>ERZ773049.2-NODE-2-length-153101-cov-13.949937_pt1 | contig 153101 bp, 127 predicted proteins | sample MGYA00580633_ERZ773049 | MGnify/ENA primary metagenome ERZ773049 (study PRJEB29015, sample SAMEA2737991) | human oral metagenome | biome: human oral; feature: human-associated habitat; material: dental | place: China | collected 2066 ...
TAAATAACGCCGAAGCGATCGCGGTGCACGGCGATAAATTTGAAATTTTAGGGCGTTAAACTGCGGCGTGAAAGTAAAATTTAGCAATAAGCGCTTCGAAAAATTTACGCTTGCGTTCGCGTATAAGGCGCAAGGCAGAATTTAAATTTAGGCGCGGCAAGCTGCTAACGGATAAATTTAATCAAAAGGATCAAAATGAAAATATTACTGATTAACGGCGGAGCGCCGTTTAACGGCAATGGCGGCAAACTAAACAAGACATTGCACGATCTAGCAAAAAGGACGCTAGAGTCCCTAGGGCACGAAACGCGCGAAACTACGATACATGAGGGCTACGATATAGAGGGCGAGGTAGAAAAATTTCTATGGATGGATGCTGTGATCTGGCAGATGCCCGCGTGGTGGATGGGCGAGCCTTGGCTAGTCAAAAAATACGTGGACGAGGTGTTTATGGGCGGCATAGGCAAGATAGTGGCAAACGACGGGCGACACAGCGCAAGTCCAAACGAAGGCTACGGCACGGGCGGACTGATAAAGGGCAAATCGCACATGCTAAGCGTTACTTGGAATGCTCCGCTTCAGGCGTTTGAGAAGCCGGGCGATTTTTTCGAGGGCGTGGGCGTGGACGGCGTTTATTTGCATTTTCATAAAGCCAACGAGTTTTTAGGCACGAAAAGGCTGCCTACTTTTATGTGCAACGACGTCATTAAAAACCCGGACGTAGAGCGTTTTACGAGGGATTACGAAGCGCATCTAAAAAGGGTTTTCGGCTAAATTTAAGCAGACTTTAGCGCAAATTTATAAGCTAGACAGTAGAAATTTTACCCTGCCCTTTGTGCCGTTAAATTTGATCTAAATTTAAACTCACGCCACGCCGGAGCGTAGAATTTCGCTATGGATTTTAGGCGGTACGCCAAACATCCTTGCGTATTCGCGGCTAAACTGCGACGCGCTCTCGTATCCTACGTCAAAGGCGACCTGCGCTACGCCGATATTTTTAGTCGCGAGCAGATTTTTTGCCTCTTCAAGGCGGATCTTTTTTTGAAAAGCGATGGGACTTAGCGAGGTTACGATTTTGAAGTTATGGTATAGCGACGACTCGCTCATATCGCAAGCGCGCGCGACCTCTTTCATATTTAGCTTTTGCGTAAATTCGTTTTTTATCTTTGCTACGGCTTTTAAAATTTTATTCGAGACGCTTCCTTGCATAGCAAATTTATTTAAAAAGTAGCCGCTTTTATCGCTTGTTACAAGGGTATAAAGGATCTCTTTTTTAGCGAGGTCTGAGAGAAATTTGATCTTCTCTTTCGGCTTTTCTAGCAACCAAACAAACCTCAAAACAGGCTCTAGTATCTCCTCCGTAAGATCGCCGAAAAATATCCCCTTTTGGCTCTTTTGCATGTTTTCTTCTCCAATCTTTACGTTTTTTAGCACTTCATAAATTTCATCCATGCTAAAATTAAGGGTAAGCGAGATATATGGCCTCTCTTTTGAGGCGTCGGTTAGGCTCACTCTTAGAGGCATATAGGTCGATGTGAGTAGATACCTTTGCTCGTTGTATCCGCTCATCTCATTGCCAAAGCCCACCGACTTTGCCCCCTGCAAGATAATGCACAAAGATGGATTGTAGATCACATTGATAAAATCATGCGTCTTTTCGCTGATGTAAAAATCAAGCGAGTCGATGTCGCTTTGAACAAGGCCGTTTACGCCGTATCTATCTAGTAAAAACTCTTTTGTCTGCTCTTTTAGTAAATTTAGCTCGCTCATCTTGCTTTCCGCCTCAAATTTTATGAAATTATACCCCTTTTTAGAAATTTTACAGGATTAGGCATGAAATTTGGAGGATCGTTCTAACGCAAAATTTAAAATCCTGCTAGAATGCACATTACAAAACAGCTTGTAAAGCTAAATCAAAACCGAAAAGACAAAGATGTATCTTAAGAAATTTGTGGCGGCGCTTATGACGTCAAGTTTTATTTTAGGAGGCAATGCAATGGCAGGTGCAAACGTGGCAAAATCACCGCTAGAGGCGGTTTCTATGGTTAGCGAGTGGGATAAAATTTTCGCCAAAAGCGACAAAATAGATCACAAAAAGGTCAAATTTAAAAATCGCTACGGCGTGGAGCTAGTCGGCGATCTTTATACGCCTAAAAATTTAAAAGGCAAAGCAGCTGCGATCGCAGTTAGCGGACCTTTTGGTGCGGTAAAGGAACAATCAAGCGGACTTTATGCGCAAACGCTAGCCGAGCGCGGTTTTATCACACTTGCCTTTGATCCAAGCTACACGGGCGAGAGCGGCGGCGTGCCGAGGAATTTAGCAAGCCCAGAGATAAATACCGAGGATTTTAGCGCGGCGGTTGATTTTCTAGGCACCCAGAGCAATATAGATCGAGATAAGATCGGCATTTTAGGCATATGTGGCTGGGGCGGTTTTGCTCTAAACGCAGCTCTTAGCGATCCTCGCATAAAGGCGGTTGCAACCAGCACGATGTATGATATGACGCGAGTGATGGCAAAAGGCTACAACGATAGCATAGGCGCCGATGATAGATATAAAACTAAAAAGAAGCTAGCCGAGCAACGCTGGGTCGATGCTAAAAATGGCAAACCGGCATATACTGGTGCGATAAACGTTGATCCAAAAAAGATAGACGCAAGCACGCCGCAGTTTATAGCTGAATATGCGGACTTTTACCGCACGCCGCGCGGATATCACAAACGCTCTGTAAATTCAAACAGCGGAGAGAGCGGCTGGATCGTTACAAATCTTATCTCGTTTATAAATATGCCGATCCTTGCTTACGCAAGCGAGATGAGAACTCCGACTCTTATCGTAGCCGGCGAAAAGGCGCACTCAAGATACTTTAGCGAGGACGCTTTTAAGTCGCTTGGCAACAAAAATAAAGAGCTAGTTATCGTCCCTGGCGCCGTGCATACGGATCTATATGACAATAAAAACAATAAGATCCCATACGATAAATTTGAGGAATTTTTCAAAGCAAATTTGAAATAAACAAGCACCCCCTGCGCTTTGCAGGGGTAAATTCGAGAGATAAGGAAGGTAAAAATGAGAAAAATTTTAGCCGTCTTTATGCTTTTTGCAGGGCTAAATTTAGTGGCTGGGGAGAAAATGCGTAATTTAAAGATAGTTTTAAAAAGCTCTAGCGGCGAAGCCACTGCTGTCTTAGACGACACGGCGGTGGCTAGGAGCTTTGCCGCACAGCTACCGCTAACGCTAAATTTAAGCGACTACGGCGGACACGAAAAGGTCGCCAAACTGCCAAAACCGCTTGACGTAAGCGGCGAGCCAAAAGGACGCGATGGCAAAAAAGGCGAGATCTCGTACTTTGCTCCGTGGAATAACTTCGTCATCTACTACGGCTATCAGCCCTACTACGAGGGCATCGTACGTCTAGGCGTGATAGATGGCGATGTGAGCTTGGTCGCAAAAGACGAGCAGATCAGGATAGAGCCAGCAAAATAAATCCGCCGTAACCGCAAAAGCGGCTCGCAAATTTCAAAATAGGCGGCAAAATTTAGCCCAAATTTAGGGCTAAATTTTACGCGCTTACTAATTTTTCTAGGCTAATTTCTTCTCGATAAGTTTTAAAATTTCATCCGCGCTTACGCTCTGCCGCTTTAGACCTGTGCGGGTAATAAACTCGACGCTTCCCTCCGCTAGGGCTTTTCCCGCGAGCACCGCGTACGGAAAGCCCATCAGCTCGAAGTCGTTCATCTTTACGCCGAAACGCTCCGCGCGATCGTCGAGTAGCACGCGAACTCCGCGCGCACGGCACTGCTCGTATAGTTTCTCGGCAAATTCTACCGCAGCCGCGTCTTTGTGATTTGAGATAATGATCTCAAGCTCGAAAGGCGCCAGCTCGCGCGGCCAGATGCAGCCTCGCTCGTCGTGGCTGCTTTCGATCGCCACAGCGATGAGACGGCTTGCACCGATGCCGTAGCAGCCCATGTAAAACGCACGAGCCTTGCCGTTTGCGTCCAAAAATCGCGCTCCCATCGGCTCTGAATAGCGCGTGCCGAGCTGAAAGATATGGCCTACCTCGATTCCTTTCGTGATGCTAAGCTCGCCGCCGCAGCACGGACACGCGTCGCCTTCGCTCACAGCGGCGAGATCCGCAAAGCGCGATTCGTTAAAATTTATCACGCTAGCGCCCACGTAGTGGTAATCCGGCTCATTTGCGCCCGCGATCATCTCGCGCGCTCCTTTTAGCTCGGCGTCGATATAAAATTTCGCCCCCTCGCCGAGCCCGAAAGGTCCGCAAAAGCCCGCCGTAAAGCCCGCTTGCGCGATCTCCTCCTCACTAGCATCGACTAGCTCAAGCGCGCCGCAGGCGTTTTGCGCCTTGGTCTCTTGCAGCTCGTCGCAGCCGCGGATAAAAAACGCTACGATCTCGCTGCGATCCTCATATAGCGCTTTTTTGATCACCGCTTTGATGGTGTAGAATTTATCCACTTTGAAAAATTCCGCCACCGCATCGATCGTTTTCATCGCGGGGGTTTTAAATTTCATCATTCCGTCGGTCTCGGGCGCGGCTGCGTTCGTGGTTTTGGGCGCACGGCGCGCAGCCTCTATATTTGCGGCATACTTGCAGCGCTTGCACACGACGATATCGTCCTCGCCGTTGTCCGCTAGCACCATAAACTCCTTACTGCCGCTGCCGCCGATCGCACCGCTATCCGCATCGACCGCGCGGAAATTTAACCCAAGTAGCGTAAAGATCCGCGAGTACGCCTGCCTCATCACCTCAAACTCACGCTTCATATCCGCAGCGTCTGCGTGAAAGCTATAGCCATCTTTCATTATAAATTCGCGTCCGCGCAGAAGTCCGAAGCGAGGGCGCGCCTCGTCGCGGAATTTCGTATTGATCTGATAGATATTTAGCGGCAGCTGCTTGTAGCTCGTGATCTTATCCGCGATCATCAAAACCGCCGCCTCCTCGTTGGTAGGGCTTAGCACGAAGTCGTTATCCTTGCGATCTTTGAAGCGCAGCAGCTCCTTGCCGTATTTGGCGTAGCGGCCGCTTTTTTTCCACGCATCCGCGGACGTCACGACGCTAAAAGAGACCTCCTGCGCGCCCGTAGCGTCCATCTCCTGCCTGATGACGGCGCAGATCCGCTCCAGCACTATCTTTCCTAGCGGCAAAAAATTATAAAGCCCGCTGCCCAGCTGCTCGATAAATCCCGCGCGGATCAAAAGCGCGTGGCTAGGTAGTACCGCGTCTCTAGGGGCCTCTTTGAGGCTCGGAGCGAAAAGCTTGCTAAATTTCATTCTGTCTGTCCTTTTTCTCGTTTTCTTGATTTAAAAATTTTTCGTAGTTTTCTTGCAGTTCAAAAATTTCGACCAGCGCGTTTACCGCGTTATCGGCATTATCCGCGTCGCCAAGATTTTTTAAATTTACCGTCGGAACGTGCAGAAACGCTTTAAAAACCTGATGGATCAGCTTGCGCGCCTCCTCTGCATCGCTGTGCTTTAGATAGCCCTTTTTAAGCGCCTTGGCTAGCTCCAGCTCGGCTACCTGTTTCGCGCTTTGGCGCAAAGCTTTGATGATCGGCGTGGATGCCGCTGCTTTGAGCCATTTGAAAAATTCATTCGTGCATTTCGCCACGATCGAGTAGGCGATCTGCGCCTGCTCCTCGCGAAGCAGCAAATTTTTCTTTACGATCTCCTCCAGATCATCGACGCTGTAAACCTCGACGTCCTCGCTTTGGCTAAGCTCTACGTCGCGCGGCACGGCTATATCGAAAAAATATCGCTTAAAGCTTTTGGGCTCAAGCAAGCTATCGATAATGATCGGCTCCTGCGAGCCCGTAGCGCTGAAAAATAGGCTATTTACGTTTAGATATTTTTTGAGATTATCAAGGCTATCGATTTTAATACGGGATTGTACCTGCGCGGAGGAATTTGCGCAGGCGGTGGAATTTTTATCGTCCTTGGGATTTTCGCCTGCTATGCGAGATTCATTGCTGTCTGTAAAAGTCTCTTTATTAAAATTTACGCCGTCTTTGGAATTTTGTTTTTGCGTGGGATTTTCGCCCGCGAAATTCGCGACATTTCCGGAATTTAAGCCGTCCGAATCCTTACCTGCACCAGGATTTTCATCCGCGCAATCTTTCGCATCCAAGGAATTATCGCCAAGTAGCGAGGCGGCTAGCCTCTGCGCGCCGGCTAAATTTCGATTTAAGATCGTGATATTTGCGCCGCTTGCGAGCAGATGTTTGCACGCTAGCTCGCTCATCTCTCCCGCGCCCAGCACTACGGCATCCGCGCCCTGCAAAGAGCCCAGTCTGTCCTTTGCCATCGCCACGGCGACGCTTGAAACTGAGATCGGGTTTTTTGAAATTTCGGTCTGGTTGCGGATGCGCGCCGCGCACTTTAGCGCTTCATCTATCGCTCTTTCGATCTGCGCGCCCGCGTGGGCGTTTTGTTTGGCAAATTTAAAAGCGTCTTTGAGCTGGCCTACGATCTGAGTTTCGCCCACTACGAGGCTGTCAAGAGAGGCTGCAACGGCGAAAAGGTGGTGTATCGCGCCGTAATCCTCGTAAATATCGGCGCGCTCGGCTAGCTCGTCGTAGCTCACGCCGCTTACGCGTGAAAGCGCCAAAAGCACGAATTTGCTGGCTGCTTTGAAGTCGTCCACTGCAGTAAAAATTTCTACGCGGTTGCAGGTGCTAAGCACCAAACACTCCTCTATTGCAGAATTTGAAGCCAAAAGACGCAAAATTTCTTTCTTGCGCACGTCGTTTGAAAACGAAAGTTTCTCGCGCACCGTGATGTCGGTGTTTTTATGGGTGAAGCTCACGCTCATATACGCCATCAAAACTCCCTATCTATCATATCTCGCACGATTTGCTCCAGCTTGTCGTTTTTAAATTCCGCCACGGCTTCGAGCGCCTTTTGCCCGTAGGCACGAGCTTCGTTTATACAGCGCTCGATGATGCTGTGTTCGCTAAGCTTCGCTTTGATCCATGAAATTTCGCTCTCGCGCAGCTGTTTTTTAAAAAACGATTTTAGCTTTTGCCGTCCGGAATCATCTAAATTTTCATACAAATAGATGTAGGGCAGGGTGGTTTTACCCTCCGCAAAATCGCTCAGGCTCGGCTTGCCGAGCGCTTCTGAGCTTTGCGTTACGTCTAAAATATCATCGATTATCTGAAAAGCAAGCCCAAGGTTTTTGCCGTATTCGCCAAATTTCGCGCTCGCGCTTGAAATTTTATCATGATCTTTCGCGGCGCTTGAAATTTCGCCCTCGTTTTTTGCGCCGCTCATATCTGAAATTTCGTCGCGATTTTCTGCGCCGCCGAATTTTAAAAACGCCCCGCAGCGCGCGACCTCTTCGATCAAAGCGGAGGTTTTTAGATAGATCATTTGCAGATATTTGCTCGCATCGTCGTTGAAATCGTTGCTTAAGCTCACGTCCATCAGCTCGCCCACGGCTAGTTTCGTGACGGCGCCCGAAAGCGCGGCGGCGATGCGGCTTTCAAATTTAGAAAGCTCGAAGTATGCCTTGGAATAGAGTATGTCGCCCAGCATCACGGCGTTTTTGGAGCCGTAGGTGGCGTTGATCGAGGGCTTGCCGCGGCGCACCGAGCTTTCGTCGATGACGTCATCGTGCAGCAGGCTTGCGGCTTGAATGAGCTCGATGATCGCGCACAGACGTAGCGATTTTTCATCCTTTTGCGCGATGTTTAGTAGCAGCTTGGAGCGCAATTTTTTACCGGGGCTTAGCCTATCAAACATCTCGCTAGCGGGCTCGTAGCCGCAGTCTGCGATGAAGCTTTTCATGATTAAATCAATTTGATCTTGCATTTTACTCGTCGTTGCTTAGGATATTTCCGCTTATTTGCAAAAATTTGTCGTTTAGCTCGTCTTGTAGATCCTGCTGCGCGATGAAGCTTTCGATCTCGCGCTCGCTAATGCCGCGCGCTTCGCAGAGCCGCTCACAGGCGATGAGGCGGATTAGAGCTTCTTCGATTTCGTTTTGCACTAAAGTAGGGCTTGCAGCGGATAAAATTTCAAAAAATTTCTCTCTTGGGCTGCCTTCAAAAATATCCATTTACCTTCCTTAAAATTTCGCGATTATAGCAAATGTAAAATTTAATTTAGGTTAGGACGCGGCAAACTATCGGGGGCTTTTAAACAAGGGCGATTACGCAGATCTTGTGCTTGCGTGCGGTAAATTTTAAGCTTAAGCGCGGGATTTTGGGCTTTGAATATATAAATTTTAAAATTTTACTTGTTTGCGAGATAGGCAGAGCGAGCGGAATTTAAAAATTTAATCTTGGTTGCGTGGCAGATTAAACGCGAAGCTTTGCAGAAGGCGGAATTTTAAATTTACAGATAAGCAGCTTTATTTTTTTGCGAAAATTTTAAACTTCTGTGGCGCGAGTGAAATTTTGGATTTCGCGTGAGTGGATAGAATTCCGCTTTGTTTGAGCGCTACAATTCTTGGATTTCGCGTAGGCGGAGAGGATTTTCGCTTTGCTTATGCGGTAAAATCTTGATTTCTGAGCGGCGGATAAATTCTATTCTCACAAAGTCTAATCGCGTGCATAACACAGATCAGGCTTTTTAAAATTCTAAAATTCCGCCGCTTTGCGAGAATTTGAAATTTCATGGACGCGGTAGAATGCTAAAATCGCGTTTGCATTAAATTTTAAGTCTAGCTTTCGAGGCAAATTTTAAATTAAGCCGCGAGAGGGCGTCTTTAAATTTTAAAATTCCGCCACCTTTTACAGATAGAATTTCATTTTTCACGTAGATAAAATCGCGCACTACAAAAGCTACTTTTAAAATTTTAAATTCCACTCGCGCAGATGAAATCCCAGTTTCTCGTGCTAGTGGAATTTTTCGCGCAAGGATCATTTTTAAATTTTAATTTCGCTTACGTTGCGCGCGAGGATGGAATTTGCTCCGTTTTAAGAGTTAAGCGTAATTTTGCCCTGCTGCAATACTACTTTTAATTTAGCTATGCCTCAAAAGCCGGGCTGCTTTAAATTCCGCCGATGATTTCGCGCGCTTGCGCGATGCTTAGGGCATTGCGACTTAGTTCGCTAGGCTCGCCAAACCCCCAGCATACCTGCAAATACTCAAGTTTTGCGCCTCTTAGATCTGCCAAATTTGCTTGAAAGCATCGTACTGCCGCAGCTTGTGCGTTCTCCGTCGCTTCTGCTTTTGCGGAAATTTTAGCGCCTTTAAAGCTTAGCGTTGCCGCCTCGCCAGCGCCCGAGTCGTTAGGGCGGAATTTTTCATCCGCGTTAAGATTTTCGCCGCAAGAGCTTAAGCTTCCGCTGCTAGCGCTAAAATTCTTTTTATTAGTGCCACGGCTAGCATTTAAGCTCTCGCCGTCATTGCCGCCTTGAAATTCTAAATTTTGTAAAAATTCTGCGCCACGGATCGCGGCCAACTCATCCTTTTTGCTATCGCCTAAAAAAATCGCGTTTTTGTGCGGCGAGCATGCAATTACGTGTAGCAGCATCGCAGGGTTGGGTTTTGATGGCATCTGCTCGTTCGCGCCTACGACCAGATCGAATAGCCTGTGCACGCCCGTTTTTTCTAAGATCGCGCTTAGGGTGTAGGAAGGCGCATTGGAGGCGACTGCGAGAAAAAATCCCGCTTTTTTGCACGAGTGCAAAAGATCTTCGATACCCTCGTAAAGCACGGCAAGATCGCGGTAATTGCTTACGAATTCCTTCTCGAAAAACGCAAGCTCCTCGGCGCTCGCTTCGGTTTTGCCGTAAAATTCCAAAAAGGCGTTTTTGCTTGGATCGTTGATGGTGTGGACGATGAAATTCTTTTGCAGTGGTTCTAGGCCATAGAGCTCGCGGCGAGTGTTATTGACGCTGATTTCGATCGCGCGCGAGGAGTCGAGCAGCGTGCCATCCATATCAAAAATCACGGTTTTCATCTAATAATCCTTTAAAAAATCGATTTTATGCTTGTCTTTTTTGTAACTTTTATTGTTTTTGAGCTTTTGCAGGGCGTTTGCTTCATGCTGTAGCGCCGATCTAAACGCAGCATCGCTGATCTGTCCTGCCTCGCTAGCATCAAGGACGTTTTTAGCAAAGCTCTCAAGCGCTTTGGTGTAGGGACTATCGAGATTTGTAGCGGCCGCTTTAGATAAAATTTCGTAGTTTTTAGCTATTCGCTTCGTAAAAAGCTCTGCGTCGAAATCCTCGCGCTTTAGCAGTGCTACGGCGGATTTTACGAAGCGTTCTAACGCGCGGATATATTTAACGCGCTCATCTTTTTCTTTGATTTGCATGATCTTTCCTTAATTAAAGCGCGCATTATAGCAAAATTCGAAATTTTGGCAAAATTACGCATATTGTAAAACTATATTTTAATAATATTTTTTCTATAAATCCCGTTATTATAGGCATTTTAAAACCATATAAAAATACTTGACTTTATTTTAAAATTTAGCTATTATTCACCAAATTTTTTACAAAGGACGAAAATGCAAAAAGAAACCCTCGCAACTCACTTCGGTTACGACTCCGTCGCAGGCTACGGCACGATGGCAGTTCCCATTTATCAAAGCACCGCGTTTAACTTTGGCACGAGCAAAAAGGCTGCCGATCGCTTCGCACTTCGCGATCTAGGACCGATCTATGGGCGTTTGACAAATCCTACTACTGATGTTTTTGAGGCGCGACTTGCGGCGCTGGAAAACGGCAAAGCCGCAATCGCGGTCTCTAGTGGGCAGGCGGCAATATTTTTTGCGGTGGCAAATTTAGCCGCGGCGGGCGAAAATATTATCATCGCCGAGAAAATTTACGGTGGCGCAACTACGCTTTTGGCGCATACGATCAAGCGTTTCGGCATCGAAGCTAGGGTTTTTGACTCCGAAACGGCAGATAATTTGGAAGGTTTAATCGACGATAAGACTAGAGCGATCTTTTTTGAGACGCTTTCAAATCCTCAAATTTCGGTTGCAAATACCGCTAAAATCGCTACAATCGCAAATAAGCACGGCGTAGTAACGATTGCGGATAACACGATCCCAAGCCCTGCGCTTTACAATCCGCTTGATGACGGCGCCGATGTCGTAATCCACAGCGCTAGCAAATATATAAGCGGACAGGGGCTTAGTATCGCTGGTGCAATCGTTTCGGGCAAGGGGTTAAATTCCAAACTCAAAGGCAATCCGCGTTACGCACATTTCAACGAGCCCGATGAGAGCTACCACGGCTTAGTTTATGCAGATTTAGTAGATAATTTCGACATTTATACGCTTAGGATTCGCTTGTCCCTGCTTCGCGATATTGGTGCGACGCTATCGCCGTTTAACGCGTTTCAGCTTATCCAGGGGCTTGAAACACTGCCGCTTCGCATGCAAAAACACTCGCAAAACGCGCTAAAGATAGCAGAATTTTTGCAAAATCATCCGAAGGTAAAGCAGGTTAATTATCCGGGGCTTGCAAGCTCGCCGTTTAATGCCGCAATCAAAGCAAAATTTAAAAACGGCTATGCAAGCAGTCTGATGAGCTTCATCGTAGATAGCGAAGAAACAGCGCTAAAAGCGGTTAGTAAGGTTAAAATTTTCTCCGTCGTAGCAAATATCGGCGATACGAAGTCGATCATCACTCATCCTGCGAGCACGACGCATTCGCAGCTAAACGAGGAGCAGCTAAACCGCGCTGGCGTGCCTGCGAGCTTAATCCGCCTAAGCGTGGGTATAGAGGACGCGAATGATTTGATTTCCGATCTTAGTGAGGCACTGAAATAATGGCACTTTTAAGCACAAAGGGCGTTTATGGGCTGGCTGCGATTTTGCAGATCGCCAAAGCTAGCGAAGTAGCGCCGATAAGTATAAAAGAGATCGCCGAGCGTACGGGAGTTTCTAAGAATTATTTGGAGCAAATTCTAAATACCCTTAGAAACGAGAAGCTAGTGTGTAGCATCAAAGGTAAAAATGGCGGCTATCACCTAGCCAGAGATGCTAGCGAGATTACTTTCGGTGAAATTTTTACCGCTCTTGAAAAGGATCTGCGGGTGACTAGCATTCAGATGAGTGATCCCGGACTGCGGGCGTTTTTTGAGAAATTTGACGTCAAGCTGGCAGAGATATTTAACGAGCCTCTAAGCAGCTACGAGGAGATGATGGCGCGAAGCGTCCAGTATTTAAATTTCAGCATTTAAAGGAAAAATATGAAAATAGCAAACGATGTTACGGAGCTCATCGGCAATACTCCGTTAGTCAGAATCAATACGTTTGGCAAAAATGCCCTCATCCTAGCCAAGGCGGAATTTTTAAATCCAAGCCACTCGGTCAAGGATCGCATCGCGTGGCAGATCGTAAAAGACGCGCTAAGCTCGGGCAAGATCGACAAAAATAGCGTTTTGATAGAGCCTACCAGCGGAAACACGGGTGTGGGGCTTGCGATGATCGCGGCAAAGCTCGGTATGAAGCTAATTTTAACGATGCCAAGCTCGATGAGTATCGAGCGCCAAAAGCTCATCGCGGCATTCGGCGCTAAAATCGAGCTGACCGACCCGAAATTTGGAATGAAAGGCGCGGTAGATAGAGCAAATGAGCTAGCATCAAACACTCCAAATAGCTTCATCCCGAGCCAGTTTGATAACCCGAGCAATCCAAAGGCGCATTTTCAAAGCACTGGACCTGAAATTTGGGAGCAAAGCGGCGGTAAGGTAGATATTTTAGTCGCGGGATTTGGTACCGGCGGCACGCTCAGCGGCACGGCGAAATTTTTAAAATCTAAAAATCCAAACCTAAAAGCCTACGGCGTGGAGCCTGCTAGTTCGCCGCTTCTTACGTGCGGTAGTGCGGGCGGCCATAAAATTCAGGGCATCGGCGCAAATTTTATCCCTGATAATCTTGATAGAAGCGTCATCGACGGCTTTTTGAGCGTTGAGAACGACGATGCGTTTGCGGCAGCTAGACAGCTGGCACAAAAAGAGGGCTTGCTCGTGGGCATCTCAAGCGGTGCGAACGTTTACGCAGCCGCGCAGATCGCCGCCAAGCCCGAAAACAAGGGCAAAGTGATCGTTACGATCCTCTGCGATACCGGCGAGAGGTATCTTTCTACCGAGCTTTTTAAATAGACAGCAGTTTTGCGCCAGTGCGGCGTTAGCGCGGTAATTTTACGCATTTTACGCTGGCGTACAGCTTCGCGAGATTAAATTTTACGCAGGTACTAGAATCGGCGCGATGAGTTTTGCGCGATCGCGCGGGTTATTGCGACAATGCGCGATTATATTTTACATTTTTTGCGTTACGTAGGCGATAGATTTATGCGATAATTTCTGCGCGGGCGCGGCGATAGTTGCGATGGTTGCGCGATGAGTTTATGTGAGCATCGCGATTTTTTTTGCTTTGTCGATTTTACGTTTATTGATTTGTTTATTTATCAGCTCGCCGCCCGCCGCGAGATAAAATTTAGCCCTAAAATAGGGCTAAATTTTAAAATTTTATCTTGCGCGCCGAGCTGATTTCGGGCGCGCTATGTATGACGGCGCGACCGCGTAGCGCGGGGCATTAAATTTAAAGTCGCCAAGCTCGCCAAATCTGCGCGATCCGTTCTTGAAGCAAAATTTTAATCGCCGTCCGTACGCGCGGCATAAAATTTTAAAATTCTACTGAAATTTTAAAGCTCACGACGCGGCGCAAATTTTAAGTCCGCGCCGTGCATAAATTCTAAACTCCGCTGTAAATAAAATTTCAAAATCCCGCTCTTTAAATTTAGCCGAATTTTAAAATTTAATCATAAAAACGCTATCATCGGGGCAAAATTTTTAAGGTTGCAAAATGAGTTTGAGCTTGAAATTTCGCCCCAAAAGCCTAGAGCAGATCGTGGGGCAGGGCAAGATCGTGGCGGTTTTTAAAAAATTCGTCGCCGCAGGCAGCATCCCGCACAGTATATTTTTCGGCGCCGCAGGCAGCGGTAAAACGACTATGGCGCGCGTGATCGCAAGCGAGCTGAACTACGATTTTTACGAGCTTGACGCCACGAGCCTGAAAGTCGAGGATATCCGCAAAATTCTATCCTCGCACGCCGGCTCGCTCATCAAGCCGCTCATTTTCATCGACGAGATCCACCGCCTCAGTAAGACGCAGCAGGAGGTGCTGCTAATCCCGATGGAAAACTACGCCGCGATTATCATCGGCGCGACGACGGAAAATCCGCAGTTCGTGCTAAGTAGCGGCATCCGCTCGCGCTCGATGATCTTTGAGTTCGAGCCGCTTAGCTATGAGGATTTGGAGGCGCTTCTGGCGCGGGTGCAGGGCGAGATCGGTTTTGAGATGGACGAGGAGGCGCGAAAATACCTGCTAAACTCCAGCAGCGGCGATGCAAGGAGTATGTTGAATCTGCTGGAATTTGCACTTTTGGCAGACAGCGCCATTACGCTGGATACGCTTCGCACGCTGCGTGCAAATGCCGTAGCTGCAGGCGTTAGCAGCGACGACGTGCATTATGAGCTAGCAAGCGCGATGATCAAAAGCCTACGCGGAAGCGACGCCGACGCCGCGCTGTATTACGTCGCGAGGCTGATAGATGCGGGCGAGAGCGCGGATTTTATCGCGCGTAGGATGGTGATCCTAGCTAGCGAGGATATCGGCAATGCCAATCCAAACGCCCTAAATATCGCCGCCAGCACGCTAACTGCCGTCAGCAAGATCGGCTACCCCGAAGCTCGCATTATCTTGGGGCAATGCGCGATCTATCTGGCGCACAGCCCCAAATCAAATGCGGCGTATTTGGGCATCAACGCCGCTTTGAAGTTCGTCCGCTCCGCCGCTCCGCTACCTACGCCGCGCTATCTCATCAACTCGGACAAGCAGATCGCAGACTACAAATACCCGCACGACTTCGGCGGCTGGGTCGAGCAGGCCTATATGAGCGAGGCGGCGAAATTTTACGAAAGCAAGGGGATCGGCTTTGAAAAGACGCTGGATGAGTGGCTGGCGCGATTGCGCAGAGAAAAGATCGATATTAAGGAACGAGAATGAACTTCAGCAGCGTCCTAAAACTAATGAAGCAGCGCTATGGTGCGGACGGCGAGTATCTGTGGGATGGATATCCGAATTTTGCGGTTTTCCGTCACGCAGGAGGGAAGCGCAAGTGGTTTGCACTTCTGATGCGCGGGCTTGCAAACGAAAAGCTCGGTCGCGCACTTCCTGGCTCAAGCGATGTGATAAATTTAAAGATAAAGCCTGATTTGGCGGCGATCTTGCGCGATGAAAAAGGAATTTTTGCAGCCTATCATATGAATAAAAAGCACTGGATTAGCGTCTGCCTTGATGCGGTGCCGCGCGAACAGATCGAGGATCTAATCGAGCAAAGTAGGGAGCTTACGAGGTAGAATTTTGCGCTTTAGCTTGGCTCTTGAAATTCGGCGCGCGGTTTGGGTGGCGAGCAAAATTTAAAAAGTGAGCCCGACGCAGGGCAAAATTTAAAAAGCAAGCCCGGTTGCTGGCAAAATTCTACGGATGCAGCAAGATGCGGCGCGGCGCAAAATTCCGTAAATTTAGCGCAAACGAGCGAGTCCAAATTTCAAAAGGCGGATAACGAGGCTGCGAAATTTAAAGCGGGCGGAGAGACGGAGCTTAAAACAGACGCGGCGAAGTGCGGCGAGGTGGAATTTAAGAGTGCGGATAGCGCGGCGATAAAATTTAAAGCGAGTGCGGCGAGTAAATTTAAAACGAGCGCGGCGGATAAGGGCTCGGATGCGAGCGAGCGGGAGAAATTTGATATTAAAGCCGCCCAGGACGCGCTTAGCAAGATTTTTAACAAGATAGAGCATCAAAGCTCGTTTTGGCACGCAACCCCTTTTGCGCTGCTGTTTTTGGCGCGCATCTTTATGCAAGCACACGCTGTAGCGGGCAAAAAGCGAAACATTGCGGCGGGCAGAAGCGGCGAAAATGAAGCGGCCGAGTTTATTGCGACCAAACTCGGCGGATTTTTTGCGTTTATGATTGAGATTTGCGATGATGCCGATAAGATCTCGCACGCAGCGCCGCTGGCGAACTTTTCGGATATGCTTGCGGAAAAATATCTGTGGCCGCAGAGCGATGAGAATGACGAGGAGCGCTGGGAGGAGTACTTTTACGACGATGAGCTATTTTACAGCCTCTATTTTTATTCGCGGGTGGTTTTGGACGCGACGGGAGTGGACTTTGCGCAGTTTAAGCCTGGGCCGGGTGGCGTTTAAGGCTGCGCCATCTCGCCTTTTGATTCTAAATTTAGTGAGACGAGGTGCGCTTTGGCGATATTTTGTTTAAATTTAGACTTCAAAAAATTTTAAAATTCTTTAAAAATTTACGGCGTGCGGAATTTACAGATCGTCTTTTTAAATTTAAAATTCGCGCGATTTTTGATCGGCGGTATGGTTAAGGTGCGGGTACTGCTTTTAAATTTAGATCGCCGCGAAGCTTCAAACCCGCTTGCGGCGCGGCTTTTTATGTGGTTTTAAAAAGATACCAATTCGGCGCAATTTTTTCTATCATTATAAACTCGCTAGGGCTCATTTGCGGCAGATCCGCCTCATCTTGCACCCGCAAAAAGCCCACGGAGTTATCGGTGACCCCACCGATGAGTAGCATAAATCTTTTGCCGCTCGTCTCGGCGTGAGAGAGATGCAGGCTTTTGATCTCTGCTTTAGCGCGCTCGGACTCACCGCTAGCGTAAAGCTCGTAAATTTTTTCAAATGCCGCTAGGTTTTGTTTGCCGAACCCCACAAGCTCTTTATCGGGCGCCAAGATTAGCTTTAAATTTACGATATCTGCATCAGTTCTTTGCTCAAACTCCCGTTTTTGCGCCTCGCTAAATTTTTCATATTCGCTTACGATAGCCTCAATAATGGCGGTTTGCGCTAAAACTCGCACGGCGTAGATCCCGTCCTCCTTAGTATAGACGTAAAGATCGAAGTGCTTCTCTTTAGAGCCCAAAAATACGTGAAAAATCTCGCTAAATTCGTCGCTTCGTCCAAGCGGAGCAACCGTGATTTCGCTATAGTTATCCGCCGCGTAGAATTTACGCTTTAAATAGCTTCTCATCTCGCCTTTAAAATAAAGATTTTTATCGAAGTTTGTGTCGCTAAACAGCGAGCGGACGAGCTCCTCATTGGGGCTGGCGTTTAGGCTTAACGCGCAGCTTGCGCAAAGTATTAGAGGAGCAAAAATTTTTGAAAATCCTGCCGTTTTAAAAAATCTGAATAAGCTCAAAATTTAGCCTTTTGAAATTTTATAAATTTAAAAAGTCCATAAATTCTAGAAATTTTAAAATTTTGTAAATTTTAAAACTCCGTAAATTTCACCTTTTATAGGCTCCCCATCTCCTCGGCGCGCGCGAGGAGCTGCTTTGCGCCCTTTTCGATAAAAACGCGCGCGAGCTCCGCGCCTACGCCTTGGTATTGCGATTTTTGCGCAACGATATCTTGGCGTATGCTTTCGCTGCCGTCGGGTAGGCCCACGATCGCGCTTATGTGGATATTTTCGCCGTTAAGGCGCGTGTTGATACCGATCGGCACCTGGCAGCCGCCCTCTAAAACCCTGACAAAATCCCGTTCCACGGTCGTTTCGATAATCGCGCGTTCGTCTTTTAGAAATTCTATCGCGCGCAGGATTTGCGGCTCGTTTACCGCCTCGATGCCGAGCGCTCCTTGTCCCATCGCAGGGATCATCTGCGAGACCTCAAAGGGCGCTACGTGTCTCACTTCGGCGCGTAAATTTAGGCGGTTGATGCCCGCCATCGCCAAGATGATCGCGTCGAATTCTCCGTCTTTGAGCTTTCGTAGGCGGGTCTGGACGTTGCCGCGCAAGGAGATAACCTCTAAATCGGGGCGCATGCTAAGCAGCTGCATCTTGCGGCGAAGGCTCGTAGTGCCGACTTTCGCGCCGTGGGGCAGCTCGCCGAATTTAGAGTATTTTTCGCTGATCATCGCATCGCGCACATCTTCGCGCGCGCAGATCGCCGCCAGTACGAGCCCTTGTGGAAACTCCACGGGCACGTCCTTTAGACTATGCACTGCGATGTGTGCTTCGCCGCGAAGCATACTCTCCTCAAGCTCTTTCGTAAAAAGCCCCTTGCCACCGATCTTTGCAAGCGGCGTATCCAAAATTTTATCGCCTTTGGTTTTCATGCTTTTTAGCTGCGCTTGGATGCCGCGGGCGTTAAGTAGCGATGCGATGTGCTCGCTCTGCCACAGCGCAAGGACGCTGCCGCGCGTAGCGATAATCAAATTTTTCATTTTTCCTCTCCTATGCTTTTTCGAATCTCGATTTCGTTCTCCTCGATCACTTCTACGTCGATGACGTCGTCGTTTGCGCGGCTACGTCGCCAAAATTTTCGCTCTCTTTTTTCGGAATTTTCGCTTCTAGCGTTAAATTTAGGCACGTCGCTGGTGACGCAGTAAAATGACGCGGTGATTATGCAAACGCCTAAAATATCGCCGAAAATACCCGGTGCAATGAGAAAAACGCCGCCTACGACGAAGCCTACGCCGCTTAAAATTTCTTTCGGCGAGATTTTCATTAGATTAAAAAAGCCCATCCACGAGCGATTTGCCACGACGTATCCGCCTAAAATCGCGCTTATGACGATCTCCACCGCATACGCCGCAAATCCGTTTGCGCTTACGAAATAATAGGTCGTAAATGCCTCAATTATCAGATATGGAACGATCAAGAGCCTAAACATATTTTTCCTTGAATTATCGCTTTAAATCGCGCCTCTTTAAAGACGCTAAAATTTAATCGCGGATTTTAGCAAATTCCGTCTGAATTTTTAATGTATCGTAAGAGCCCCTCGCAGCCGCGCTTGATATCTGCGTAGCAGCGCTCAAAATCGCGCGTGTAGTATGGATCGGCGATTTGTAGGCGTTCGGAGCCGGTTAAATTTGAACCGGCGTCTTTTAAATTTAAGTCGGTTTGCTTTGCTGAGCCTTTGAAATTTCGCGCATCGCAGTCTGTAAAATTTTCCCCTGCAAATTCCAAAAGAAATTTTACCTTAGCCATATCCTTGCCGCGAAAAATTTGCCCCAGCGAGCGCATATTTTCATCATCCATGCAAAGAATTAGATCGTAGTGCTCGTAGTCTGTGGGCGTGACCTGCACGGCGCGATGCACTACGAGCGGCACCTTTTGCTCTTTTAGCACGCGCTGCGTTTCGTAATAGGGCGGCGAGCCGATCTCGTCGGTGTGCGTCGCCGCGGAATTACGCTCACGCGCGCTTTAAGTTCGCTTTGATTAATAAAATTTTGCATCACGGACTGCGCCATCGGCGAGCGGCAGATGTTGCCGTGACAGACGAAAAGTAGCCTCATGCGCGCCTACTGCGTGATGATATCGTAGTTTTTCGGAATTGCCGGCTTGAAGATCGCCTCGTTTACCGGCGCGTTTTTGCGGACATTGCTTAGATTGATGACGACCTTATTGTCCATTTTGTCAGTATAGCTGATCTTGCTCGGCAGACCTTCTTTTAGCTCGATGAGATATTTCACATCGTCGAAGCTCGCCTCATAAACGCCGTTTTTATTTGGCTTTGCATTCGCTAGGATAGCGGTTAAATTTGGCGTTTCTTTGATATTCGTGATGATAGCTTGCTCAAGTTCGGGCTCGATTACGACGACCTTTGTGAAGCTAAAAAATATATTTTTTATCGTAGGGGTCTTGTAATGCCACACGGCGTGCTCTTTCGTGGCGCTAAAATCGCCGCCGTAGCTGATTTTCGCATCGTCGCTCTGCACGGTTTGCGAAAAATTTGCGCTCAGTGTATCGAATTCTATCCCGCTTGCGAATGCAAAAATGCAGCTTGCCGCTAAAGAAATAAGAGTTTTTTTCATAAATTTTGCCTTTATTTTTGAAAATTTGCGCGTATTATAGCCGTTTTTCTAGGATTTAATTAAATAGAAACTAAAAATATGTTAATATGCGCGGTTAAAATTTTAAAACTAAGGTTTGAGATGTTTAAAAAGGTCATCCACGGGATTTTCGGTACTAAAAACGATAGGATCGTCAAACAATACGCCAAGCGTGCAGCACAGATCAGTGCGCTCGAGGAAAACTACGCGTCGATGGACGATGCGGCGCTTAAGGCGGAATTTGAAGCGTTAAGAGCGCAAGTTCGCGCAGGCGAAAAGAGCGCGGACGACGTGCTTAACGAAGTGTTTGCTATCGTGCGAGAGGCTGGCAAAAGGGTGCTAAATATGCGTCACTTCGACGTTCAGCTAATAGGCGGTTTGGTGCTAAACGACGGCGCGATTGCCGAGATGAAAACGGGTGAAGGAAAGACCCTCGTAGCGACTTTGGCGGTAGTGCTAAATGCGATGGAGGGCAAGGGCGTTCACGTCGTGACCGTAAACGACTACCTAGCTAAGCGCGATGCCGCGCAAATGGGCGAGCTATATGAATTTTTAGGGCTTAGCACCGGTGTGATCGTAGGCGGCGAATACGATGACGCCAAGCGCAAGGCTGCATACGCGTGCGATATTACGTATGGCACAAACAACGAGTTCGGCTTTGACTATCTGCGTGATAATATGAAATTTAGCGCGGATGAAAAGGTGCAGCGCGGGCATCATTTCGTAATCGTCGATGAAGTAGATAGCATCCTGATCGACGAAGCACGAACGCCACTTATCATCTCTGGCCCTACGAACCGCACTCTAGACGGCTACATCAAGGCAAATGAAGTAGCTCGCCAAATGATCCGCGGCGAGGCGCCAGCCGATCCGAAAGGCAAAGCTACGGGCGATTTTACCGTAGATGAGAAGAACCGCGCCGTTTTGATTACGGAGGCAGGAATTTCAAAAGCCGAGAAGCTTTTTGGCGTCGATAACCTCTATAGTCTCGAAAATGCCGTGCTTAGCCACTACCTTGATCAAGCACTTAAGGCAAATTATCTATTTGAAAAGGATGTGCATTACGTCGTGCGCGACGGGCAGGTCATAATCGTGGATGAATTTACGGGTCGTCTTAGCGAGGGTCGCAGATTCAGCGAAGGCTTGCATCAGGCTCTTGAAGCTAAAGAGGGCGTGCAGATCCAGGAGGAGAGCCAAACTCTTGCCGACATTACCTTTCAAAACTACTTCCGTCTTTACGAAAAACTCGCCGGTATGACGGGCACGGCACAGACGGAAGCAACGGAATTTTCTCAAATTTACAAACTCGAAGTAGTCTCGATCCCTACAAACGTGCCGGTTATCAGAAAGGATCAAAATGATCTTATCTACAAAACCGAGCGCGAGAAATTTAACGCCGTCATCAATGAAATCAAGCGGCTAAATTCCAAAGGTCAGCCCGTGCTAGTGGGTACGGCGTCGATTGAAAAGAGTGAGAAGCTGCACGAGCTTTTGGTCAAAGAAAACATCGCGCACTCCGTGCTAAATGCCAAAAATCACGAGCGCGAGGCGCAGATCATCAAAGACGCTGGCGTAAAGGGTGCCGTAACGATCGCTACAAATATGGCTGGACGTGGCGTGGATATCCGTATAGACGATGAAGTGCGCGCTTTGGGCGGGCTATATATTTTAGGTACCGAGCGCCATGAAAGCCGCCGCATTGATAACCAGCTACGCGGACGAAGCGGGCGCCAAGGTGATCCGGGCGAGAGTAGATTTTTCTTGAGCTTGGAGGATAATCTGCTTAGAATTTTTGGCAGCGACAAGATCAAAAATATCATGGATCGCTTAGGTTTGAAAGATGGCGAGCATATTGAATCAGGCATGGTTTCGCGCGCAGTAGAGAACGCGCAGAAAAAGGTCGAGAGCCTGCATTTTGAAGCGCGTAAAAATATCTTAGAATACGATGACGTCGCAAACGAGCAGCGCAAGACGATCTATAAATATCGCAACGAGCTTTTGGACCCCGACTACGATCTGAAAGATAAAATCATCCAAAACCGCGAAGAGTATATATCTAGCGTGCTTGAGGAGCTTGAAATTTTCGACGGCGCAAATATCAAAGAGGTCGATAAATTCCCGATCGTCGCCAAAATCGCTCAAGAAACGGGCGAGGTGCTCGAAAATAGCGAGCTTGAGAAGGTCGATGATTTCAAGGAGCTGAAAGAAAAGATCATCGGCGCGCTTGCCGTTTCGTATGAAAATAAGATGGCGCCGATCGATCCGCAGCAGCGAAAAAGTATCGAAAAGATGCTTTATCTGCAGATCGTCGATCGCGACTGGCGGGAACATCTGTATCAGATGGATATCCTAAAGGCGGGCATCGGACTTCGCGGCTACAACCACAAAGACCCGCTTACGGAGTATAAAAAGGAGAGCTATAATCTCTTTATGGAGCTTGTAATGCGCCTCAAATCCGACAGCATCCGCTTGCTGCATTCGATCCAGTTCAAATCACAGGAGGAGATCGAAGCCGAGCAGCGTGCGATGCAGGAGCGTATGGAGAGCTCAAACGCCAAAGAACTCGCCGCCGCAAGCACGAATGAAGCGCAGCTAAAGGGCTCAGACGAGTTCGGCGACAAAAAACCTAAGCGAAACGATCCTTGCCCTTGCGGCAGCGGCAAAAAATACAAAGACTGCCACGGCAAGGGCGGTCCTAAAAAAGGCGGCTTTGCGAGGTAGGCGCAGCGCTCGGTCGTAAGTATCGTGCGATCGGTGATCTCGATTGCGAGCATTGTGTAATTGGTGCTTTTCAATCTTGCTTTTGTATTTAGCGATCGGTCGAGGGCGGCGTCATAAAATTTTAAAGGATCTTGATCGCGAGGCGGCGTGGACAGAAATTTTAAAAGAGCTTGATTGTGAGGCCGCGCGGACGGTGAGCAAAGCTGCGCGATGGAGCGGAACTTTGGTTTTGAAATTTTAAAATTTAAAAGCGCACTTGGTGCCTTTGGCTACTTGTTTTCGCAGCGCCGTTACGGTGCGCCGTGCGGCAAAACGCGAACGGCGCACGGTGCTTAAATTCAGTGCGCGGCTAGGACACTGCGCGGCATTAAAATTTTAAATTTATGCGATTGTGGGAGAGCTTTTTAAGCGAAATCCGCTTTTTAAATTTTAAGAATTTCAAAATTCTAAAAAGTTTTAAATTTCTAAAATTTTAAAATTTTGAGGCGTTTGAAATTTTAAAATTTAGAATTCTGATTTAGAATTTCAAGGTCTCGGCAAGACGATCTGTTTGGTTTGCCGTACCCGATATCTCTTGGGACAAATTTTATTGCGTATAAATAGACTTCGGCGTGATTTTAAATTTTAAAAGCCAGCTGTGGCTTTCACATTTGAAGGCATAAAACTTGTTTTGGAATTTTAAAATTCTAAAATACTTAAAATTTCACATATAATTTAGCGCTAAATTATATGTGAAATTTTACAAGGACGGCTTTTTTGGTAAAGTATTTATTATTCAAATATCTCAGATTCGACCGCTCTCAGCCCTTCATTACGCTTTCGGCGCTGCTTGCGTTCTTGGGCGTCGGCGTGGGGCTTACGGTGCTCATCGTCGCAATGGCGATAATGAACGGTTTTGATAAGGAATTTGAGCGCAAGCTCTTTACGATGAACTACCCGATCACGATCCACAGCCACTTTCGCGGCGGCATTTCAAAAGACGACGTGGAGGGGCTGCGAGCGGATTTTCCCGATCTGATCTTTAGCCCCTACATCAGCTCGCAAGTCATCGCCAAAAGCGGCGAAAAGCTCGAGGGCGGGCTGATTTTCGGCGTAAATTTAAACGATGAAAAGCGTATTAATTCGGTCGTCGCAGCAGGCGCCAAAGACGCCAATCTAACGGACTACGGCATCATGATAGGGCGCGGGATCAAGGACGAGTTTATGCTGGATGAGGGCGGCAAGATCACGATGATCTTTACGAAGAGCGATCCGGGCGGCTTTGCGCTGATCCCCAAGATGAAGCGCTTTGACGTGCGTGCGGATTTCAGCTCGGGGCTGATCGCCTACGACAAGGCGTATTCCTACGCGGACGCAAACGATCTAGCCAAAATTTTAGGCTACGACGAGGGGACATTCGACGGCGTGCATGTTTTTTCAAACGATCCGTTTAAGGATCTAGAGCGCATCAAAAAAAGCCTCCCCGGCGGTACTAGCGCCGTGGGCTGGTGGCAGCAAAACGGCAATTTTTTCAGCGCCCTTGCACTTGAAAAACGCGCGCTTTTCATCGTGCTGATGCTGATAATCCTGGTCGCGAGCCTAAATATCGTAAGTTCGCTTCTGATGACCGTGATGAATCGCCGCCAAGAGATCGCGCTTTTACTTAGCCTGGGCGCTAGCAAAAAGGAGGTTAAAAGGACCTTTTTTGCGCTCGGAGCCACGATCGGCGGCGGCGGCATCATATTCGGGCTCATTTTGGGCCTATTCGGCGTGTGGCTACTCGGAAGCTTCGACATCGTAAATCTGCCGGCCGACGTTTACGGAAGCTCGAAGCTGCCGATGGAGCTCTCGCTAGGCGATTTGGCGATGATTTTAATCGGCGCGGTGCTTATCGTGGCGCTCTCGTCATGGTATCCGGCCAAAAAAGCCACGCAGATCGACGTGCTGCAAACGCTGCGCAACGAGTAAGCCGTTTAGAAATCGCAGTTAAAATTTTATAAAATTTTAAAGAAAGGACCAAAATGAAAAATTTTATATTATGTGTTGCTGCAGCAACGATACTAGCGGGCTGCCAAGCGCATAAACAAGAGCCACAAAAAGAGCCTATGATGCAACCCACTCAAAGCTGCTCTACCGGTGGTTGTATGGATGCCGTAAGAAAGGCTCAACAGCGTCAAGGCATTCGCCCCGTTATGAAATCTCAGCTCCGATAAATCCTGCAAATTCATAGCTCAATAGGCGGAATTTTGCTTAGCTTAAATTCCGCCGGTTTTAAATTTTGCTATCTTAAAATTCTATTTAACGTAAGATGTCATTAGTCTAAAGCTGCGGAATTTCATTTAAAAATCGCTTTAAAATTCCCGTAAAATCCGCGAAATAAATCTAAATTTTATAAATTTTAGGGTAACATTCCCTATTTCTCAAAAAGGCTTTAAATGACTTTAATTGACGGCAGAAGCATAAGTGCGAAGGTAAAAGATGAGATCAAATCGGACGCTTCGGATCTTGCCGCAAAGGGCGTAAAGCCCGCGCTGGCGGTGATTTTGGTAGGCGAGGACGCGGCGAGTAAGACCTATGTCGCGAGCAAGGAAAAAGCCTGCGCCGCCTGTGGGATCCGATCCGTAGCGCACCGCTTGAGCTCCGACGTGAGCGAGGCGGCGCTTTTAGAACTGATAGAAAATTTAAACGAAGACGAAAGCATTGACGGCATCTTGGTGCAGTTGCCGCTTCCAAAGCACATTGATACGAATAAAATTTTAGAAAAAATAAGCCCGCAAAAGGACGTGGACGGATTTAGTGCGATAAACGTAGGCAAGCTTACTAGCGGGCTTTCGGACGGTTTTGTGCCTTGCACTCCGCTTGGTGTGATGCGCCTGCTTGAGGAATACGGCGTGCAGATCGCGGGCAAAAATGCCGTTGTGCTGGGTCGCAGTAATATCGTCGGAAAGCCGATGGCGAGCTTGCTTCTAAATGCCGATGCCACCGTCACTATCGCTCATAGCAAGACGAAAGACTTAAAGCAGCTTTGCACGGACGCCGATATTTTGGTAGCGGCGGTCGGTAGGACACACTTTGTGAGCGCAGATATGGTAAAAGAGGGTGCGGTGGTAATCGACGTGGGGATCAATCGCGGCGAGGATGGCAAGCTAAGAGGCGACGTCGATTTTGACGCGGTCGCGCCGAAATGCTCGCTCATCACGCCCGTACCCGGGGGCGTGGGACCGATGACGATCGCGATGCTTCTTAGCAATACGATAAAATCGGCGAAAAATCGCTTAAAACAAAGAGCTTAAATGAAAATACTAAGCAAAATTTATCACTTTTTATCAAGTTGGACGGGGACGGTCATCGTCGTTTTATTCGTCATTCTTTTTGTTGCGCAAGCCTTCGTGATCCCCAGCGGATCGATGCGCACTACGCTTTTGGAGGGCGATTTTTTATTCGTTAAAAAATTTAGCTACGGTATCCCGACTCCGCATATTCCCTTTGTAGAGTGGCAGGTAGCTCCTGATAGCGACGGAGATGGACATATCATCCGCGGCGAGGGTCCGAAACGCGGCGACATCGTGGTTTTTCGCTATCCGCTTAATGAAAAAATGCACTTTGTAAAGCGAAATTTTGCCGTAGGCGGCGACGAGGTGATATTTGATCTGAATAATTTCTACCTTCGTCCGCATGAAGGCGACGAGTTCATTGCTGCAAACTACGATGCTCGCGACATTGTGATTTTAGGTGGCGAAAAATATGTCAAAGAGCCGTATAAATTTAAGGGCATTCACTACGACCCTAATGCTAGAAACTCGATGCTAACAAATGTCAAAATCGCACTTGAGAAGGGTGAATTTTCTATGAAGCCCATTAGTTTAAGTGAAATTCCTCATAGCTTCGAAGCTGCGGGGATAAGCTTCAATGCCTTTTACATCAAAGTGCCGCAGGATGAGTATTTTATGATAGGCGATAATCGAAATAATTCCGCCGATAGCCGCTTCTGGGGTCCGGTACCTTATCGTCTGATCGTCGGTAAGCCGTGGTTTACATATTTTAGTATCGACGCCGATCGCAAGATCCGCTGGGAGCGAATCGGGCGTTTCGTCGATACCTTGCAAAACGATGAGAGTTTAATCTACGAGCAAAAATAAGGAGCGGTAATGCAAATAAATAAAATTTTCATAGCGAGCGATCATGCGGGCTTTCATGCCAAAGAGCAAGCCAAAAAAGCGCTCGCCACTTTAGGTTACGAAGCGGTCGATCTTGGCACTCATAGTGCCGAAGCGAGCGTGGATTATCCCGATTTTGCAGGCACGTTGGCGGATAAAATTTTAGCCGAATGTGAAGCTTGCGCGCGGAGCGAAAATTTTAAAGAAAGTAGCGGCAAAAATTCCGCCACGACCGCAGAAAATTCCGGTGCGCGAGGTAGAGGCGGCAGCGGAAATTCCAGCGCGAGTATAAACGGTAGCGGGAATTTTAATGGTACCGCACAGTGCGGCGAAAAAGGTAAGAATTTTAGCGCCGGCAATAACGGCAGTGGTGAAAATTTTAACGCCGTCAAGAGCGGCTACAGCAAGAATTTTGATGCGGACGCAAATACGACCGCCTGCGCAAGCATAGCTGCCGCAAACGCGAGCAAAGATAAAATTTTAAATTCTACCAGTTACGGCATTTACGGCGTTTTGATTTGCGGTACGGGCATCGGTATCAGCATCGCCGCAAATCGCCACGCTCACATCCGCTGCGCGCTGTGTCATGACGCGACGAGCGCTAGACTAGCTAGAGAGCACAACGACGCCAACGTCCTAGCCTTCGGCGAGCGATTGATGGGCGCGCTGGTGATCGGAGATATGATTAGGGCATTTTTTAGTACCGATTTTGCGGGCGGTAGGCACATTAAGCGCGTCGCAAAGCTAGGCGCTTGCGGTAGTTCGAATTGCGCGCATGGATTTGATGGGGAGAATTTCATGCAGAATTCCGCTCAAAATTTTACGGAACAAAGCTATGGCGCTAATTTAAATGGGCGGAATTCCAAATTAAGCTTCGGTGGTAAAAATCCTTCCGACAAAAATCCCATCGGCACGGATTCCGCATCAAATTTTGCACGGAGCTTTAACGATAAAAATTCCTTATTTACCGGCGAGAATTCCTTGATAAGCTTTGGTGGTGCACATCATATAAATTTAAATTCTACGCACGCAAAGATAATCTTTAATGAGAAAAATCCGCTAGATAAAAATTCCACTAGTGTAAATTCTACGTTAAATTTTACGCGCGAGAGTGTTTGCGAGAAAAATTTCGCTCAAAAAACTAGCCACAAAGATTTTGTCGGTTTGAACCCCACAATTATAAATTTCAAGACTACAAATTCCGTCTGCATGAACGTTAAGCCAAAAAACGCAAATTGCGCTAGTGCAGGTTTAAAAGATGAGAATTCTGCTATTGCGAGCGTGAATTTAAAGGGAGCAAATCTTTCTAGCGCGTATTTTAAAAGCCTAAATTCTGTCTATTTCAGCGCGACTCCCGTTACTATGCGCTTTGCAAATTCAAATAAAGGAGGCGAGCAATGAGCGTAGCATTGGGTGTTTTAGCGCTATTTTTTGCAGCACTACTTATTCTATCGATCCGAAAAAATTCTAAAATTTACGCCTTACTTCGCAAGAGCGAAGAAAGAATTTCAAAGCTTAAAAGCGATAACGAAAAGCTCAAAACTGCCCTTCGCTTCGGCATTGAGGCCCTGCAAAATGAGGAGAGCGAAAACTGCAGCTTAAAAATCCAAAACGCAAGATTGAAAAGAGGTAAGCTATGAAAAGCCTAAGCAGCGAGCAAAAAAGCTATTTATTTCGCTCGATCCGTACCGTGCGTGACTTCCCAAAGCCCGGTATTTTGTTTTACGATATCACGACGCTCGTAGGCGATCGCGAGGCGTTTAATTTTCTGCTTGATCATCTAGCCGAGCGCTACGCCGATTACGGACTTGATTACATAGTAGGCATAGAAAGTCGTGGATTTATTTTTGCAGCGGCACTTGCTGCGAGGTTGAGGGTTGCTTTTGTGCCAATTAGAAAGCCAAAGAAGCTTCCTTATATCACGATTTCGCAAAAATACAGCCTTGAATACGGCTTCGATCAGGTCGAGATGCATGTGGATGCATTCTCCGGCGTGCAGGATGCCAAGGTGCTGCTAATCGATGATCTAATAGCCACCGGAGGCACCGCACGAGCGGCATTAGATCTCATCGCGCAGACGCAGGCTAAGTGCGTCGAGGCGTGCTTTTTATTAAATTTGCGCGAGTTAAACGATCTAGGCGAGTTTTCGCGACGCACAAACGTTTATTGCGTTTTAGAGGCGTGATTTTGGAAGAGCTACTTAAAAATTTACTGCAAGAATACCACCAATACGCCTATATCGTGCTTTTTGTTTGGTGTATTTTAGAAGGCGAAATCGCGCTGATTTTGGGCGGTATCATGGCGCACGAGGGGCACATAAATTTGCCGCTAGGTATCTTTGTCGCGGGTCTTGGGGCATTTTGCGGCGATCAGTTTTATTTTTATATCGGGCGCTACAACAAAAAATATATCAGTAAAAAACTCGCGGCACAGCGCCGAAAATTTGCGATCGCGCACCTGCTTTTGCAACGCTACGGCTGGCCGATAATTTTAATGCAGCGCTATATGTATGGCTTCCGCGTCATCATCCCGATGAGTATCGGTATCACTCGCTACAGCGCAAAGAAATTTGCGATTATCAATCTTTTTAGTGCTTGGTGCTGGTCGGGCGCGACGATGATTTTGGCGTGGTATTTTGGCGAGGAGATCTGGAGCGGGCTGCGGCTAATCGAGCAACACTGGTATTTTGCGATACCTATCATAGGCGGAATTTTATATCTATTTTTTAGGCTATTTAAACGTATGGAAAATCACTTTATGAACTCACGAAAGGAACGAGATGAAAGTAAAACTGCTAGATCGTAAAATTAACGAGATAGAGGCGGATTTTGAAGTTATTTTAGTTGTGGATAAAAATTTAAATCACGAGTTTATTAAAGACACGGATAAGTTTGCGCTTTTTAATTACAAAGGCGAGGGCAATCTGCTGCTTGCCGAGAGCGGGCGGCTGTACATCGGCGTTAAGGCGCTAGAATATGACCACATCCGCACAGCACTTGCGAGCGCATACAACGCGCTTAAGGGCTACGCGATTAAAAATTTCAAAATCGCCTTTTACAAATGCGGCTGCGACCGCAGAAGCACGATGGCGATGGTAGAGGGCGTGCTTTTGGGCGGTTATGAGTTTAACAAATACAAAAGCGATAAAAAAAACTCCAGCTTGAATGAAATTTTAATCTCGACGCAGGAGTACGGCGGCAGTAGCCCCGACGTGCAAAAGATGAACTACGGCGTGCAGCAGGGCACCGTGATGGCAAACGCCGCAAATTTCGCGCGCGACGGCGTCAATGAGATCCCTGAAATTTACACGCCAGAAAAGATGGCGAGCGAGGCTGAAATTTTAGCCTCGAACTACGACGACGTGAGCGTTAAAATTTACGACGAGGACTTTTTGCGCGAGCAGAATATGAATGCGTTTTTGGCGGTCAATCGCTCCAGCGCTCATCCGCCGCGCCTAATTCATCTGATCTATAAACCGCAGCGCTGCCTAAAGCGCGTCGTTTTCGTGGGCAAAGGGCTTACTTATGACAGCGGCGGACTAAGTCTGAAGCCGAGCGATTATATGCTTACGATGAAAAGCGACAAAAGCGGCGCGCTTGCTGCGATGGGCATCATCAAGGGCGCCGCCGAGCTAGAACTACCGTTTGAGATACATGCGGTCATCGGCGCTACTGAAAATATGATCGGTGGCGATTCCTATAAGCCCGACGACGTACTGCTTAGCCGCAGCGGCGTGAGTATCGAGGTGCGAAACACCGACGCAGAGGGCAGGCTCGTGCTCGCCGACTGCTTAAGCTACGCGCAGGATCTTGAGCCAGGTCTGCTAATCGATATGGCTACGCTTACAGGCGCTTGCGTCGTGGGGCTTGGCGAATACACGAGCGGTATCATGGGAAACAGCGAGGAGCTAAAGCGTAAATTTAAAGATCTTAGCAGCTGCAGCGGCGAGCTATTTAGCATTTTGGAATTTAACGATTATCTGCGCGAGCTAATCAAAAGCAGTATCGCAGACGTTTCCAACTGCGCTTCCAGCAGATACGGCGGCGCGATAACCGCGGGGCTGTTTTTGGACAAATTTATAAAAGACGAGTATAAAGACAAGTGGCTGCACCTCGACATCGCGGGGCCCGCGTATCTGGAAAAGGCGTGGGGCTATTACGCCGCGGGCGCGACTGGCGCGGGCGTGAGAGCCAGCCTGTACTTTTTACAGGCTCTAGCCAAAGAGCTAAAGGACGCGTAGATGGGGCTTTCTGTAGGAATCGTAGGGCTTCCGAACGTCGGTAAATCCACCACCTTTAATGCACTTAGCGGCGCGCAAAACGCGCAGGCGCAGAACTATCCGTTCTGCACGATCGAGCCTAATAAAGCGGTCGTGCCCGTGCCCGATGCCAGGCTAGGCAAACTTGCGGAGATCGTTAAGCCCGGTCGCATCGTACATTCGACCATCGAGTTCGTCGATATTGCAGGCCTCGTGCGCGGCGCAAGTAAAGGCGAGGGGCTGGGGAATAAATTTCTTTCAAATATCCGCGAGTGCGAGATCATCCTTCATATCGTGCGCTGCTTCGAAAGCGGCGACATAACCCACGTCGAAGGCTGCGTCGATCCTATCCGCGACATCGAGATCATCGAAACCGAGCTTATTTTAGCGGACATAGAGCAGCTTGGACGCAAAATCGAGCGTCTCGGCAAGGAAGCCAAAACAAATCAAAAGGGCGCTAAAGAGGCGCTAGCCGTAGCAAACGAGCTTTTGGCGCATCTAAACGACGGCAAGCCCGCTTCAAATTTCACGCTCAAAGAGGACGAAAGCTACGTCGCTTTAAATCGCGAGCTGCGCCTGCTTAGCGCCAAAGATGTAATCTACGGCGCAAACGTGGACGAAGACGGAATCGCGCAGGATAACGAATATGTCGCGCGCGTAAGAGAATACGCAAACGCCCGCGGCGCCGAGGTGATCAAGCTCTGCGCCAAGATCGAAGAGGAGCTGATAGGCTTAAGCGACGAGGAGACGCACGAGATGCTGCAAAGCCTGGGCGCGCAGCAAAGCGGGCTGGAACTCATCATCAAGCGATCCTTCGCAAAGCTCAGCCTCATCAGCTACTTTACCGCCGGCGAGATGGAAGTTCGCGCGTGGACTATCACGAAAGGCTGGAAGGCTCCGAAAGCCGCGAGCGTTATCCACAACGACTTTGAGCGCGGATTTATCAGAGCCGAGGTGATCGGATTTGATGATTTTATCGCGTTCGGCGGCGAGGGCAGGGCGAAAGAAGCGGGCAAGATGCGTCTTGAGGGCAAAGACTACGTCGTGCAAGACGGCGACGTGATGCACTTTAGATTTAACGTTTAGAATTTATTTTTAGGTGCGTTGAAATTTGGTCTGCGCTAGCCTCAAAATTTAGTAAATTTTGGTTCAAACGCGGGTTTAATAAAATTTTGATTTTTGCGAGCAGCGGATTTTAGCTGAAATTTGTATCGCTAGAACAAAACGAAACTTGTGCGCTAAAATATCGTTAAAATTTCGAGGTCAAATTTAATCGGCTTTGCTTGCGTTAAAATTTTACGCAAGCAAAAAGTTGCACTGCGCTGGATTTGCGCTTAAATTCGCCTAGCAAATACGTCTAAGAAATACTTCCAAAATCGCGCCAAAATTTATATACGGCGAAAACTGCGCGTAAATTTAAAGGGTAAAATTTTACTAAGATCTCAAAGCTGTATCTGCGCGCGATAGTATTTGAGTTTTGCGTTTAAATTTGCGGCTTACAAACTTGGCATTTAGCAAATTTTAAATTTCATGACTTCAAATTTAGTGGATGTTTTAGCGCGCGGCGCGGATATTACGCGCGTAAAATTTATCAAAGCGTGCGTTGCGGCGTAAACTTTTCATAAAAGCAAGAAAATAGCGCTACTCCGCCGCACAAATACGCTGTGCGGAGTTTCATAATTCCGTCTCTTTAAATTTTGCCGGGCAGAATTTCACGCTGCGCTATAAATTTTATGTGCCGCTAAATCGCAAAATTCTGTCTCATGGAGAAATACGACAAGCGATAAAATCCCGTCGCGTCAAGAAATCATGCCGCTACAAATTTTATGTTTTTCAAAATCCGCATCCCAAGTTTTCCGATTGCTTTTCGTTTGCTTTAAAGCTTGCGGAAGCTCAAGCAAGCTTGGATTTGCTTGAGCCTATTGGATAAATTTTAATCGTGCTTAGCGCTAGCGTCTAAGCAAGCAGCCGATTTAAAACGTTATCTCCCAGTTAAATCTAAAATTTCTGCGCGGCGCGTAAAATCTGCCGATGCCCGCACCCGTCGCTTGATCGATCATATTGACCGTTCCGAAAGCCCTGATCGAGCGCGCACTATCCCAAGTTATATATTTGGCGTTGGTTAGGTTGTAAACGCCTAGACTAAAGTTAAAATTTTTTTGCGGCTTTGCATAAGCAATAACGTCCACTACCGTATAATCACCGCTTCGCCAACCTTTGGTATTATCGGTTACGGGCTCTCCGTTTACTATAGAAGCATCGATGTGCCCCCAATACGGATCCGTTCTTTCGACTTGGCTTTTCCAATACATATTGTAGGTATCTTTGCGCTTCTTGGCTCCTACGTCGGTGATGAAAAGATCAATGCCATATTTGTCGCCGGGCGTAGAATAGCCGATATTATAGACGGAAGTAGGCGGTTGGATCGCATTCATCGGCACCTCTTCGCCCCTACTGCATCCTGAGTTCGAATTATTAGCGTTTGAGCCGTTACTGGCGCACGACATTCTGCCTTTTTGTTTGCTGTATTTATATCCCAGCCTAAATCCCTCCAGGCTCTCCGATACATCGCCGAGCTCCAGATGGGTATTTATCTCAAATCCATGCACTTTGGCGCTATCTCGGTTTACGTTTTGATAAAACGGATATGGTATCTGCTGATCTACGACTTGTAAATTTCCCAAAAATTCAAGATCGATAAAATTTTTATAATCCGTCTTAAAAACATCGAAAGTTATGCGGCTTCTCTCGCTATAAAAAGTAAGAGCGATCTCTTTCGTCCTTGCAATTTCTGGTTCTAAAAATATATTAGGACGGATAGAAAAGTCCGGATGCTTAAAGGTCATATACGCCTCATCTGATGTCGGAGCGCGGAAGCCTTTGGAGCCCTTTAGTTGTATCCTCATCCAATCCAGCGGGTCTAAATTTAGACCTAGTTTATATGAGCCGCTTTTGTATTCCTTCTCTCTTAGCAGGAATTTTAAATTTTGCTGATAATTTTCCTCTCCATAAGGAGTGTAGTAACCATGTATTCCGTCATAGGGGTTGTAAGGATACGGCACCCATAGACCGGTTATGATGCCTCTTGGCACTTCAGGATGGCCGGTATATTTTGGTTTATGGTTTACAAAATCTAAGCGATAACCGAGATCGAAGCCTACGTATTTAGTTATTTGAATTTCATCCCCGATATAGCTTGCTACAGTCGTAGTTTGCACTGGGATCAGATAGGTACTCACCGCAGTGGTATTGCTTCTTTGACTACCATTCATATGGTAATTAGGGTTTGGCACGCCACTTCCAGGAGTTCTACCGAAGAGTATATTATCCCACCATTGTGAATCACCCGAGTAAAATCCATCTTTATTAGTCATAGATTTATCTGTTTGATCCAAAAGTCCGCCGTATGATATAGAATTATCTATCAAATTAAATAGACTAAATTCTTTTTCTAAATCTAGATTAACCTGAAATGTCTTAGTTTCTAGAGTCCTATCAGTGTATTGGACGGAATTGTAACCATCGGTATATGGAGTTAAATGAAATAGCTTATAAGCCTTTGTCATAGTGTCCATATCGCTCGGATCTCTTTTTATAGTCCCGTAAACTCTGCCGTCAGGAAGAGTATGCTTTTCTATCTCTCTTTCCACTAATTCGTAATTATACTCCCAAGTATCTCCATCGTATGTTTCTTTTAATACTTTGAATTTTTTATTACAATTTACTTTGGAACAATCCAAATAATATCCTTCACCATCCCTTTTTTTATAATCGCTGCCCCTATTTAGAATATTGCCCGAACCATCTTTAATAATTTCTTCGCCTTCTTCGACAGGTCGCGGATCAACGCTTAGGGGTCTATTGTTTTTATCTACGATATCATAACCGCTTGAGCTTTCATTTAGATGCATCCCAGAAGGATTTTGCACATTCTGGCATCTATTGCCTTGGCAACCCTCTTTATTTATTGCACGGTTCTTAATATTTTGCCAAGAATACGAAAGTTTGACACTGTCCCAAAGTGGAGTATCTCCGACATATTCGTAGCTAAACTGCACGTTTTTTCTGGTAGAGCTATCGTGGTTTGTTCTATTTCCATATCGTTCCGGAGCATCCGGACGGCTACCCATTCTTAACGTATAAGAAAGGTCCTCGCCGTCGGAATTTTGCTTCGAGTCATCTATCGCGATAGACAATCTATGGTTATCGCTCGGCTGAAATCCCACTTTTACGAGCGTGCTCTTCTTGGTTATGGTGTATGGGTCTGCCTTTTCGCGAGTTTTTCCTATATGAAGTTTGTCCTCTTTACTATCATATATGTCGTAGAAATAGTTTTTTCTTTCATGTCCGTGCCTATCGGTATTTATAACCAAAAGATCAAACCAGCCGTATCTAGCTGCACCGGTGAAGGAGTGAAAATTTTGACTATCGACGCTTTGATAGCCCTGCTTAAAGCCGAAATGATAGTTCTTTTCCGTCAAGAAATCCCTGGCGTCTTTGGTTTCAAACATAACCGATCCGCCGAGTGCGCCGCTTCCCGCTTTTATGGAATCGGCTCCTTTGGTGATATTGGCCGTTTTGACGTTTTCCATCTCTACGCCGTTTCTTGTGTTGTTAAAATTTCCATACCCTTCAAAGAGGTCTTTAAAGCCCTGCGAGCTCAAGGTCTCTGCTTGGCGAAGTCCGTCCACTGTGATAGCCACGCGGTTTTCGTCCACACCGCGAACGGCGTATCCGCTAGCGCCGAATCTGCCCGTCTCGACCGCTGTGATACCCGTTTGGTATCGCACCAAGTCTCTGCTATCGGTGATCTGCTGCTTCTTGATAGTCTGCGCGGTAGTTTTAGTTTCGCCGACCTTTTGCTCGGCTACGCTTTGCGAATCGACATTGCCCGTTACCTGGATAGTTCCCAGTTCTTGTGAGTTGGCCGGCTCTTCCGCGTAAAGCGAGCCATAAAAGAGCAGCGAGACATAGAGAGAGAGAGAGAATCTTCTAAACATTTATATTTCCTTACTTAATGATTATAGAATTGATTATTAACGCGGCGAATAATAATACAAAGATTTTTAATGTTTAATTAAATTGCAGTTTAAATTCAAGTATAAATTTTAAATGGCTAAAATTTTGATTTTTAAGAAGTATAAAATTTTGAATAGGTCGAAAAATACGTAATAGGTGCATTTTAAGCTTTAATATAGCGCTAAATTTTGCAAAGCGTTTTTGAAACGGCTAGCAAAAATACTGAAAATTATAAAAGGGCGAATGATAATAAAGCGCATTTTATAATATGTAACACGCTTTTTTAATTATGATATTTTTGCCGGTAATTTTAAAATTTTATACCCATATCGCTGCGTTATAAATTTAGGATCTTAATAGATTGACGCCTCGCGGGATTTGTTAGCAGATTTATTTATCGGTGCCGGAATAGGGCATAAATTTTTGCCGGGTAGAATTTCACGCTGCGCTATAAATTTTATGCGCCCCGAAATCACAAATTCCTGGCGAGCGGCAAAATCCCACCACATAAATAAACTATACCGCCACGTTACGGGCATCAATAATCTACTCGTTTATTCAGCCAAATTAACCCATACCGCCGCAAATTTTATGTTTTAAAATTTCGCGCCGAATCTTTCGCGGCTAAAAGATACCTCGCAGAGCCGCTGTGCCCTCTACATGCCTGTATGGCAAGAAATAATGCACGAAGTTTGTGCAAGCGCCCCCAGACACGCATATTTCGACGCTCAGTCTGTGTTTGACATGCGCAGAATCGAGATCAGGTATCTCTAATTCGCCGCTTTTGTAACCGCTATAGCCCATCTCTATCGGCACCTCTAGCTCATCCTTTTCAAACACGATGCGTCCGCTTTGCACCTGCTCGAGCTTGATGTTTTTCAGCACGATCCCGGGCGCACTCACGTGCTCAAAATTTATACTTAGTTCATACGGGGCGCCGGTTGAGTTGTCGTCCGAAAAGTCGGGCTTTGGCTCGCGCTCGTCGCGCCATGATCGTCCGCCGATAGTGGTAGCTCTTAAGCGGGCGCTGATGCTAAAATCCTTCAGATCCAGCGAAGCGCTGCTAAAATCACGGATGAGCGTCCAGGCCACGACGGTGCGGCCGAAAAATTTATCCGCGATAATATAGCTACCCAAAAGCGAGCTTATGACCACCCAAAACAGAAATATAAATTTAAAAACCTTGCGTAAAACAAACCTTAACGTCTTCATCATTATCCTTTCAATCTAAAGCTTAAGCGGAATTCCACCCGCAAATCCGTGGCTTAAAATTCCGTGCAAGATTTCGCTTATGAAATCCCACGCCCTTTCGGTCTATGGCGGAATTTTAAGACAGAATTCTATGGCGAAATTTTGCCGCGAAATTATAAAACAAATTTCGCCCATGAAATTTTACCTAGAACCACGCCTGTAAAATTCCATAAACGAAATTCGAAGATGAAATTTTATGGGCGGAATTCCATAGCTAAAATTTCACGGCAAGCCTCAGAAATCAATTCCCGCGGCAAAATTCCGCGTCTTAGAATTTTAAGAAAGTATGAAATTTTTTATCTGATCGCAGATCGCTTCTTCAGACTGTGCGGCGTCGATTTGCAGGGTCTCAACGCCGCACGCCGCGCATGCCCGCGCCATCAACTCCTGCACGCGCATTAGGTATTTGAGTCCGCGAGCCTCGATTATATCGCTGCTAGCGCGCGTTTTAAGCCGCCGCATGACGAGCTGTTCGTCCGCCGAAAACAGCACGATTTTATCCGCAAATTTGCCTCCAAGCGCAAATTTATTAAGCGCGATAAGCTCGCTAAGATCCGCGTTTTTGTCGTTTGCCAGCGCATAGGCAAGCCCTGAGATGAAGCCGCGATCGCTTAGCACGAGCCTATCTGCGCCGCCCTTTATCACGCGCTCGTAGTGCTCGGCGCGGTCTGCGAGGAACAAAAGCAGCTCGGCGCGCTTTGAAATTTCGCCGCAGGCCTCGCGCAGATTTACGCTGCCGCGCCGCCACTTAAAATCCTCGCCCAAAACGAGGCTTCGTACCGCCTCGCCGAGCTTCGTACCGCCCGGCTCCTTGGTCACGATCGCCTGCGGGAAAGTCGCCGCCAGCCGCGCTATTTGCGTGCTTTTGCCCACGCCGTCGATACCTTCGAATATTACATACATTTTTCGCCTTTAAATTTGTGCGTTATTTTACAAATTTATAGCTAAATAGCGGCTTTTTTAAATAGCCGGGCGTAAAATTTCGCCTTAAAATCGGACTTTTGCGCGAGCTTGTACTAGCCGATTTTGATCTTTCGGTGTAAAATTTTATCGGGCGCTTTTTTGCTCGGTTCTTGATTTTTGCGGCACGGCTCGCGGTTAAATTTAGCGCTTGGGCGGATGAGCCGCATAACAGCAGGCGAGTAAATTTTGCACTTACGGACATGTACCGAGCGGAGCGCCGGTCGATAAAGACGGCGCGCGTAGATGAGGCGGACAGCGCGTCGAGCGACGCATAGGGTATGTATCGGACGAAGCGGGACGACACATCGGGCAAATTGGATCGGCGTATCGAAGCGAGCAAAGCAATGCGCCACGCAGTAGGGCGAGAGAGTATATGTCGGCAGAGCGGCGTGCCGAGCGAAGTAGGGCGTTATACGGGACATGGCGCGCGTCATGCGAGGTGGAAACGGAGCGGGGTATGCGCCCGGCAGAACAACGGGCGCTAGATAAACGAAAGGCGGCGCGTCGGTGAAGAAGGCGGTGTGAGGTAGCGTATGTTTTTTAGTAAAACAGATAGCGAGTCTGGAAGGCATCGGGCGCCGTATAAAGCATGGTATATTGTCCGATAACGCAGTAGATGCGGCGACGGGCGGACGCCGCGTGCGATGACAAAATATAAAATCGCGGCGCCGATAAAATTTTTAGCCGCCGCAGATCATGAAATTTTGCCGCAATGAGCGAAGGCGCAAAGCTCGTCCTACGCGCCGAAAGATGAAATTTTAAATTTTGCCCTATACGTTTATCGGCTCGGGATTTATTGCTATGAAATTTTTCCGCAGATCGCTAAGATCGCAATCGGTAGCCGTGATCGTAAAATCCTCCGTCATATCGAGCGCAAATTCGCCAAGACCTGCTTTAAGCTGCTTCACGCACCCCCAAATAAGCTTTTTAGCCTGCGCATATTTATCGTTTAGTTGCGTTTCCTGATTGAAAAGATCGAAAATTTTCGCCGTTTCGTAGTCTACTTCGACCTCGGCTCGAAACTCGTAATCAGGAACGAGCCAAAGAAGCCAGCCATCTTTTCGCACAAGCCACTGCGCGCGCTGTTCTTGCGAGCCGAATCCGATGATCGGCGGCAAACTCCTATTGTCGCAAGCTAAATTTATGCAGTAGAGTTTGCAATTCGGCGCGTGCTTTTTGATCGTCTCTTTAATCGCGGGCAGCAGCCTTTGAGCGGCGAGCTCATAGAGCTTTTTGTAGCTCATATCCTTATCGGGCTTTTGATAGCGCACATAACCATTTTCGGTTATTAAGCTTAGCTCGCCCATTGCGTCAAATTCATAGTTTGTTACGTCATTCCTTCTGCCTGCGCGAGGGTGCTCTACATACTCCCGTCTTTGTGCGAGCTTGCCGCCTTCGTAAGTAAAATTTTCTATCCCATAGGCGTTGTTGTCAAAGGCCGAGTAGATGGACTTTAGCTCGCCATTTTCATAGATAAATCTTTTTATATTGAAGCATCTTGAGCATTTTTTGTTGTAGCAACCGAAGTGATATTTTAAAACTTCGTCCCGCCCCCAAAAATACAAATTATCCCAGGAAGATTTTTTGTCGTCATACTGCCTCTCAAAAACGACGCGATCTTGCGCGTCAAAGCCGTATTCGTAGGCGTTTGCGATCTTTTTTGGTTTAGCTTTTAAAATTTTGCCCTTTGAGAAGCGGTTATATTCGAAATAAAACGGCTCTAAATTGATATAACTACCCGACGCCCAGCGCCTGCTTACGACCTGCGCTTCGGCTATTTTATTTAAGGCTTTGTATTCATCTCTCGCGCTTTTTAAAAACGTTCGCAGTCTTTCTATCTCATCCATTGCTTCGTTCATTTTATCTCCCATGCAGCTTCAAATTTTAAATTTAGCCGCGCCTGCGGGCTAAATTTCAGTCGCTTGCAAGCTCATTTTTTTAAAAATTTTAAAATTTCGCTTGGCACCAGGTGCGAAACATCGCCGCCGTGGCTTAGAACGGAGCGGACAATCGAGCTTGAGATGAAGGCGTTTTTGAGCGTCGGCATCAAATACACGCTCTCAAATTCCTCCCATAGCGAGGCGTTTGCATAGCCGATCTGCAGCTCGTACTCAAAGTCGCTAACCGCGCGGAGTCCACGGATAACGAAGCGCACGCCGCAAGATTTAGCAAAATCCACGAGTAGATTATCAAAGCTTTGCACGCTCACGCCACGAAGCCCGCGTGTCGCGGCTCGCGCCATCTCTAGTCTGGATTTTAGGCTGAAGTAGGGCTTTTTGCTCTCGTTTAGCGCGACTGCGACGATGACTTCATCAAAAAGCCCTAGCGCACGCTTGATGACGTCCAGATGGCCGTTCGTGATAGGATCGAAAGTGCCCGGATAGATACATTTTCTTGAGTTTTGCATTATTGCCACCTCTTAAACAGCTCGTTTTGCACGCCCAGCGCGTCGCACCACTTGCCGATTATGAAATTTTTTAAATTTTGCACGCCGCAGTAGCCTGCGATCACGGGCGGAGCGATGATGACGCCTAGCGCGGCTAGCTCGCTCATTTGTCGCAGGCTGATCGCAGAAAGCGGCATCTCACGCACGCCAAGAACTAGCCGCTTTTGCTCTTTTAGCGCGACTGCGGCGGCGCGCGTGCTTAGGCTGTCGCAAAGCCCGCCGTAAATTTTAGCCAAAGAGCCGATAGAGCAGGGCGCAAAGATCACTGCATCAATGCCAAAGGAGCCTGAAGCGGGCGGCGCACCCAGATCGGTATCGGGATAAAATTTTACACTCATAAATTCCGTGGATTTTAAGACCTCGTCCGCGTCTATGCCGCTTTCAGCGCGTAGAACGCGGCGCGCGCCCTGCGTAAGCACGGCGTGAATTTCATGCGGTGAGCTGGCAAGAAATTTAAGCAGATCAAGCCCGATCTCGCAAAAACTGGCGCCGCTTACGCAAACTAAAATTTTCATTTCAAGGCTTTCATATCGAAATTTTGTGGTTTAAAAACAAACGCGGCGGAAGGAATTTTAAAATTTGAAGTTAAGATGGAGCGGGAAACGAGAGTCGAACTCGCGACATCAACCATGGCAAGGTTGCGCTCTACCACTGAGCTATTCCCGCATGCGATAAAAATAAAGCGCGATTGTAGCCTATAAATTTTCATTTGTCAATAATTTCTCGCTTAAATTTCATAAATTTTTACGATTTCTCCAGCGAGAACTTTGTCGCATTCGGGATCAGCCAAGAAAAAATGCGATGCCGCAGCCAGCGGTCTGATGCGCCCAGAAGGCGACGGCATAGGCGTAAAAACTCCGCCTTCATATGCGCCTACGGTTAAATTTACTCTGCCGCTTTTTAGCTTCAGATCGCTTGCGAGCTTGGCATAGATCGCCGCTTCTGCGCTAAAAGCCTCGCTTGCGCCGCTAAGCTTAAATAGGATCGGCAGTATGACTGCGCGCGTAAGCACGAAAGCAGCCATTGGATTGCCTGCCATTGCAAAGACGAATTTGCCGTCTTTTGCGAAGCACTTGCTGGGACGGCCGGGCTTGATATCAATGTGATCAAAAACCTGCAAAAATCCAAGTTCACTCATAGCGCTTTGCATAAAATCCGCCTCCCCAGCGCTTGCTCCACCGCTGGTAATTAGCACGTCAAATTTACGCGTAGCAGTATCTAGCGCCTCGCAAACCGCGCTAAAATCATCCTTTAAAATTCCTAAATACTCGTTTTCAAAGCCGTATTTTTGCAGCAATGCAGCAATACCGCTAGAGTTGGCGTTATAAATTTCGCGCTCGCTTGCGCTCTGCCACGGCTCTTTTAGCTCGTTTCCACTGGAAAATAGGGCGATTTTAGGACGCGCGTAAACGCTTACTTCGTAAATTCCTTGCGCGGCAAGAAGCATGATTTTGGCAGGGTTTAAAATTTCGCCACGGCGCAATAAAAGCTCGCCCGCGCGCACCTCCTCGCCTTTTTTACGAAAGCCGTCGTGGGCATGAACGGAAGCAGGGATTTTTAGAGTTCCACCTTGCGCGTCTACATCCTCTAGCCTCGCGACAGAGTCCGCGCCTGCAGGCATTGGCGCGCCGGTCATTATCTTTTGCGCTTGCGCAGCCTTGATTTCGTAGAATTTCTCATCTCCCGCAAAAATCGTAGGCTTTACGATCTTTAGCTTTTCGTCTTTGAATTCCGCCGCGTAGGCATAGCCGTCAAGCGCCGAATTATCGAAGCAGGGTAGGTTTTTAAGCGCTGAAATATCGCTAGAAAGGATGCGGTCTAGAGCGCTGGGAAGAGGCACCATTTCGCTCCGCCTGCTTGATGTGATTCTAGCCGTAGCCAAATCTATAGCCTCATTTATTCCTATCATTTTAAGTCCTTTTTATCATTTTTATATTTAAAATTCGCATAGTAAAGACCTCGTGTAGCCTTAAATTTTATGTTGCGCCAAAGCTTGAAAAGCAAAATTTACCCAAATAAATGCGCAAAATTTCACGGGCTCAAACTTGCCTTATTTTAATGCGAGCGTTGCTTAAAATTTCAAAGCATATCACTCATAAAATTCCATTTTGCTTGCTTGCGCAAGATTTTTATTCCGAAGTCTTCATTCCTCAAGCCTCTGTATGTCCGCGCCAAGCGCACCAAGCTTAGCCTCTAGTCTCTCGTAGCCGCGATCCAGGTGGTAAATTCTATGTATTTTGCTCTCGCCGTGCGCTGCAAGGGCGGCTAAAACGAGAGCTGAGCTGGCGCGCAGATCGGTCGCCATAACGTCCGCGCCGTTTAGCTTGCCGCCGCTAATCGTCGCGATGTGTCCGTTTAAACGGATATCCGCGCCCATTCTTGAGAGTTCGCTAACGTGCATGAAGCGGTTTTCAAAAAGCCTCTCGTCGATGGTGCTGACGCCCGAGGCGATGCATGCTAGCGCCATAAACTGCGCCTGCATATCGGTAGGAAAGCCCGGATATTCGCTCGTTATAATCTCTACTGGTTTGATCTTTGAGGCGGGCAGGATCGTTATTTCGTCGTCACCGTTTGAAATTTCAAATTTAAAGCCCATATCTTCAAATTTTGCAAGCACGGCGCCAAGATGAGCCGCGCAAGCGTGCGTGATCGTGATACGAGAGCCCGTGATCGCGCCTGCGCACAGATAGGTGCCCGCCTCGATGCGATCGGGAATAATCGAAATTTCGTTCAAACTTAAAAGCTCACCGCCGCTTCCTTTAATGAGGATCTCGTTCGTGCCGATGCCCTCTATGTCGATGCCTGCGCTTTTTAATGCGTTGCAAACGGCGATTACTTCGGGTTCTTTTGCCGCGTTTATGATATGAGTGGTGCCGCCTGCTAAGGCCGCCGCCATTACGATATTTTCAGTGCCGGTGACGGTAATTTTGTCAAAATTTATAGTCGCGCCCTTAAGCCCCTTTTTTGCGGTGCAAACGACGTAACCTTGCTCGATCTTAACCTCCGCGCCCATCTTTTCAAGCGCGCTAAGGTGTAGATCGATCGGTCTTGCGCCGATCGCGCAGCCCCCCGGAAGGCTTACCTCGCAGTGTCTAAACCGCGCTAAAAGCGGCCCCAGCACCAGGATCGAAGCTCGCATTTTACGTACTATGTCGTAGATCGCTTTGGTCGAGTTTACCTCGCGCGGATCGATTTTGGTGATATTGGCGTCAAGAAACTCGCACTTTGCGCCTAAATTTGAAAGCAGCTGAATTAGCGTGTGGATATCGGAAACTGCAGGTAAATTTTTAATTACGACTTCGTTTTTTGAAAGGATAGATAGGGCTATGAGCGGCAATGCGGCGTTTTTTGCGCCGCTTATTTTAATGCTGCCGCTTAGTTTTTTGCCCCCGTTAATTCGTAGATAATGCATGATTTCTCCGTGTAAAATTTCGACGATTATACAGAATTTAGCTTTAAAGTTACCATTTTGTTACCACTGAGCGCTAAAATTACGCCCAAATTTAATCGTTACATAATTTTATAAGGATTTTTTATATGAAACAACTAATTATTTGCGCTTTGGGTGCGTTTTTGCTGGTCGGTTGCTCCTCAAAAGCCCCGTCTGCTGGCAGCCAGCAAGCGTATGTCTTAAACGATCATGAAGAAGGAATAACTTCGGTGCCAGGAAGCGAGTTTAATCGCCCGCTAATCGCATCTGTAGACGATTACACTGGCACTCGCGCAGGAGGGGACTGCAGCGGATTTATCACCGTGCTAAATGATAAATACGATGATCTATTTTTTAACTCAAAAGATCTGCCGAAATATTTCACAAACGGACGCAAATCCCAAGCAATATATAATTATTACAGCCGTAGAAATTTACTCAGCAATACGCCGCGAGTGGGGGATTTGGTGTTTTTTCAAAACACCTTGCGTTCTAACAAAGGCAAGGTCAATAACGAAATCAGTCATATCGGTATCGTGCGCGAAATCTATGCCGACGGTCGCGTGAAATTCGTCCACAATACTCGTGGTAGAAATCAAGCGGACTTCGTAAATTTAAATAAGAAAAACGTCCACGTAGCGGGGCAAAAGATGGAAAATAGCTATATCGTGCGCTGCGGTAAAGACCGCATAAGCTGCCTAGCATCAAACCGCTTCGCAGGATATGGACGGGTGAATAACTAGAATTTTGAAAATTCTTTCGCCGTATTTTTTGAAAAATTTCTTATAACTTTTGAATTGGGATTTGTTAGATTTTATAGAATTTTGTTAGACCTTTTAAAAATTCGCGGCGGTTTGATTTAGGCTCTAAAATTTCAAGTAAAATTTTGCAGATAATTTAGCTTGGAATTCTAGCTATGACTTGCTTTATAGAATTTATTAAATTCCTAAAATTCTAATCAAATTTTAAAATTTTTATGGCTTTTAAACTCCTGCAGCAAAAACTTATGAATAAAAACTCACTTTGATGCTGTTATGGCAAATCAAATTAGCATTTTTAACGCGTAATTATATATAACAAGCATTTAATAAAATATTACTCTAAAAATTTATTTTGAAATTAATTTGAACTCAAATTTTTGTTATTTCTAGTGAAATTATACTTATAATTTTACATAAAATTCTACAAAGTAGCTTTATATAACTGAAATTTTATCGTCATTAAATTTACAGCGTGTTTGCTTTTTAATTTACGTCGGATAAACTCTATGAATTCCGTAAAGTTTTAAAAAAGATTTACGATCTAAATTTTATTAAGGAAATTTTAGTTTAAAGTTTTATATCTAAATTTTAAATTTTAGCGCAGCTATTTTGATAAGGCGCTTGCAATTAAAACTATTCGCCGAAATTTTGATGCTAGCTTATTTATAATTTATCTCGAGCCTATAAAATTACACGACGCCTTTAATTTAATCAAAATTTCGCTACTATGCGTGAAAAATTTAAGGAGTTTCATGCAATCAGGCAAATTTACGCTCGCGATCATTGTGGCGAATGTCCTATTTTTCGTGATTTCATTCGCATTAGAATATTTTTTTGGCTTTAAGTCCTATCTATTTTTTGGGCTCAATCCATATTTTTTCGAAGGGATGCCGTGGCAGCTACTAAGTTCATTTTTTATGCACGGCGGAGTGATGCATCTAGTGATGAATATGGCGGTTTTATATCAATTTGGTGGGATTTTAGAGCGAGCGTTCGGTGGGATAAAATTTACGCTACTTTACATCGTAGGCGGGCTGCTGAGCGGCGCTTTGTGCCTGATTTATATCCGTTATGCCATGAACATGGGAGAAATCGTCAATATCGTAGGCGCTAGCGGCGCTATTTGCGTGCTTTTAGGCGTGATTGCTTATTTTGATGAACGCAATGCGGGTGGGATTTTTGTCGCGATTTTGATAATGAGCTTTGCACCGATGCTAATGGGCATAAATGTGGCGTGGTATGCGCACATAGCGGGATTTGTGGTCGGTTATGGCTTTGGAATGATCCAGAAAAAATTTAGAATTTTATAGAATTTAACGCTAAATTTTACATAAAATTTTGTGAAAGGATGCAGATGAAACGGATATATTTTATAAGACATGCCGAGGCGCAAAGCGGCAACGGAAGCGATTTTGAGCGGACATTAAGTCATGCGGGCGAACTTTGCGCAATTAAACTAGGAAAAAAGCTGCGTAGCTTGGGACTTACGCCTGATTTAATTATTACAAGCTCGGCTATACGCGCACTCCATACGGCGCAAATTATCGCTAATGCGTTGGATGCGATAAAAAGGGTAGCGTCATTGCGAGAGTTATACGACGCAAGCTTATGGGATTTGGCAAAGTTTGTTCGCAGCTTGGATGAGAAACGATTTTTTGGGTGCAGTGTGAATGTTGAAAAATACAATGCGGTTGGTCTGAGTAGCGAAAAACCTCGCGACGCAAACGCGGAAAATTCTGCTTTTAAGAGCGCTAAAATTCCCGCTAGCATTAGCGAAAATAATGCGCTATCTTGCAATGATGTGGAAATTTCTAGCACAGATGTTATGCGAAATTTTAACGCAGCTAGCGCGGAATGCGTATTTATCGTTGGACATAATCCGGCAATAGGCGGAATTTGCTCGCTTTTAGGCAAGAAGGAAGTCGATAAATTTCCTCCTTGCTCGATTTGCGGCTTAGAATTTAACATTCATAAATTCTCAGATATTACCGATCATAGCGGCAAAATGGTAATGTTACAACGCCCTTAATTACGCTTTTAACGCTTCATAATTACAATCGGGCGGCTGCATTTAAGGCTGCTTTTTGCCCGGCATTGTCATATACTCGCGAAATAAGACCATATGGCAAAATAGCAAATTGTTTTTGAGATAACTTTAAATTTTAAAAATTTCCAATGATGTGGCTTGCCTTGAAAATCGTAGACTAAATGAGTTAAAAAACTAAATTTTATATTTTTAGATAATCGAGCGCTAGCGCTTTTGCTTGAAATTTCATTTGCTTTGAAAAACCTTAAGTTTAGATTTTGCGAATGGAAATTTCGTGCCAAAATTTTCTCAAAAACATAAATTTATTGAGAAGAATAAAATTTATTAAGTAAAATTTAATAGTAGCCGTGGTATCATTCCCTAAAAATTTTGATAGGGAATTAAAATGAGACAGTACGAAACTTACAGATGCGACAAATGCGGCGCGGAGGTCGAGGTGCAAAAAGTAGGCGGCGGCGCGCTTAGCTGCTGCGGCGAGCCGATGAAATGTATCACCGAGGATCTGACGCAGGTAAATTTGATGAAAGCGTTTGCAGGCGAGTCTCAGGCGCGCAACAAATACGATCTTTACGGTGATTTAGCCAAAGAGGCGGGCTTTCACGCCATTGCGCGACATTTTTACGAGGCTGCCGAAAACGAAAAATGGCACGCCAGAGCCGAGCTAAAGGCACATCACGCGGTCGCAGGCATTCCGCTTGATAAAATGGATAAAAATCTGCTTGATGCCGCCGCTGGCGAGCGCTACGAGCACGAGAGCATGTATCCGAGCTTCGCTAAAATCGCGACTGAAGAGGGCAAAAAAGAGGTCGCGCGCCTTTTTAACGCTATCGGTAGGGTCGAGGAGGAGCACGAGCGCGAATACAACGAGCTTCAAAAGATCCTGCTAGAGGAGGGCTTTTTCGAGAGCTTTGATGAGGAAGTTTGGGTGTGCGAGGTCTGCGGGCACGTTCATCGCGGCAAGAAAGCTCCAGGCGCCTGTCCGCTTTGCAAGGCTCCGCGCGAGTATTTCAAAAAACAAAGGCTTGTCTGATTTGACGCTTGCGGCACAGCGTTTTTTGCGATAGTTTTTGAAGCCGTCGCAAATCTCGTTTATTGTCGCGAGCCGATCGCTTAAATCTCGACTTAAAATTTTGCGCGAGATTTCGTCTTTTTGCTCCTTTTTGCCGCGAATTCCGTGGCTAGACGAAATCTCGGGCTAAATTTATTTAGCCTAAACTCCTTTTCTTATCCCCCTAAGAAATGAAATCCTGCTCGCAAGAGCGGGATTTCTGTCGTAAAATAAATCTAAAATAAATCATGCCGATGATTTTATCTCTTTAAATTTTATTAGAAATTTCTATATGATTCCTGCGCTGTTTACAAAACAAGCTTCGCGTCGGTAAATTTTGCAGCAAACTTTGGTGGCAAATCTTTTGCATTTTTAAATTTTAAGGCGAATACGGTGCGATGAGAATTTGAAAGCAAATCAAACTATAAAATTTCGAGGGTTTAAATTTTAAATCAGAAATTCTATCCTTGTGAAATTTGCAGATAAATTTTTATATCCGCTACCTCTTAATATGTCGATTATCTTTTGCTTATAAAATCCTCGGATGAAATCCCGTATCGTCAAAATTTAAATGAAATTTTGCACTAAATTTATCTGGAATTTTAGGCAAAATCACATGAGAAAATCTAAAAAGTAAATTATTCTATATTCCAAAAGAGTAAAATTTTAGATTCTTTTGCGATCAAGCTCTAAGGCTCGCGCGTTAATTTTAAATTTTGCCGAGTTAATGAGTTAAATTCTAAAGTGTGAAGGTAAAATTTTGGGTTTTGTTATGCGAGTATGAAAAACAAATTTCAGAATTTTTCAAAGTAAAATTCTAATTTTTTAGAAAATAAATTTCATAAAAAACGATTTCAAAGTCGCATCAAAACGAGATTTAAAAAATCTCGCTCAAGCAAGCCTCGCGCCATCTCAAATTTTAAAATTTCACTCCTCGAATTCCTCCGCGACCTTTGCCGCAAGGCGCAGTTTGTCGCTGTCGAAGTGGGTGTAGATGCGCGAAGTATTGAGGCTCGCGTGGCCGAGGGCTTCTTGGACGAGCACGAGGTCCTTTTGCTTTTTGTAAAGCATCGTCGCGAAGGTATGGCGCAGCATGTGAGCGCCGTTTTTTTCCTTGCGGATGCCCGCGCTCATTAAAATTTTCTCCACGATGCCGCTGACGTAGGCCTGGGTAAGCGGCGCGCCGTTTTTGGTGACGAAAAGATAGCCCTCTTTGTTAGCGAAGTTCGTCTCCAGCGCGTTTAGATGCTCCTCGATCAGGTGGCGCTTGATCATTACGATGCGGTATTTATTGCCCTTGCCGCGGATTCGGATTACGAAAAGATCGCCCTCGGGCGCGATATCTTTGCGCTTGAGATTTATCGCCTCGCCCACGCGGATGCCGGTGTAGACGATGATTTTTACGATCAGGCGGTTGCGGTGGGCAAAGGAGGGAAACTCGCTTAGATTTATCGCGTCCAAAAACCGCTTCAGCTCCTCCTCGCTCATAAACTCCGGAAGCTTCGTGCCGCGGCTGCCGCTAACGCCGCCCCAGTGCTTAAGCTCGATGCCGTAGTTGTGCGAGGTGCCGTCCTGCTCGTTTTGGCGGTCGATGAAGCCGAAAAAATTTATCACGGCGATGCGGTAGTTTTTTTTGCTTGCATCGCTCAGTCCGCCCGTAATCGAGGCTAAAATTTCGCTCAAAAGCTCCTCATCGATATTTTTCATACTCTCAAGGCCGTACTCTACTATCGCTTCGTAAAATTTTTTAAGCGGATTAAAATAGGTGTTGATGCCGGTAAGGCCCGCGTTTCGAGCGTCTTTTGCGAGCCGCTCGAGTTCATTGATATTCGCGACCTCGTGATTTAGCGCCAGGCTTGCGCGGCGAAACAGCGCGTCGTTTTTCAGCTCCTTATTCGATAGCGCGCTTAGCTTGTAGCGCACGAATTTTACGAGCCAAAACAGCAGCGATTTTTCAAAGCTATCCTTATAATCGAGCGGGAATTTCATTTGCTCTCCTCGCTGTCGCCGAAGATCACAAAAGGCAGCATCAGCGTGTTTTTGATGAGATTATACGGCGTTTTTAGCACGTCGGTCGCAACGCCGGTCGAGTAGGTGGGTTTTTTCGTTGTGCCGCGAATCTCGATGATCGTTGAGATCGTGTTGTTTTCGCCCAAGATGATATGATTTAGCAGCGGGATTTTTGAGATTATCGAGCTTGCGTCTTTGAGGTATTTAAGCTCCAGATCGATATTTAGCGCACCGCTTTTCATATCCACTTCGCCGTTACCTGCGATGTCTGCGCTACTGCCGGTAAAGTTCATCGCGTTTATATAAATTTTATCGCCGCTGCGGCGGAAGTAAATTTTACCCTTCTGCACGCTAAAGCCGCGATCGTTGAAATCAGGCGTCTTAAACGTAAGTAGCGACGGCACGGAGTTTATAAAGCTAAGCAGCCTTTGATAGATGATGTAGTCCTTCAGATAGGTGTTTTGCACGTTGATCTCGCCGCGATAGTTGCGCGGATCGATGCCGCTTGCTTTTAGCGTAAATACCCCTCCGTCGAAGCTCTGCGAGCCTAGGAACTGATTGAGCGCCTCGCCGCTGATGTTTTGCGCAAAAATTTGAAGCAAGCTCTTTTTAAAGATCAACTTCACGTCGCCGCGTTTGAAATTCGCGTTTAGGTTCATATTTTTGCCGTCCAGCACGCCGTTAAAGTGCGTAAATTTTAGCGTCTTATTAAGATCGGATAGCACGATGGAAGAGTTTTGCCCGCTGAAATTTATCGGCGAGCGCTCCTTCGTGCCGCTATTAAACTCGCTGGTTTGCACGCTTGTATTGATCGCGACGTCCACGTCTTTTAGAGCGACGAAGTTGCCGCCTTTGTTGATTTTGAGAGAAATTTTACCGCTTCCGCTAGAGCCGTCCAGATCGCCTCCGCGCACCCGAAGCGCGAAAGAGTCGTTTTTATAATGGCTTCCGTCCTTGTTCAGCAGACCGAAATCAAAGATGAGATTGTTGCTGCTGATATCCAAATTTGTAAAATCGCTGGTTAAAATTTTAAGGTCTCCACCGCTAATGCCCGCGTTTTTAAGCGTCTTAGAAAAGGGCAAAATTCCGCTAATATCGGGCGAGCTAATCTCGATCCGCTCGCCGAAGCTCATCTTTGCGCCTAAAAATTGCGAGCTCAGCACTGGCGCTTTGCCGCTAAAATCAAGGCTCATATTATCTCGCGCGTCGCCAAATTTTAAAATTTCTTTGCCGTTCGGGGAGAGATTAAAGCTATGGATTATGCCGTTAAATTTAGCTTTGCGCGTGGCGATGTCGATACTGCCGCTTGCCGTGGCGTTAAAAATTTCATTTTGCAGGTTCGCGTCTTTGATATCGATTTTTTTCTCGGTGATGTGCACCCGCGCGGCTTTGGAGTGAAATTTTGCCTTTGAGATCATCAGATCGGCATCTTTTAGCGTTACGTTCGCATCGACCTTGGCGCTTTCCTTTTCGACATCCACGTCTATCAGCACGCGCGCATCGATCCCGCCGCTTAGCGGATATACGGGCTCGTTTATGCCGTAGCTTTGCAAAATATCTACAAGGTCCTTGCCCAAGCTCTCTTTAGTCCGCAGATCCAGATATACGATCGGTCTTTCTTCAAAAAGACCGCCGATACGCACGCCGCTTCCCTCCAGGCTTTTGCCTTTAAATTTAGGCTCGTTCAGCGTGAAGCTTAGATAATCGTTTTTGAGCGTGATGTTTGCGTCTTTTACCGTTACGGCTTCGATTTGCGGCTGAAATTTTATCGTAAGATCCTGCGCGTAGGCCGTGGCGCTGACGTTTTCGGCGATCGGGCGCGGATCTTTCAGATCAATTTTGGCGTGGAGGTTTTCGATATAGTAGTTTTGCGCGACCGCCTTGCCGTAGATCCACTCATTCGCAAGAGGATTTAGCCCCGTAAGCGCGCCCAGCTCATTCATAAAATTTTTCAGACTCAAGGCCGAAGCGCGGTTTATCTCGATATTTAACTCCGAGCCGATATTGTGCACGTCAAGCTCGCCCGCGATCTCGTGCGAAGCGAAGGTGCCGTTAAAATCATACGTATCGGCTCTGAAATTTGCTCGTGCCGTGCCGTGCAGAGTGAGATTAAAATCATTTAGCTCAAGCTCGATCGGATCGAAGTTCAGCCCGTTTGCGCTCGGCATGATCTTTGAGCTTAGCCTAAAAAACTGCGTGTCGGCGTAAAAAACGTCGCTTTTGTATTTTAGTTTCAGGCTTTCGCCTTTTATTTTCATATTGTCTACGTCGATCTCTTCAAAAAAGGAGTTGATGAGCGAGATTTTTTTGCTAAATTCTAAAATTTTCTCGCTTTGCGTGCGCAGATCGGTGGAATTTTGCTCTAAATTTTGTGTATTATTTTGCGTAATTTCAAGATTTTTGATACGCAGCACGAGACTTTTATTTAGCTTGAGATAAAACCCCTCAAGCTTTGCAAAGCCCACGTCCAGCTGCGAAATCGCAATACCGTGCTTTAGGCCTACCGCACAGATTATAAAAAGTATGGTTATGCACAAAAAAAATCTAGCCAAAGTTCTAAACATCATCGCCTCATTAAAAAACTCCGCCCCAAAATCAAATCGGGCGTGCCGAAAAACTGCGCTTATAATATGAAATTTATTCAAAATTTTGGCTTATTTGCCTATAATTTCAGCTAAATTTTGAAAGGAACGCATGAAATTCTTTATAAAGCTCATCAAAGCGGCGTGCATTTGTATCGAGCTTGCGGCTATCGTGCTTTTAGCCGTGGGCTTTGATCTACACGAGCGCGTCGGCAACGCGGCAACCGTGCAGATAGGACAAGGCAGCTCAACCAAAATTTTATCGCAACTCTCTAAGAGCTATCCTAAATTTAGCAAATTCGACGCGAGGTTGCTTTCTTTTTACGGCGGCGCAAAAACCGGCGAGCTGGAGCTTAGCGGCGAAAATTTGCCCAAATATCAATTTTTGTATGAGCTAAGCGTCGCAAAGCCCGTGATGAACGAGATCAAGCTGATCCCAGGAGAAACGACGATCGTGTTTTTAAAACAGCTTGCAAAAGATCGCGGGCTAAGCTTTAGCGAGCTTGAGCGCGAATACAACGCCACGGCGCCGTTTTACGAGGGTTTTCTGGTGCCTGAAACCTACAAAATTAGCAAAAACGAAAGCGAAAAAAATATCATCGATCATCTCATCTCAAGCGCGCAAAAATTCCACGAAGACTTGTCGCGCGAGCTTAGCGGCGACTATAACGCCACGGCGTGGAAGCAGGTGCTGATCAAGGCCTCGGTCATTCAAAAAGAGGCCGCAAACGCAGATGAAATGCCCCTCGTAGCCTCCGTCATCGACAACCGCTTAGCCAAAAATATGCGCCTTCAGATGGACGGCACGCTGAATTACGGCGAGTTTTCGCACGTCAAAATCACTCCGCAGCGCATCCGCACCGACACCAGCCACTACAACACCTACCTCAACGACGGACTTCCCAAAGAGCCCGTGTGCGTAGTCTCTCGCGATGCGATACGCGCCGTTTTCGCGCCCGCAAAGAGCGAGTATCTGTATTTTATGCGAAATAAAAAGACGGGGCTTCACGATTTTGCGCGCACGCAAGCCGAGCACGAGCGCAACGTAAAGGCGCAGAGGTAAAATTTAAGTCCGTTTCGGTATTAAATTTAAAAACGAGATTTCGTCTTTAAATTTTAAAATTTAAACCCCGCAATTATAAAAATGCGGGCCGATATTTGGGAGATAACAATGAAAATAGCGATATTTGGCGCGGGAAACATCGGCGCAGCGGTAGCGAACGATCTTATCGTAAGTGATTCTTTGAGCCAAAAGATAGATAGCATCGTGCTTGTGGATGCTGTAGAGCGGATCGCGCGCGGCAAGGCACTCGATCTAGCCCATACGGCGGCGGTCTATGAGCGCGACCTGCGCATAAGCGGCAGCACGGAGCCCGGCGACATAGCGGAGGCAGGCATCGTCGTGATCACGGCGGGGCACGCAAGAAAGGCGGGGCAGAGCAGGGAGGAGCTATTTGGCAGCAACGCCGCCATCGTCGCGCAATGCGCGCGAGATGCCGCAAAATACGCGCCTAGCTCCATTATCGTCGTCGTTACCAATCCGCTTGATATGATGGTCTATGCGGCGCTGCAGGCTAGCGGGTTTGCGAAAGAGCGCGTCATCGGCATGGCGGGCGAGCTAGACGGCGCGCGGCTTAAATTTGAACTCGCGCGAGCGAGCGGCAAGGAAATTTCATCGATGAGAAGCGCGATCGTGGGCCCGCATAGCGAAGAGATGATCGCGCTTAAAAACGAGCTGGGATTTGAAATTTCGGATGAAATTTTCGAGCGCGCGATGCAAAATACCAAACGCGCCGGCGCGCAGATCGGCGAGCTGCTGGGCACGTCGGCGTATTTGGCGCCCGCTGCTGGGATCGTAAAGATCATAAAATATATCCTTTTTGATACCTGCGGCACGCTCGCCTGCTGCGTCGCGGATAGATCGGGAGTGCCTTTGGGGCGCTTCGTAAGCGTCGGTAAAATGGGTGCGATAGAGAGAAATTTCGCCTACTCGGGCGAGTTTTACGAGCAGCTTGAACGGATGCGTGAGCGGATAGCGGAACTGAAGTTTTAGTGGAAATAAAGCGAATTCGACGCGATGCGGAATTTACAGAGCTAAAATTTTAAAGCGCAGAATTCTTGCGATAGAATTTGCAGCATCAAATTTCACTTTGGTAAGAAATTTAAGCTCGCGGAATTGTGTAGCGTAAAATTTCATTCGCTGCGGAATTTTAAAATTTGCGCAATTTTGCCCGCTGTGAAATTTCATAGATTAAAATTTTACTTTGGCGCAGAATTTTGCGTGACGTAAAATTTTTAAACGCCACAAAATTTTAAAATTTAAACTCTGCAAAATTTAAAAACGAGAGGACTTTAATGCGATCAAAGCGGGCTTGCGCCGCAAAATTTCAAATTTTAAATCGCGAGGCGGTATTTAGTGCAGATTTTGATAAATTAAGGAGAAAATATGAGCGAAAATGAGAGCCAGCGCGCCGTCTGGACGGATGAGGGCCGCTGTAAGGCGTGCAACATCTGCGTAAGCGTCTGTCCTAGCGGCGCGATTGCGATGAGACAGGACGAGGGCGCCGTGCAAGGCATGATGATCGACGTGGTGGATGAGGGCGCCTGTATCGGCTGTAGGGAGTGCGAGTTGCACTGCCCTGATTTTGCGATTTTCGTTGCGCCCAAAGGCTTTAAATTCGCTCGTCTAAGCTCGCAGGCTAGAGAGATGGCTGAAAAAATCAAAAACAATAATTTTATGAAACCCAAGGACGCATAATGAAAGAGGTAATTTCCACAGGCAACGCCTTAATTGCGCGCGCAGCGATTGATTGCGGCTGTAATTTTTTTGGCGGCTATCCGATCACGCCAAGCAGCGAGATCGCGCACGAGATGAGTCGCTTGCTACCTAAGGTCGGAGGTAAATTTATCCAGATGGAGGATGAAATTTCGGGCATTTCTGTAGCTTTAGGCGCGTCTATGAGCGGTGCGAAGGCGATGACGGCAAGCTCCGGTCCTGGAATTTCGCTAAAATCAGAGCAGATTGGACTTAGCTTTATCGCTGAAATTCCGCTTTTAATCGTAAATGTTATGCGCGGAGGTCCTAGCACCGGGCTTCCTACGCGAGTGGCGCAGGGCGATATTTTGCAAGCTCGCAATCCCACTCACGGTGATTTTCAAAGCATCGCGCTGTGCCCGGGCTCACTAAAGGAGGCTTATACGCAAACCGTGCGCGCCTTCAATTTAGCCGAGCGGTTTATGACGCCGGTATTTTTGCTACTTGATGAGACGCTTGGGCATATGCAGGCTAAGGCGATGCTGCCTGAAATTTCGGATCTAAAAATCGAGCGTAGGGTGGAATTTAAAGGTAGTCCGAAAGATTATGAGCCCTACGACGCTGCACCCGATAAGCCTGCGGTGCTAAATCCATTTTTTAGGGGATATCACTATCACATAACGGGGCTGCATCACGGCGCGAAGGGCTTTCCAACCGAAAACGAGCAGATCGTGGATCGCTCTATAAAAAGGCTTTTTAATAAAATTTCGGCGCATGAAGATGAGATCGTGCAATATGAGGAATTTATGCTAGATGACGCTGATGCTTGCATCATCGCCTATGGCAGCGTTAGCCTGGCAGCAAAAGACGCGATTTTAAAGCTACGGGGGCAAGGCGTGCGTGTGGGGCTTTTCCGCCCGATCACGCTGTGGCCAAGCCCTGCGCGCAAGCTAAGGGAGCTAGGGGAGAGATTTAATAAAATTTTAATCGCCGAGCTAAATTTAGGGCAGTATCTGCTAGAGGTGCAACGCGCTTGCTTGAGGGATGATTTTAAGACGCTTCTTAAGGCAAACGGCAGACCGATCAGCCCTAGCGAGATTATCGAGAAAGTAAAGGAGCTTTAAATGGCGTTTGATTACGACAAATATCTAAGAACGGACAAGATGCCTACGCTTTGGTGCTGGGGCTGCGGCGACGGAGTAATCTTAAAAGCGATCATCCGCGCGATTGACCGCATAGGCTGGAGCATGGACGATGTGTGCGTGGTAAGCGGTATCGGCTGTAGTGGCAGGATGTCGAGTTACATAGACTGCAATACCGTCCATACGACGCACGGACGCGCGATAGCTTATGCTACGGGTATCAAGCTTGCAAATCCAGGCAAACACGTAATCGTAGTCACTGGCGATGGCGATGGGCTTGCGATAGGGGGCAATCACACGATCCATGGATGCCGCCGCAATATCGATCTAAATCATATCTTAGTAAACAATTTCATCTACGGGCTTACAAACTCGCAGACGAGTCCTACGACACCGCGCGGGTTTTGGACGGTTACGGCACAATACGGCAATGTCGATCCCAGCTTTGATGCGGCGAAACTTGCGATCGCTGCCGGAGCAACTTTTGTCGGACGCGAGAGCGTGACAAATCCCGAAAAAATCGAGCGACTTCTAGCCAAGGGCTTTGAGCACGAGGGTTATAGTTTTTTTGATATTTTTAGCAATTGCCACGTAAATTTGGGTCGTAAAAATAAAATGAGCGAGGCAGTGCAAATGCTAAAGTGGCTTGATTCGCGCACGATTTCCAAAGCAAAATTTGACGCTCTTAGCGAGGATGAGCGTGCAGGGCTATTTCCGCTTGGGGTTTTACATGAAGATAATGAGCATACCGAATACACAAAGGCGTATCAAAAGGTGATAGACGCGGCACAAAGCGGCGAAGCGATAAATTTTGAAGGACTAAGATGAATCAATTAAGATTTGTGGGAGTGGGCGGTCAAGGCGTGATCTTAGCAGGTGAGATTCTAGCTGCGGCAAAGATCGCGCACGGTGGCTATGGAATCAAGGCATCTACGTATACCTCTCAGGTACGCGGCGGACCTACGAAAGTGGATATTATCTTAAGCGATGAAGAAATTCTATATCCTTACGCAAGCGAGGGCGAGATCGATTTCATGCTCGCAACGGCGCAGAGTAGCTACGATGCTTTCAAAAACGGCGTGAAAAAAGGCGGCGTGATCGTAATCGAGCCGAATTTAGTAGCACCGAGCGATGAGGATAGGATAAACTTTAAAATTTATGAAATTCCAATTATCACCATCGCAAAATACGAAGTCGGAAATGTCATCACTCAAAGTGTCGTGGCTCTAGCGATCGCAGTAGAGCTTAGCCGCTGTATGGACTCAGGGCTCGTAAAAGAGCAAATGCTCCGCTCTGTGCCTGAAAAAACCCGTGCGCTAAATGAAAAGGCGTATGATTTGGGGATAAAATACGCAAGAGAGTTTGGGTAAATTTAAAGACTCGGATAGAATTTGGGATTAAATTTAGATAGGGTATCTGATATGTTTTAATCTTGCGATAAATTCTATTTAGTGCTCTTTATTTCTTTATACAATATTCTATTTGGGTATCTTAAAATTTGTATTTATAGATTTTAGCGGTTTTCTTCGCAACTACTTTAAAACTATGTGATTGAATTTTTATCGCCCTTAATCTATCTTGCAATTTACATAATAATTATTGACTATTTGTCCAAATGTCTTTATATAGCCCTCGTAATTGTTATTATCTAAAATATATCTTATATAGTTGTATACCTCTTCCTTAAAATTATTAACACCATAACTGCCGTAGTGTAGAACCTTATTATGGTATTCTTCATAGTTATCGTAAGAGCCGTAAAATGAAATTTTTCTATATTCTATACAACTTCTCTTATTGATAAAACTATCCTTTGCGTAGATATCCACAAGGTCCTCGTCGGCGCTTAGAACCGCGAAAGCTTGTCTAATGGGTATATCCACATATTGTTCTGTTGGTTTACCATCCTCCCATTTGCCCCCTTTAACGATGTCGTTCGTAGCCTCTTTTATGGTGTAATATTTCTTTAAAGCTTCGAAAGGCTCTAGCCTCTCAACTGAAACGTTTTCTATCAGTCCGCCACCCTCAAAATACTGATGTTTCGATATAACCGCGGTTTTATTTACGTCATTTTCGACCATTAATTTTAAGGTTCGCATTATCTCATCCGTAGTTGGGTTTTCTTCTATGATATAAAATTTAGGAGGTAATCCGCCTCTATCATCGCGCTGAACTCTATCAAGAAAGGTAGTGTCTAAGTATTTTTTTAAAATTGCATCGTCGCTAAAAGGAAATTTCATAACGAAAACGATTGAAAGCAGAGCTAATAGCGATAAAACGTACTTACGCTTTTTCAAATTTATCCCCTTAAAATTTTAAAATTTCAAGGGCGCAAATTTACAAAACTAGCGCCCTTTAAAATTTCATAGATTGCTTTAAATTTCGTGAATTAGCCGCTCTTAAATTTTAAACGTCGCGGTGAAATTTTAAAATTTCACCGCAAGCTTTGGGCGGCTTTAAATTTAACATACCGAGTTCTGTTAACATCCTGAGTTTGGCTGCACCCGCGTTTCGCTGCCCGTGTGGATCAGCAGAGACTTGCCGCGTCTAAATCTACACGGCGGATCGGCTTGCACGGATGAGTACTCCTTGCCGTTTAGCTTGTAGATGATATTGGAGCCTTGCACCGTTTTTTGGGAGTTTTGGATCGCATCTCCGGCGACCGCGCCCACTACCGCGCCGCCTACTAGCCCCACGGTCTCAGCTAAGCGTCTGCTGCTGCTATGTTTGCCGAGCTTATGCCCGATGACCGCGCCCGTAGTTCCGCCTGCGACGCCGCCTAAAATTTTACCAGTATTGCCCTCGGAGCGCTCTACGTTGATTTTGGCGGGCAGGACATCGACGATCTCGATCCGATCGCTCTGCCTCATGCGGTTCGTCTCGCTCGCGTCATAAACATCTCCGCCGTATCGATCCTGCGGAGTCGCGCAGCCACAAAGTGCGATCGCTGCGATCAAACATAATGTGAAATTCTTCATGTTTTCTCCTTTATAATGAGCTACGGGCGGCATTATACTATGGATTTTTATACGAGCGGTTAAGCGGCGGCGTTAAAATTTACCGGCTCGCTGCCGCTTAAAATTAGCTGGATACGAGGCATTGTGCCGTATCTGGACGCCTTATAAAATTTTTATTTCACTCAAAATTTATCTTATTTTGTTAGAATCATTCTTATTTTTAAGGAGAGAAAATGAAAAAACTATTAGTTTACGCCACCAAAGGTGGCGATACGAAGGTCGTGAGCGAATACATCGCTTCAAAGCTCGGCTTTGAAATCAAGGAGGCCAAAGAGCTAAATGAGGAGGATTTGGCAGGAGCGGGCACGTTTATTTTTGCGGCTTCGACGCACGGCGACGGACAGATCCAGGCTAAATTTGACGACAAATTGGAGCTTTTGAACAAAACTGATTTTGACGGACGCAAGGTCGCGCTCATAGGCGTTGGCAACATCGAGCGCCACGGCAGCGATTTTTGCAGCGGTATGAGCGCGTTTTTGCCGGTGCTTAAAAAGGCTGATCTCATCGGCGCTTGGGGTGCAGAGGGATATAAATTTAAACATTCGCGCGCCTTCATAAACGGCAAATTCGTAGGTCTTACGATCGATTTTAAGGGCGACGAGCACTGGCAGGCAAGGGCCGATAAGTGGATCGTCGCGGTTGGAGGCGAGTTTTAAATATTTCAATTTTTATGCGACCGAGCGAGATTTAGGCTCGATGAGCCCAAATCTCGCTAAATTTCCCCATTAAATTTCGCGCTCCGCTTCCGAGCGAAGCCCTCTTAAATTTTACTCGCCACAGCGTTAGAATTTCCGCCACATTCAAGCGCCGCCTGCTCATGCCGCGTAAAATTTATCGCTAGCGGGAGCCGCAAATTCCGGCTCGCTGCGCCGAATAGCTCTAAACAATTGCCGCGATAAAATTTAGTTCGCGGCAACTTGCGCGCTATTCGTGCAATAAACGATAAATTTCGCTTGCGATGCTTGATGCCGCTAGCGCGATAAAATTTCGCTTTCGCGACAAAATTCCGCCCGCAGTACTAGCGAGGCACCCGCACGTCAAAATTTCAAGCTCCGCTTTCAAACAGAGCCTCCGCACTAAAATTTTAAAATTTTTAGTTCAAAAAGTCGCTGTGTTTTACAAGCCGTACCGCTTAAAATCGCGCAGATAGGCTAAATTTTATCCGCCCAAGCTCAAAATCTAGCCCGCTCGCGGCGGTCAATTCAATACGGCAATTTAATGCGATCGATTTATAAAATCACCGTCCGAGCCTCAAATATCAGCGCCGCATTAGAAAAGTTATTTTATAATAACCGCATATCAAAATTTAAGGCGATCTATGAAAAGGCTTCTATTTTTCGTCGTTTTTGCGCTGGCCGCCCTCGCCGCGGCGATCTACTTCAATCTCGATAGGCGCGAAGAGGTCGCGCACAAAGCCTACGGCATCATCGACATCAGGCAGAGCTCGCTTAGCTTCGAGCGCAGCGGCCGCATTAGCGCGCTTTATCGCGACGAGGGCGATTTCGTGCAGGCTGGCGACGTCTTGGCGGCTCTGGATACGGCGGATCTGAGTTTTCAAAGACAGGTTCAGATCGCGAGGTGCGACGGGCTTAAATTTAGCTTGCAAAAACTGCAAAGCGGCTTTCGTAGCGAGGAGATCGAGATGGCGGCGGCGAACGTAAGTGCGCTGCAAAACGCCCTACAGCTCGCTACTTTGACGAACGAGCGCCTCAAGAGCCTAGGCAAAAGCAACTCTGCGTCCAAGCAGCAGATCGACGAGGCGTTTTACTCGATGAAGCGCACGCAAGCTCAGCTGCAAAGCGCACAGGCCAATCTGCGCCAGCTTCAAAGCGGCTACCGCGGCGAGGATGTCGGCGCCGCCCGCGCAAATTTAGCAAGCTGCGAGGAAAATCTAAAATATCTGAATTACCAAATCGAGACGCAAAGCGTGCTAAAAGCGCCCTTTAGCGGGCAGATCAGAGCGCGCCTTAAGGAGCTTGGCGACATCAGCATACCCAGCGTGGGCGTTTTTGAGCTCAGCGAAGTAAAAAATAAGCGCGCGAAATTTTATCTAAGCGAAAATCAGCTCCGCTTCCTGCGCGCCGGACAGAGCGTGCGGATCATCGCCGCGGACGGCTCTAGCGCGAGCGCAAAGGTCGCATACGTGAGCCAAACCGCGATGTACACGCCGCGCACGGTGCAGACCGAGGAGCTGCGCGCAGATCTCGTGTGGGAGGCGCGCGCCGATTTCAGCGACGAAGATGGGCAGTTTCGCTTAGGCCAGCCGATAAGCGTGGAATTTTAACGAGCAAACTCTACGCGCGAAATTTTAATGCACGAGCAAAATTTGGCGCGCAGGCGGCACTTTGGATACTGCGGGCAAAATTTGGATAGCAAAGCTCGTCGCCCGGTAAAATTTTACGCAATGCCGCGCGAGCCGTGCATACGGCGTGAGCCTGATGAAATTTTAAAAGCGCGTTTTGAGGTAAAATTTAAACGGCGCCTGTTCGGCAGAGCAGGGCGATAAATTTTTGCTGTGCCTAAAATGCATCGTCTCGGCGGCGATAAAATGCTGCGCGCTTAGGTAGGGCCGTGCGAAGGCGCGCAAAATTTATCGCGCGAGTTTTGTGCGAGTAGGCGGCAGCTTTGGATAAAAGATCGGGGTTTTGTAATGTGGCGAGTAAAATTTTAGCGAAATTTTAGCGCAAAGCAGCGCGGGTTAAATTTTAAAATTTGCGGCTCGGCGGCGACAAGGTAAAAGCCGGGCGGTAGAGCGGCAACGGGCTTTGTTTTTAGCGGTCATTTGCGGTAAACTAGCGACGATTGAGTACTGAAGTAAGGACGGCTAAAATTTCACTACAAAATAAGCAGCGCGATTAAATACAGGTTGCGGGCGGCCGTGAAATTTTACCAAAAGGGCGCGGTAGCTGAAGTCGGTACTATGCTAAGGAAAGCCGAGATTAGGTAAAATTTCGCCAAAATACATGACAGCGGTAAAATTTTACCCCGAGAGGCGCAGCGCAGATAAAGAGCTCGGCACTCATAAGTCGCCAGGTGTCTGAAACTCGCTTTCGTTTGCGTTTTGAAGCAAATTTATCGCGGATACTTACGGGTCGCTTCATGTTTTGAAGACCGCCCCGCTCATGCGCATCGTTAGCGGCGCGGCTAGCCGATGCGATATGCACGCGCTCAAGACGGATCGGGCGGCGCGCGGAATATTCGGCGCGAGCCGTAAGCAACGCCGATCGTGCGGGTACTCGAATTCGAGCGGGCGATTGCAGGGCGCCCAGACGCGATAGGGCTTAGTTTCGCGCGCTTGCGGTAAGTTACGTCGAATTTATGCGAGGTTTGGGCGAAATTGTTTGACGCGCGTCGCGAAGTTTAAAGCGCGCGGCGGTTGTAAAACCAATATGCCGCGACTATCACAAAACTAAGACGCCGTAGCGGCTGCGAAATCAAGACGTCTTTGCGGCTGCAGAAGTAAGGCGTCGCGACAAAGAGCGCCTTTTTGGCATGCATAGGTCTCGTTCGTCGCGCCAAGCGACGGGGCGAGCAATAAAATTTGGAGCTAGGCTTGGATCTACTAAATATCGTAAATTTAAAGAAATTTTACCTGCGAGAGGATCGCAGCAAAAACGTCGTTTTTGAAAATTTTGATCTGCGAATTGGCGATGCGCCGCGGCTCATCAGCCTCACGGGCCCCGACGGCGCGGGCAAATCCACGCTTTTAAAGCTCATCTGCGGCATCATCGCGCCCGATTGCGGCGAAATAAAATTCGCAGGCTTCACCCCCAGCGGCGAAAATAAAGAATTCGTCCGCGCAAACGGCTATATGTCGCAGAGCTTGGGGCTTTACGAGGAGCTTAGCGTCTGGCAAAATTTAAACATTTTCGCGGGCCTAAAAGGGCTCGATCTAAAAGACGGCGAGGAGTATCTGCGCGGGCTTTTGCGCCGCGTGGGACTTTTGAAATTTAAAGATTACGCCGTAGATTCGCTCTCCGGCGGGATGAAACAAAAGCTAGGCGTCGCCTGCGCTATTGCGGCTCGTCCGCGGCTTTTGGTGCTCGATGAGCCCACCGTCGGCGTCGATCCGCTCTCGCGCAGCGAGCTGTGGGCGATCGTGCGCGAGTATCTGGATCAAAGCGGCGCGAAATGCATATTTTCGACGGCGTATTTCGATGAGGCGGCGGATGCCGATCTGACGCTGATTTTGCTCGGCGGCAAGATCATAGCGCAGGAGCGCGCGGCAAAGATCACCGCAGCGCTGCAGGACCGCACCTTTCGCATCGGCGGCGAGGATTATCAGAGCCTGGCGCGCCGCTTGATGTTTAAGACGCAAAGATTTTTAAAAAACTCCCCGCTCATCGACATCTGCCCCAGAGACGGCAGCGTCGATCTGCTAAGCGATGAGCCGATAAGCCTGCGCGATCTGCAGGAGTTTTTAAACGCGAGCCTAGAGGGTGATGATGAAAATACAGAGCGCGAAAACGGGAGCGACAAAGGCACGGATCCTGAAAACGGGCGCGACGAAAATTTTAAAATTTCAAACGAAAACGAGGACGCTAAATTTAACGAAAACGGAAGCGCTAAATTTAAACTCAGCCCGCGCGAGGCAAGCCTAGAGGATGCGTATATTTTTTTAAACAGAGCGGAGATCGGCGCGGCAAACTTCGGCTACGAAAAAAGGAGCTTCGATGCGGCGCAAACCGTCATCAAAGTGCGCGACGTGAGTAAAAAATTCGGCTCATTCACCGCCGTGGAAAATACGAGCTTCGAGGTCAAAAAGGGCGAGATTTTCGGCCTTCTGGGCCCAAACGGCGCGGGCAAGACGACGACCTTTCGCATGATCTGCGCGCTTTTGGGGATGAGCGGGGGCGAGATCTCGGTCATGGGTGAGGATCTGCGCCACGCCAAATCATCGATCAGATCGCGCATCGGCTATGTCTCTCAGAAATTTTCGCTTTACAAAAAACTAAGCTGCTATCAAAATTTAGAGTATTTCGGCCGCAGCTACGGCATCGGCGGAGTAGCGCTAAAGCGGCGTATAGAGGAGCTTTTGAGCGAGTTTGGCTTGCAGCGGCTGCGAAACGAGACGTGGCAGAACTTGCCGTTTGGCGCGGGGCGCAACCTCAGCATGGCGTGCGCGCTCATCCACCGCCCCGAGATTTTGTTTCTCGACGAGGCCACCAGCGGTGCCGATCCGCTCTCGCGCAGGCTCTTTTGGAACCGCATAAATGCGCTCGCGCGCACCGGCGTGAGCGTGGTTGTGACGACGCATTTTATGGAGGAGGCGGAGTATTGCGATCGGTTTTTGATCCAAGATCGCGGCAAAATCCTGGCGCTGGGCAGCCCCGACGAGGTCTGCGTGCAGCACGGGCGGCGGCTTAGCGTGCAGCAGGCGTTCATAAACGAGGTGCAAAAATTTAGAAGCGAGGCGGGCGATGAGGGCTTTTGATCTAAATTTTGCGCGAGCCGCGAGGATTTTTGATCCGAATTTTATGCGGGCGGAGCGAAAACCTGCGCCCCCACGCGATAAAATTCCAAGCAGCGAAAGGCTCTTGCGGGGCGATGAAATTTCAAACGGCAGCGGAATTTTGAGCGGCTTGGCTCTTAATGTCGGTAAAATTCCAAGCGACAGCGGGATTTTTAGCAGCGGCGAAATTTGGAGCGATAATAAAATTTTAAATGTCGGTGAAATTTTAAGAGATTGCGAAATTTCAAGCGGCAGCAGAATTTTGAATGAGATATCGCGCAGCGGGATACGGCGCGGATTTTGTAGATGGGTACTGCGCGAGCTCTGCGGCGAAACAAGCCCGCTTCGTCTGCGCCGTAAATTTCAAAGCGCGAGCGGCTCGCAAACGGATTATAAATTTAAAAGGGCGGTTGCTCTGCAAACAGATCGCAAATTTAAAATGGCAGTCAGTCTGCGAACAGCTTATAAATTTAAAGCCCTGGTGCAAAAATTTCATCGCGGATTTTGTGCCGCCGCGGAGCTTTTGCGTCAGAAATTCCGCAGCGAGGCCGTGCTTCGCAACTGCTTAAAATTTCAAATCTCGCCGTATACGATCAAGCGGCTAAAATTTCAGGGCGCGATGAGCAAAATAGGCGCGAGCAGTCCGTCTGCGCCGTTAAAATTTCAAATCTCGGTTGCCGCGCTTTTGCAATTAAAATTTGGGGGCGTGCCGAATGCGATCCCGCAGCTAAAATTTCAAAGTGCAGTAGTCGCCGAATTTGTGCGATCAAAATTTAGAGGCTTGCCGCGAGCGGCGCAGCGGCGTAAAATCCGAGCACAGGGGCAGGGCGGATGAACTTTACCTTTTTAAAAATCCTCGTAAAAAAGGAGTTTGCGCAGATCGCAAAGGACCGATCGGCGCTCGTGATCGCGTTTTTGATGCCGCTAATTTTGGTCGTGATCTACGGATACGCGATGCGAATGGACATAAAGCCCGTCAAGGTGGGCTTCGTAAGCGATCTAGGCTCCAAAATCGAGCGGGATCTGCTCGGCGGGTTTTTGGGCTCAAAATACTTGCAAACCCGCGTTTACACGGACTTAGAGAGCGCGAGGAGGGATTTTAAGGCGCACGAGATCGAGAGTATTTTGTATTTTGATCCGCGCTTTGCGGCGAAATTTCAAAACACTTTGGGCGGACTCGGCGGCGCAAATGGCGGCATAAATTTAAACCTCTCTAGCGACGACAGCTTCTCCACGGGCAGCACAAGCGATCTCCAAAATACGAGTAGCGGCGAAAATGTCCGTCCGCTTGAGGACAGAGGCGCGGGCACGGAGAGCGACATAAACGCCTCCACAGGCGGCGCAAGCGGCGAGAGTTTGCACCGCAACGGCGCGGAAGCGGGCGGCAGCGGAGTAAATTCAAGCAGCGCGACCGCAAATTCTAGCGGCGGTAGTATGGGCGCGACTGCAAATTCTAGTAGCGGCGCAGGCGACATAGGCGCAAATCAAGGCAGCGTAAATTTAATAGGCGGCGCAGGCGATACGAATACAGGCCTCATCGGCGGTGCGGATGATCTCCAAAATGCAAGCCCTTACGCTAACGACGCAAGCGGTACAGGCGGCGCTGCAAATAACGGCGGCGGCGCGTATGGTGCAGGCGGTGGCTCGAGCAACTCAGACAAAAACGGCGCCGAAATTTTCCTTATCCAAAACGCCACTCAGTCGCAGCTAGCACTTCTTAGCTACGTCTATGTCGCGGGCATAATCGAGCAGGTTTTGGCGCAAGATTACGGCTTTTTAAACGCAAATTTAAACGCCGCGGCAAGGCCCGTCAGCGTGAACTATCGCAGCTGGTTCAATGAAGCCAACGAATCGACGTGGTATCTCGTATCTGCCGAGTACGTGGGGATTTTGGGCCTCATCTGCCTATTTATGGTCGCGGTCGTGATCTCGCGCGAATGGGACCGCGGCACGATCGCCTCGCTTTACAACTCCAACGCAAGCGCGCTTGAGATCGTCACTGCCAAGGTCGGCGCGTATTATTTCCTAGCGCTTTTGGGCGGCGCGATGACGCTCGTTTATGGGCAGACGCTTTTGGGCATCCCGATCCGCGGCAGCGTAGCGATGCTGCTGGCGACGCTTTGCGTATTCGTGCTGGAGATGACCTGCCTAGGCATGCTGATCTCGGCGATCTGCAAAAATCAATTCCTAGCGCAGGAATACGCTATCGTCATCGGCTATATGCCCGTGACGCTGCTTAGCGGCATGATATTTGATCTGCGCGGACTGCCCGCAGCGGTCAACTTCATCGGGCACCTGCTGCCGCCCACATACGCGGTCGAGTCTTTTCGCATCTGCTTCCTCTCGGGCGGACAGAGCGCGACGCTGTGGGTAAACCTCGCCATTCAGGCGCTCGGAGCGGTTCTGTTTTTCAGCTTATGCGTGCTTAGCGTAAAAAGGGGCGCACGATGAAAAATTTATTTTTGCTTTACACTTGCGCGGAGAAATTTCGCGCCGCAAAAATCAGCGCAATTAATGTTTCGCTTTCGCTCGAGGCATCGATGGCGGAATTTTACGTCGCCAAAAGAAAGGACGCGATGAAAATTTTAGAATTTTTGCGCAAGCAAACGGAGCGTGGGCTTGAAATTTTAAAATTTCTTAGCGCGAGGTATTTTGGCTCGCATAAACAGGCGGCAGGGCGTAGATCTGAAATTTTAAAATTTAGCGCCGCAGAGAGCTCAAAAAGCCGCTTCGAGCCGCAAAAACAAGCGGCGGAATTTTTAAAATTTTCGCCTATGCCGTGCAATCGGTTTGGAATTTTAATTAAAACAAGCTTTGGCGGCGCAATCTTACGACGTAGCTACGAGAGAGGGCGCGCGATGGGATTTTTAAAGTTCACGCACGCTCTAGCGCGTCTCACGAACGCCGTGCAAAATTTCATAACACAGCACAGATTTAGAATTTTAAAATTTGTGCCCGGATGTGTGCATTATGCACACATCGCACAAAATTTTATATCGAAGTGCGGATTTAAAATTTTAAAGTTTATTCACAAGCCGCTGCATGCTCTACGCCATGCTTTAACACGTGCTCTACGCTGCACTTCGCTACGCGCGGATAAAGCCGAAGCAGGGCGTGCGGCGCGGCTTACTTCGCAACATACGTACGACGCGGTAGAAAAATGGCGTGCGGTTAAGTTTAATCATGCGAGCGGTTTGGATTCCGCGCAGCGCCGCATAGCGCGACTTTGTAGCGCAGCTGCACGGCGTAACTACGAAGCGTGGCGTAGCGAAATTTACGCCGTTTGCTTGCATAAATACTCCGCTTTGATCCGAGCCGCAAGCGGTAAAATTTCGCGCTATGAAGTAGGGCGAGCAACGAATGTTTTGCTTTCACGGGGAGTGCAAAGAATGAAATTTTACGCTCTGAATAGGCATACGATGAAATTTTTAAAATTTCTCGCCGCAAGAAGCTTTGGCTTACAAAGGGCGACGGAGCTTTTAAATTTAACGCTCGCGCCGTCGCGTAATGGGTTTGAAATTTTAAAATTTACGCGCGTTTCAGCGCGTCTTGCGGACACAGCGCAAAATTTTATATTGCAGCGTGGATTTAAAATTTTAAAATTTATTCAAGAGCTGCCGTTCGCTCCGCGCTGCGTTTTGCCGCGCGTAGATAGTGCCGAAACAGGGCGTACGGCGCGGCTTACTTCGCAGCATACGCACGACGCTACAGAAAAACGGCGCGCGGTTAAGATTAATCAATATTTGAATTCTGCGCGACGCCGCATAGTGCGACTTCGTAGCGCAGCTGCACGGCACGGCTACGAAGTAGGGCGCACGGAAAAATTTAGCAAATTTAGCCTCACAAACGCATTTTTAAATTTCATCTCCTTGCCGCTGCGTAAATTTAAACTCGCGCTTTTAAAATTTACGCCCGAGCTGCCGCGCAATAGATCTGAAATTTTAAATTTCATGTTCGCGTCGTATAAGCTCAGGCTCGCGCTGCGGAAATTTACGCCCGAGCCGCGCAAAATTAAATCGGCGCCCACAGTGCGTTTAAATTTCGCTTTCAATTCCGTGCCGCGAGCCCGCACCTCTAAATTTAAAAATAGAATTAAATTTAAAGGCGCCGCTAAATTTAAAAGGGGCGCGCGATGAACGCTCTGCGAAAATCCCTGCTTCGAATTCGCGCGCTGATAAAAAAGGAATTTTTGGCGATGTTTCGCGATAAGGGCACGCGTATGGTGCTGATCGTGCCGGTGCTGGTGCAGGCGATCATATTCGGCTACGGCGCGAATTTCACCCCCGAGCAGGTGCGCTACGCGATTTTGGACGACGCCCGCGATGCGACGTCCACCGCGCTGGTGCAGAGCATCGCCGCTACGCCGATGTTTAAGACCGAACTTGGCTGCAAAGACCTAACTTGCCTGCGCCGCGCGGTAAGCGAGGGAGAGGCGATCATCGGGATCTATTTCGGCAGCGATTTTAAGGACACGCATGAGATTTTGATCATCGCAGATTCGCGCAATACGACCTTGGCAAACACCGTCATCGGCTTCGTGCAGGCCATAGCTGGGGAATACAACGCGCAGCATTTTGTTAATTTAATCAGCATAAATCCGCGCTATGTTTTTAACGAAAACACGATCACGCGCTACACGATCATGACGGGGATGATTTTGGGGCTTTCGATGATTCAGGTGCTGATGCTATCGGCGTTTAGCGTCTCCCGCGAGCGCGAGGAGGGGAGCTTCGATATGATGCTGATGACGCCCGCGAACCCGCTTGAGATGCTGATCGGCAAAGCCGTGCCGCCCGTGCTGATCGCGATCGCGCAGGGGCTCGCGCTGTTTTTGATCTGCGTATTTTACTTCGAAATTCCATTCCGCGGGCGCTTTGCGCATCTTTTTGCGATCATCGCGATCTTTAGCGCCTGCAACGTAGGCATCGGTCTCGTGATCTCGACTGTTTGCAAAACCTCGCTACAATCGGTCGTGAGCTCGTTTTTGTTCCTGCTGCCGTGCATTATGATAAGCGGGTTGATAACGCCTGCGGACGCGATGCCGCGGTGGTTTTACTACATAGCGCACCTCGATCCGATGTATTATGCCAACAACTGCATGTGGCGGATCTATCTAGAGGGCGCGGGCCTAGGCGAGCTGTGGCATCTCATCGTACCGCTGCTGCTGATCGGCGCGGGCACGATGGCACTGGCCGCGTCGCTTTTTAGAAATAAGCTGGATTAGGGATTTAGATCGGAATTTAGTTTAGAATTTCAGCTGGAATTTTGGCTTGGATTTTGCTTCGTCGGAATTTTTGGATTGAACCTCTGCTTAAAATTTTAAATTGATCGCGGAATTTCAGCTTGGAATTTTGCCCTAAATTTTGCGCGTTCGTAGCGGATAAAATTAAATCAAAATTCCGTGTTTCCGCCTGGTGCATTGCGCGTCGCGATAAATTTTGCGCCTTAAATTTTAAAAATTTTGCGAAATTCCGTCTTGCGAATAGAGTTAGAATTTAAATCCAGGGTTGCCCGGGCGTCTTGCGGCGGTCGTATCATCTGCGCTCACTTTGGAAGCAGGCATTTTTGCGGTATCTGCGCTCGCCTTGGAAGCGGGCTTTTTCGCATCGTCCGCGTCCGATTTCTTAAAAGTGGCGAGTTTGCTGTAAATGCTCGGTTTTTCGCCGTCCGCGCCTAGCTTGGCGCCGTCAAGCTCGCTAGAATTTTCCGCGCCGCATAACCTTGCGGGGTTGAATTTTATCCACGCTATGATTAGCAAAATCCCCGAAAACGCTGTTACCAGCGACGCTGTGATTAGATACGGCAGCGCGAGGATTACGCCTATTTTAGCTAGCGTGCCCGATACCGCTTCGCAGGGCCACGTCACGGACACCACTATGCCGTAGATTTTAAATAAATCCACGCCGCTAAGTGTGGCTAGGCGGCAGTTTAATACGCCCCAGATTATCACCGCTGCGCACGTCGAAAGGACGTAGAGTAGGGTGTAGAGTAGACCTAGCATCGCGCCATCTTTTAGCGCTACTATCATGGCGCAGTAGCACAAAATAGCGACGATTGGGATGCTTTCTATCAGCCTATAGGTCTTAACGAAGCGCACGCCTAGCGCCTTTTCTAGGCAAACGAAGCAGTCGTAAAATATCGCTAGTGTCGCTAGCAGCGCTAAAACTCTAAAAATCGCGACCGCGTCCTCGTCTATGTCGCTTACGCCCACCGTGCCGCTTATGCCGATGCCTAGCAAAATCACGGCGCCTAAAACTCCGCGGAATTTCGCCTTGCGAAGTAGATCTTGCTTTGAAATTTCTTTCATTTTTATCCTTTGAATTTTCTAAATTTACGCGCTATCTTGCGGCTTTTCTGCGTGTGGCGACGCTGTGCCGGATGGCGCGGCTTGGACATTGCGGTTTAGACTTGCAAAAGGCGTGGTCGCCGCAAAACGAAAGCGCTTCGGCTTAGGTGAGCTTTTCTATCTTGCTCCAAGCTAGCAGATGCACGATGCTAGTTATTATCAAGGCAGCAAACGGCAAAAATTCCTTCAATGACGCGATAATTAAAACCGCATCGGAATCGCCAATTTGCGGCTTGGAGGCAGCCAAACCGAAGGGCCCTGCGCCACATAGCCAATTTAACGCGAAAAAGAAGGCGCAGAGCCACACATAGATCCGAAAGGTCATCACGCCGCTTATGCGCGCCAAAGAGAAATTTATGCGAAGCCACGCTACGATTATGTAGATTGCGGCTGCGGGCACCGCTAAATTCCATATAGTTTCTTCTATCATCTCTTTCATCGTTACTTCTCTGTAACAACCTGCCGGATAAAATAATAAAAGCGCCACGAAGCATATGCAGAGAATTACGCAGTTGCGGTAAAGCGCCGCCGCTTTTATGCCGCTAAGCATTGAAATTTTGCGGAGCGCTCTTAGCCTATAAATCACCGAGAAACAGATAAGAGCGATAAAAATTCCACCTATGATCACGATATTATATGGATACCCCGGTATGCCCTCAAAAACAAAGTCTATCGCCATCAAAACCACCGGTAACGCCGCTAAAAATAGATCAATGCCGGTGCTGATCATCCCATTTTTTCTTGCTTGAGATACGGTGTCTTGCACGTCGTATAACTCCTTTTAAAAATTTATTTCAATATGCAAAAAGCAGATGTTAAAACGCTAATCAAACCGAAAAGAGCGAAATTTTATCGTGACAAGAGGTTTATGAAATTTAAAATTTAAACCTCCGCGCTTATCTTTTCTATCTTGCTCCAGGCTAGCAGATGCACGATGCTAGTTATCACAAGAGCGACAAACGGTAGGAGTAGTTTAAGCATTACGACAGCAATAGCCAAAGCCGAGACCTGCTCGGTCCGTGGCTCGGAAATGGCTATAGCAATAATCGCTGCATTGCATAGTATGTTTAGCACGAAAAGTCCCACGCAGAGCCACACATAAGTTCGAAAGGTACTTACGCCGCTTACGCGCGCAAGCGAAAAATTTATGCGAAACCATGCGACGATTATGTAAATAACGCCTACGAAAAGTGCTAGTCCAAATATCGCCGCAAATGGATTATCACTCTGCCCGCCGTCTGCGTCAGGCTCTCTCGGATAAAGGTGATTGAGTACGAGCGCTAGCGCGAAAAAGCAGACGCAGATTATTATGCAGTTGCGATAAAGCGTCGCTGCTTTTATGCCGCTAAGCGCTGAAATTTTTCGGAGTGCCTGCAATCTGAAAAATGCCGAAACACAAATAAAAGCGATCAAAATTCCGCTAGCGATATAATTTATCGTCTCGTCGTCAAGGTGCCATGGCTCGCTGAAAGAGACATAGCCTACTACGATAAAAACCGCGGGTAGCGCCGCCAAAAACAGATCGATGCCGGTGCTGATCATCCCTTCTTTTCTTGCCTGAGATACAATGAATTGCATATATAAACCCTTTTTAAAAATTTGACTCGAAGTATATATAAACAAACATAAAACACGGATTAAATCGCAAAAATCGGAATTCTATCGCGACAAGATATTTGCGAAATTTTAAACTTTTACGCTTATCTTTTCTATCTTGCTCCAGGCTAGCAGATGCACGATGCCGGTTATTATGAGGGTTATGGGGAATATCAAATGGTATAGTGCATTTAACGGAAAAAGGATGACGCATAACCACACATATGTCTCAAAGATCCCCACGCCGCTTACGCGCGCTAGAGTGAAATTTATGCAAAACCACGCTACGATCATGTAGATTGCGCCTGCAAACGCTATCAAAATGCACAATATCATTGCCAAATGTTTGTGTGAGATCGACAAAGGAATCGATAAAAAGATGCTTGTTATGGCAATGACACAGATGCAGACAATTACGCAGTTGCGGTAAAGTGCCGCCGCCCTTATGCCGCTAAGCATTGAAATTTTGCGGAGCGTTCTTAGCCTGAAAAATACCGAAACACACAAAAGAGCAAAAATAATTCCGACAGTGATATAGGTAGCCGTCTTGTTGCCGCTAAGTCCTAGCATATCGTCCTTAGCAATATCTAGCGCAACTAAAGTCGCAGGCACTGCCGCTAAAAACAGATCGATGCCGGTGCTGATCATCCCCTCTTTTCTTGCCTGAGATACGAGATCTTGCATAATAAGCCTTTTTAAAATTTATCCCGAAGTATACATAAATCGATGTAAAGCAGGAATTAAATAGCTAAATTTAAAATTTTTAAATTTCATCGCAGCCAAATTTCGTTGCAGACAAGCACATACTGCGGAATTTCGGAATTCCACCAGGCAAATATAAAATTCCGTCATGGGATTTTAAAACGGAATTTAGCCTATGGATTTGCGGGGTAGAATTCCACTGTGAAATTTCAAAATCTCAAGCGCGACATACTTTCATAGCACGCTTTGAAAGTCAGCAAACCGCAGGTAGAATTCTACTATGGAATTTAGACTGGAATTCTATGGCAAAACCTCGATATAAAATTTTAATCGGAATTTCAAGACGGCATTTCAAGACAAAATTCTGCGATTTAAATTTAGCTAAAGACAAAATTCTGCGATTTAAAATTGCGCGCCGATTGATGAGTTGCTTTGTCGCGCCGCTACTTCACCTGCGCGCTGAAAATTTGCGTGATGCTGGGGATTTGCTCGCCCGCAACGTCAAATTTCGCCGTTTTGATCTGTACGCCGTAGAGCGAGCTAAGCGCGGCTTCGGTTAAAATTTCGTTACTTACGCCGTAGTTGTAGCTAAGATCATTTCGCAAGATCAGTGTGCGATCGGCGACTGCGAGGGCGTGGTTAGGCTGATGGGTGGTAAAAACTATGCTCGCATCGCTATTTGAGCGCAGATTCGCGATGAGGCTTAGCACGCGGTCTTGGTTTTTGATATCAAGCGCGCTGGCAGGCTCGTCCAAAAACAGCACGTCGCTACCGCTAGCTAGGGCTCTAGCAAAGAGCACGAGCTGCCTCTGCCCGCCGCTAAGGGCGTTAAAGCTGCGCTTTTGCAGATGGGCGACGCCTAGCGTATCCAGAGCGTCAAGGCAGATTTGAATATCCTTTTTGCCCGGTTTTGAAAAGAGCGAGATCTCGCGTACCCGCCCCATCAGTACGATGTCAAGCACGCTGTAATCAAACGCGACGTTAAAGCTTTGAGGCAAGAAAGCAAATTTTGCCTTGCGCACGATCTCGCCTTCTTTAGGCTGCAAAATCCCCATCATACACGACATTAGCGTACTTTTGCCTTGCCCGTTTAAGCCCAAAATCGCTAATGTTTGAGAGCTGGAAAGCTCGAAGCTTAAGTTGCGAAAGCAGAATTTTTCCGCCTCGTAGTAAAAGCCAGCATTTTTTACCTCAATTAGATTTTGCATTTTTGGCACTCCTTTTTAGAAGTAGGGCAAAGATCGGGCTTCCGATGAGAGCGGATAGAATTCCCAAAGGAATTTCGGCGCTACTTAGCGAGCGAGATAGATCGTCGATTGCCAGCATAAAGATCGCTCCTGTGATGAAGCAGGCAGGCATTAGCTTCACGTGGTCGCTGCCCGCGATGAGCCTGGTGGCGTGCGGCACTACAAGACCTACCCAGCCGATATTTCCGCTGACGCTAACTTGTACGGCGATCAGAGCGGTGCAAAGCGCTAGGATCGTGCAGCGCAGAAACTTAACATCCACGCCTAGCACGCGCAAATCATCATCATTTAGGCTGAGTAGATTAAACCGCCATCTCAGCGCGATTAAGACTGCAGAAGCGGGCAGGGCGATCGCGCACATCAAAATTACTTTATCATATCCTGCGCTTACGAAGCTTCCTAGTAGCCAAAAGACGATATTAGGCAGCACTTCCTCATCGTCTGCCAGATACTGCACCAAGCTCGTAAGTGCGGCAAATACGCCGTTAATGACTATACCTGCCAAAATGAGCGAGAAAATATCGGCGCGTGCTACGAATTTTGCCAAAAGATAGAGCAAAAATAGCGCTGCAAGCCCGAAGCAAAATGCAAAACCCGCAAGCCATAAGCCGCTCAATCCTAGCAAAATACAAAGCGCGCCGCCGAATGCCGCTGCAGTGCTAACGCCTACGATGTGCGGGCCAACGAGCGGGTTTTTAAATACCGCCTGTAAGCTCAAACCCGCGATAGCAAGCGCTCCACCGCAAAGGCTGGAGAGTAGAATGCGTGGAATTCTAACATCCATCATCACACTTTTGGCAGCTTCATCGCCGCCTCCGCTAAAGAGAATTTTAAAAATTTCTTCTAACGGTATATGAAACTGCCCGCTAGCGAGCGAGATTAGCGCCAGCACTACCCAAAAAAGAAGCAGGATTACGTTTAGCATTATTTTTGATATTTGACGCGGTAAAATTTCTCGTAGAATTCCTCTACTTTTTTATCAAAGTTTGCGTCCTTAAAATTTTGCGGATAAAGTTTCATCGCAAGCCATTCCTCACCAAGCGCCATCGCTTCAGCAGTCGGATGCCCCCAGGCTTTAACGAATTCAGGCATTAGATAAATTCTATCCTCTTTCACGGCGCTAAGACCTTTTAGCGCAGGGTTTGCTTTAAGCTCGGCAGGTACTTGAGGATAGCGATTTTGTACTAAGATAATCTGCGGATTCCATGCTAAAATTTGCTCCGGCGAAACCTGCTTGTAGCCCTTTATATCTGCAGCGGCGACGTTTGTCGCACCCGCTCTTGCTAGCATTACGCCAGTATATTTGCCACTACCGTAGGTCGTAAGATCGGGATTCGCCATATAAACTCTAGGTCTTTTATCTACGATAAAATTGCTAAATTTGGCATTTAAATCAGCTTGCGATTTTTTAACGAAATCTATTAGTTCAGCGGCATCCTTTTCGTGATTGCTTAGTTCGCCTAGAATTTTAACCCCCTCGTAAAAGCCCTCATCGTAGGCGGCGAAGCTATCGCGTTCATCTTTAAAGGTCGGATTTAGCTTAGCTTTTTCCTCTTGTGCAGAGCTAAAAAATGAAATGCCTACGACTGGGATTTTTAACTCCTCCATTTTAGCGATATATTCTTTAGGGAAGTAGTTGACCACTACGACCGCATCGGGCTTTAGACTAAGCAGAGCTTCGTAATTGACATCTTTGATATCGCCCGGATTAGGTAGGTTTTTAAAACTCGGCGCCAAGCGATTATACTCTTTGCCTAGGCGCTGCTCCCAGCTTTTTAGGATGCCTACGACCTTATCTTGGGCGTTGATTTCGTTTAAGACATTGAGCGCTTCGTGGTGTAGCACGACGATACGATTTACTTGATCCGGGATTGTGACCTTGCGGCCGAGCTGATCGGTAATCGTGCGATCTGCAAAAGCCAGGCTAGCGCAAAGCGCTGCACCAAGAAGGATTGAGTGAAGTTTAAGCATTTTTTCTCCTTGAAAATTCCGCTAAAATATGCGGGGTTAGAATAGCGGAATTATAGCCGATCGGTATAAAATCCAGATAAATTTTTATATAAATTTCATTTTGTCGTGGGAATTTCAAATACTTTTGCAAGGCGGAATTTTGCGATTTTACGCAAAATTTTGCTAGTAAAAATTTTTACCCGTCTCCTCTAGGCTAATAGGATACTGCCCGATGCCAAGCGATACCGATTGGTTTTTTGATTTATTTTGTAGGCATCGCCCATAAGCTTTTATTCCAAAGCTCTGCGCCTGAAATTCCTTTAATTCTAATCCAAGCGATAATTTCTAAAATTTCAGATAAAATGATTACCGTAAGTGCGGCATAGCGGGCAGGTGCGCTGCCATACCACGACTGTTCGACGTGTAGTATTTTAAAAAGTTTAGGAAGCGCTCCCCAAATTAAAGTTATCACGGCGCAAAGATAGAAAATTTTACTTCCGCTTGCCTTGCCGAGCAAGTATAGTGTGGCGACCCGCTTCCAAAGAACGATGAGTGCCAGCATAATATTTGCGGTGCTCCAAAGAGCTATGATTTGAGATTTTCCGATCTCGGATAGATGCTCCAAGCCTGCATAAAGCGCACCCATTACGCAATAAAAGGCTCCTTCGAAGGAGCTGCCGTTTTGCTGCGGAGCGTAATCCCAAATATCAAGACCGATATAATTTATCGAATAAAATAGCATCGCGCCCAGCAAGGCGGCATATATCGCGTAGGCAAAAAACATAGCGCGATACGCGTTAAAGACTTTGCTAGCGGAGATATCTGAGATCATTTTGGTTGCCGAAAGCTTAAAGCTCATCGAAGTAAAAATTACGGCGACGATTATGGTCGCAGCGGCGAAAAATCCTCTCATCGTAATATCGTGCAAAAACTCACAACAAACCCAAATGATCAGATAACAGCATATTGCCAAAACGCTAGAGGTTATACCGCGAAATTTTATGGCGTTTAAAGTATCGCGCTTCATTTTTTGCCTTTAGATTTTTAAAATTTTATGGCGGATTATACTTGCGGGGTTTGAAATTTAAATAAATTTTAGAAACCCCGCGTTGCCAAATTTTAAAATTTCGCGCCGTAAGATCGCAAAATTCTGTCTCACAAAAGCTCCGTGATAAAAAATTTGCGGCAAATTCTACATCCAAAGCGTTGCGCTATAAAGCCTAAATTTAGGCGGATTGCTCTATAATTCATAATTTCATTTTGCCTTTCCGGTGTATCTTATGCAAAGCAGCCGATTTATAGCTTATCTATCGGCGTTTAGATCGCGGGCGAGTATGCGAATATGAAGTTTATAATGGATTTGGAGAATAGATGCTTTTTAACTCATATGAATTTATATTTGCATTTTTACCAATAACATTTTTTATATATTTTTTCCTAAACAAAAGACGTTTAAGCGAGCTGTCAAAGGGATTTTTAGTCGCTTCATCGCTATTTTTTTACGCTTGGTGGAACATCGCGTATCTGCCTATAATCTTATGTTCGATGATATTTAATTATTGTTTCGGAATGGAGCTAAATAAAAGTGATGCAAAAATTTCAAAAAAGGCGATCTTGATTGTCGCAATAGCTGCAAATTTAGCGCTACTTGGATATTTTAAGTACTCGGACTTTTTGATCGATAATTTAAATTTTGCCTTTAATCTGCACATTCATAGTTTAAATTTACTCCTTCCGCTTGCAATTTCGTTTTTTACGTTTCAGCAGATCGCCTATCTAGTAGATTCATATAACGGGGGGGGCACTAAAGAATATAATTTTTTAAATTATTGCCTCTTTGTTACATTTTTTCCGCAGCTCATAGCGGGTCCAATCGTTCATCACAAGGAGGTTATGCCGCAGTTTGACAATCTTAAAAATAAAGTGCCAAGTTATAAAAACATTGCTCTTGGACTTTTTGTATTTTCTTTAGGTCTATTTAAAAAAGTTCTCATCGCCGACACCTTCGCCGTTTGGGCGAGCAACGGCTTTGATAAGGCTGAAATTTTATCGCTAATAGAAGCGTGGGCGACCAGCCTCTCATATACCTTTCAGCTTTATTTCGATTTTAGCGGGTATTGCGATATGGCAATCGGAGCAGCACTTCTTTTTAATATCAAGCTTCCGATAAATTTTAATTCGCCGTATAAGGCTAGCGACATACAAGACTTCTGGCGCAGATGGCATATTACGCTAAGTAGGTTTTTACGCGATTATGTTTATATACCGCTGGGCGGTAACCGCAAGGGTAGGGCGAGGACATATTTAAATTTAATGCTCACCTTTATAATAGGCGGCATTTGGCATGGGGCAGGCTGGACTTTTATATTTTGGGGGTTTTTACACGGATTGGCACTCATGATTCATAGATTTTGGCATAATTTAGGCCTTAGAATGAATAAAGTTCTAGCTTGGTTTATAACCTTTAACTTCGTAAATATTACCTGGGTGTTTTTTAGAGCTAAAGATTGGAGCGATGCGATAAAAGTATTAAAAGGAATGTGCGGGATGAGCGGTGTGGTGTTACCGGATCCGCTCAGACATATTTTTAAATTTTTGCAGCATTTTAACGTAGAATTCGGAGGATACCTGATTCATATCGGAGGCAGACGCGATAGCATAATATGGCTATTAGTGGGATTTATCTTAATTCTATGCTGCAAGAATTCTATGCAGCTGCTCAACTCGCGTAAAGTAGAGAAATTTTATATCGTAGCAGTTGCATTTTTGCTTCTTACGGCTTTATCAAATTTAAACACCGTATCGGAATTTTTATATTTTAATTTTTAGGAGATAGAGTGAGTTACAAAACTAAACTTAAATTTCTATTTTTAATACTCATCTGCTTCATCGCATATCACGCACTAATGTGGTTTTGTATAACAAAAGATATTTTTGATAGAAACGATGGTATGATGATAGGCGATCTCGGCAGGTTGTCGTATAAGATAAGCTCGTATTTTCCTAGAAAAACGGCAGTAACCCTACCTAGAACTCATGATATTTTAGACTCAGATTTTAAAATAAAACAGGTGGATGTAATAACCATAGGCGATAGCTTTTCTAACGGCGGTGGGGGCGGACTAAACCCGTATTATCAGGACTATATCCAAAGCGATAAGAATCTTACGGTTTTAAATATTCCGCTAATCAACGAAAACTATTACAAAACGCTATTTTCGCTCATAAATTCCGATCTATTGGAAAAATTAAAGCCAAAATACATCATACTGGAATCTATCGAAAGACGAGCGGTGGATAGATTTGCCTTTGATTTGGATAAATTTAAAAACGAAAGATCAAATTTAATAGCTCAAAAACGCGCCTCATCATATCTGCAAACCCCAAAGCCATTTTTTATAAACACGCTCAATTACAATAGTATTTTATATCGCATAGCTTACCGATTCAACGATCATGCCTTTTTATCAAAAGTGTATTATCTGAAGCTAGACGGGGATTTCTTTACCTCCAAAGATCAAAGCGGGTTATTGTTTTATTATGAAGATCTATATGGACTAGATAAATCAAATGCCGAAAATATCGCAGCGCTAAATAGAAATTTAAATGAAATACAGAAGCTCTTAGATGAATCAGGCATAAAACTATATTTTATGCCGATGGTGGATAAATACGATCTGTATTACGATCATATTTTGGATAAGAAATATGGGAAGAGCAGCTTTTTTGAGCTGCTTCGTGGTGAGAGCAAGCAATATATATTCATAGATACTAAAGAAATTCTAAGCGAGCTGATAAAAAGCGGCGTAAAGGACGTGTATTTTTCCGACGATACACATATGAGTACTATGGCGCTGAAAGAGATCATAGACAATATGGAATTTTAATTTAATTAATACTGATTTAAATTTCACGGCACCCGGCAGACTGGAGTAGTTATAAGAAAAATAGATTGTTTCTTTGATAAGACGGAATTAACTTGTTTCAGAATTTTCACTGTTTTTATAAGGTCACGCAAGGGCGATTGTTTTTGATCCTAGCCTAAGCGATCAATCCTAAAGCCTCAGTTAAAATAGGCATTAGAATGGCTATATTAAATAAAAATGCAGTATCGTCATTAACCAAACGATAATAGTTTTTTGTCCAAGAATCTGATAAAATCTGAAAATGTGCTATAAAGGTTGAATTCCGAAAGAGGGCAAATAATCAATCTGCGAGTAAACGTAGGGCAATTTGGCTTTTACGCTAGTAAATTATGAAATTTTTTATTTTATCCTGCGCGACGTGTTCTATATCATAAAGTAAATTGACTTTAAATTTAAAAGCTAAATGGAACGATAAGCAAGGCAGAATAAAACCTAATGATAGAAAATTTACATTTAATCTTTGGGTTCTTTAGGAGAGATATACGATAAATAGTATTGAGAAGCGCTACAATCCCTATAGTCTTAGATATCTTATATTGAAAACTATAATTTTCAAGTAAAAATCTAATATGAAATTAACGTATAATTATATGAATAATTTCATGTATTTTTGACGCATTTGGTGTTTTTATCAATGGTTTTTATTAGAAGAATTTTTACATAAATCTATATTCAATAATTTATCTGTGACTTCAAATGAAATCAGTAGGACAAATGTGTTTTCTGTAAGAATCAAAATAGATGATATTTGAATTGGGTGGAAATGAAATTCTGCTTATGGCAAGAGCAAGAGTTTAAATTTGAAATATGAGAAGCTATCGCGCCAAGATGAGTGCCCTCTTTTATTCAATAACCAGGCGCATCAGATACATATCTTCGCCGTCGATCACGCTGATTTCGGAGCTTTTGCAGCGCGGGCAAGAAAAGTCGTTCTGCGTCAAATCCCCGCTAAAACCGCAGTTTTTACATTTTACGACGATTTCTTGGGTATGGATGATGAGATCCGCATTTTCGCAGACGGTACCTGCGCGAAAGACTTCGTAGCAGTTTTGCAAATAATGCGCTTCCACGCCGCTTAGCCGCCCTATTTTTACGTGCAGTTCCCTTATCTGCGGACTTTTTGCGATAGGTGTATCACAAAGCGTCTGCGGATTTGCATCCAAATTTTTATAAAAATCACCGTTTTTGCTGTTCGAGTCCGTATCCGCAACGCCCGTATTTTCGGTATTCTCGGTGCCTATGTCGGTATTTGCGAAATCCGTATTTTCATTGGCGGTATTGGCGATGTTACAGCGATTTTTATCGCCTTGCTGCGCCGCGCCTTTTTTCTTTGCTATTTCGGCGTTTAGCGCCTTTTCGCATAGCGCCACAAGATCCGCTACGATCGATAGTTCATGCATTTTTTCCTCTAAATTTTACGACCTCGCCGTATTTTGTGCAAAATTTTGTTGTAAATTTAAAAATACGCCTAAAATTTAGGCATAAATTTGTGTGTAAATTTAACAAATCCTCGGCAGCAACTCGCCCTTTGGAAGCTCCAAAAAACGCTGCGAGCCGTAGGCGTTTTGCAAAATCACTCGCCCTTTTGCCGCATGCAGAGTTTGAAATTGTCCCGCCCTATTTTCTGATACTGTGCCCGCGTCGCTCGCACCCACAGATCCATCATGTGTACTAGGTCTAGGCGTCAAAGCGCCCTTAAATTCGCCTTTGTCGTGTCCTACTTCGCGTACCTCGCCGATGATTGCGGCATTTGCGTCAAATTCGCGCAGTATCTCAAGCGCCCTATCTGCCTCGGCACCATCTTCTACGATCGCTACGAAAGTGCCTTCGTTTGCAAGCTCGTACGGCTCGAAGCCCAGCAGCTCGCACACGCCAACTACTTCATCGCTGATTTTGATATCCTCTTCGCGCACCAAAAATTCAAGCCCGCTGGAGCTTGCAAATTCGTTTAAAACCGCGCTGAGCCCGCCTCGTGTCGCATCTCGCATCGCTTGGATTTTCACGCCTTGCAAGATCAGCTTTTCGACCGCAGCGCAAAGCGGTTTGCAGTCGCTTTGTAGCTCGCTGCTTAGCGCGATCTCGTCGCGCGCCGCGAGTATCACCGCCCCGTGCCGCCCGATGTCGCCGCTAAGCAGGATTTTTGCGCCCGCTTTGATGTTTTGCACGCGCGCAGGTCGCAAAACACGGCCGATGCCGCTGGTGTTGATGAAAATTTTATCACATTTGCCGCGCGGCACGACCTTTGTGTCGCCGCAAACGATACGAACGCCGCAGCTTCGCGCGGTGCTTGCCATCGAGTCCAAAATGCGTCGCAGCTCGCTTAGGCTAAGCCCCTCCTCGATGATGAGCGCGCAGCTTAAAAACAGCGGCTTTGCGCCCACCATCGCAAGGTCGTTGACGGTGCCGCAAACGGCGATCTTGCCGATGTCGCCGCCGTTAAAAAACAGCGGCGTAACCACGAAACTATCGGTGCTGAAAGCTAGCTCGCCGCTAGGGCTCGCAGAATTCAAAGCAGAGCTCGGCGCCGCGCGATCAACACCCGCCCTGGCGTCTAAATTTAAATCGTCTAAATTTAAATTTAGTATCGCGCTGTCGTTGTTCGCGCGTAAAATTTCATTATCAAACGCCGCAAAGATGGTCTCGTTGATGAGCCTATTCATCTCCTCGCCGCCGCCGCCGTGGCTTAAAAGTATAGTTTCGTTCAAATTTTTCCTTTTCACTCGGTTTTAAATTTAAAGCCCGTATTCCGCAGCCGAACAAGCCGTGCCGCTACGGCGCGGCGCAAAATTTTAAAGCAAATTTAGCGCAACGTTTTTCTTCGATTAAAATTTTAAAGTACGACTTATTTTTAAAATTTACGCTCTGCGATACCGCGCGCAAAATTTAGCCCGCGTTCTTGACGTCGCCGTATTTATAGTACGCCGCGCACGCCCCTTCGCTTGAGACCATGCACGATCCTATCGGGTTTTGCGGCGTGCAGTGCTTGCCGAAAACCTTGCAATCATACGGGCTTTTTTTGCCGCGTAAAATTTCGCCGCAGATACAGGCCTTGCTCTCGGGAGCGCTCTGTACGCTGCAATCAAACTGCACCCTGGCATCCAGCGCCGCGTACTGCGGGCGCAACTTCATGCCACTTTTTGGAATTTCGCCGAGCCCTCGCCACGGAAAATCGCAAATTTCAAAATATTTATCTATTAAATTTTGCGCTTTTTGGTTGCCGCCCTCTTTTACGACGCGCTCGTATTCATTGAAAACCTCGTAAGTACCGGCGTTTTGCTGCTCCACCAAATTTAATACGCCCGCCATTATGTCAAGCGGCTCAAATCCGCTTACGGCGATCGGTTTTTTGTAATCGTGCGCAATGCTCTCGTAGACCTTCGCGCCGGTGATCACGCTTACGTGACTAGGCCCTAAAAACGCGTCTATTTGCACGTCTGCGTCGTCTAAGATCGCTCGCACGGGCGCGGGCACCGTGACGTGATTGATGTGAAAAAAGAGATTTTTTAGCCCCAAGCTTAGCGCTTTATCGATAAGCACGGCGCTCATCGGCGTCGTCGTCTCAAAGCCGATCGCAAAAAATATCACCGTTTTTTGCGGATTTTCCTGCGCGATCTTTATGCAATCAAGCGGACTATAAAGCGCTCTGATGTCGTGCCCATCGCCCCGCAGCTTCTGTAAGCTCGTGCGAGAGCCAGGAACTCGAAGCATGTCTGCTAGAGTGCAAAAAATACTCTGCGGCATCGCGGCGAGCTTGATCGCCTCGTCGATGCGACTGCGCGGCATCACGCACACTGGACAGCCGGGGCCGTGGATAAATTTGATATTTTCGCCGACCAGGCTCGGAAGGCCGAATTTCATGATCGAGTGCGTGTGTCCGCCGCAAATCTCCATGATGTTTAGCGGCTTTTTGCTTTTGGAAATTATCAGCTTGCTAAGCGCTAAAATCAGCTCCTTATCCCTAAAATCCTTGATTAGATCCATTATTTACCTTAAATTTTACGGGTTTGCAAGCCGTTTTAATTCTCTGCGCCGGCTCTCGGCTCTATGCTTTGATATACGGAGCTCTCTTCCGCTCTCATCTGCTTTGCGATCTGCTCGTAAATTTCGATACTCTCCTTCGCTCGCTGCGTATCGATCTTCTCCATCGCAAAACCAACGTGGATCAGCACGTACTCCCCGACCGCCGCGGGCTCAGGGAGCAGATCCAAGCTCACGCCGCGGCGCACGCCCAGAGTCTCCACCGTCGCGAAATTATTTTCGTCGATCGAGATGATTTTTGAAGGGATTGAAAGGCACATTAACGAAATTCCTTCTTGTATTGTAGGAATTTCAGCCATTTCTCCACGCCCTCGCCGCTTTTACTATCAAGCGCGATGACGTCGGCTTTCGGATTGAGCTTGTGCACTTCGCGCACTACCTCCTGTATATCGAAGTCAAAATGCGGTAGCAGCGCTGTTTTGGTGATTACGACGCAGTCTGCGCGGCGAAATATTACCGGGTATTTTGCGATCTTATCGCTGCCCTCGGGCACGCTTAGAAGCACTACGTTCAGGTGCGCGCCTACGTCAAATGCCGCAGGGCAGACGAGGTTTCCGACGTTTTCTATGAAAACCAGATCCAAATTCTTAGTATCGATATGATGAAGCCCCTCGTGGACCATAAAGGCGTCCAGATGGCAGGTCTCGCCGGTGCTGATCTGATGGGCCTGCGCGCCCGCTTTTATGATGCGATCGGCGTCGCGGTTAGTTTCCAGGTCGCCCTCGATGACGCCGATTTTAAATTTGCCGCTTTTGATAGTGGCCTCAAGTAGCGTCGTTTTACCGCTACCGGGGCTACTCATCAAATTTAAGCATAAAATTTTATCCTCGTCAAAATGGGCTCTGTTGTGAGCGGCCTCCTCGTCGTTGGCGCTTAAAATTTTACTCATCACCTCGATCGTCTTGGTGTCGCTAATAGCGACATTTGCGTGGATGTGATCGTGCGCGTCGTGCTCATGATCGATCCCCGCCTCGTGCATATGGGCGTGGGAGTGGACGGTGCCGTTCGCGTGGGTGTGGACATGCTCGTGTGTCATATCTGCGTGCGAATGGGCGCCCGCTTCGTGAGTGTGGCCGATGGAACAGCCGCAATCTTTACACATTTTTTCTCCTTGGATAATAAATTTTGCGCGTAAAATACCACGTTTTTGCTTTAAACGGCGTAAATTTGATAAATTTTATATCGAAGTGCGGAATTTTATGAAATTTAATGAAGCTTGAAATTTACGCGCTTTAGTTTTATCTAAATTTCGTGCGCTGTTTGCGAAGGCTCTACGCAAAATTTAAAGCTAGCGAGCAAAGACGCTGCTTTAAATTTAATCACCTGCTCACAGATTGCAAAGCTGCACTCTCTAAATTTAGACCTCGCAGCTCGTAACGGCTCAAAATAAACTAAAGATCGCCGTAGATAGAAGCGCTAAATTCAGGGCTTGCGAGTGGATTTGATCCCGGCACTCTACAATCTCGCGCGTGCTCTCCGGCGTGCCAAACATCATCAATGCGGCGGTCGTGCTCATATCCATTTTACGCTAGCTCGGCTTTGCAAATGCGGCACGAAAGCGGCACCTATAAAATTTAGTCGCGAGCTGCTGCACCGGTTTCGTGCCTGCGCGTAAATTTAAACCCGTAGCAAGAATGCTTTTTGATTAAAATTTATAAAATTTTGCGCTCGCCGTGTAAATTTAAACAAATTTTATTTGCACGCCTTGCGCAACCGCGCTGCCCGAATTCGCTACTCGATCGAGAATCGCGCTTCGTAACCTATAAAAATCGCGCAACCGCTGCGTTTAAATTTAAAAGCGCATAAATTTAGCGCGACGCGCTGTTTTTTAAAAACGTACAAAAGCCCTACGCTTCGGTGATGACCGCCTTTACGAGCTTGGAAAATTTCACCCCTTTTAGCGCGCCGATTTTGGCGCTGAGTCGCTCGATCTTTGAAATTTTATCCCGCATCGTGATCTCCTCGAAGCAGTGGCGCTCGTCGATGTGGAAGTGGCTGGTGCTGACGATGGTGACGTTTGCGTGATGCTCGATCTCTACGAGCTGCTCGATCAGATCGCTTTGGTGATGATCGTAAGCGATGCAAAGCACGCCCACGCAGTCATCCTCGCCATCTCCGTGAAGTACGCCCTCGACCATCTTTTCGCGTATGAGATCGCGGATAAACTCGCTGCGGCTTAGGTATTGCTTGGCGCGCACCATCTCATCGAGATCCTCAAAAAGCTTCGTCGGCAGCGAAATGCTAAATCTTACGGCGCTCTCTTTTTCCTCTTTTTTCATAGTGTCCCCCTATTTCGCGTATTTTGAACGTAATTTTACCGAAATTCCGCTCAAATAGTAAGAATTTCGCGCTAATTTGGCTTATTTTTTAAAATTTAAAGCTCCAAGGCACCGCGCTTATTTTGAAATTTTGCTCGCGATTTCGCGTTATATTTTAGTGCTAACGCGATGAAATTTACCGGTGCTACGTTATTTTAAATTCTACCGCGAGCTTGCGTCCAAATTTTAAGAATCGGGCGTTAAATAGCGTCTTAGTTTGGGATCTGCGCAGTATCTAGCCACGCGCCGCGGTAGAATTTTGCATCGATTACCATAGCAGTGCGCCGTGACTCTATGGCAGCAACGGTGCGCCGTTAAATTTTAAAATTTTAACGTTTCGGCTACGACATATAGAGACGGCAAGGCGTAAATTTGTTCGCTGATTTTGCGATTTTCGAGAAGCTATCTGCGGTGTATTTTATCGCCCGTAGCGTATCGCAAAGTGCGAGCATAGCGTAGAGCTCAATCAAATTTATCGGCGAGATACTAATAAAATTTTACCGAGTCGGCTTAGCGCGATAGTTACTTTTTATGAACGAGCTTAACGCGAAATTTCGCTTAGATACGCCGCGAGCTGTCCGTATGCGATGCCGCTGTCGTTGCAAGGAATGGCGCGATTTAGATGAAATTTTATCCCTCGTTCGCGTAGCTTTTCGCACGTAAGATTTAGAAGCGTCGCGTTTTGAAAGACCCCGCCGCTTAGCACGACCTCGAGTCCGAAGCCTTCTGCAAACTCCGCGATGAAATTTGCGATGGCGTTTATAAATTTCGTCGCGGCCAAGCGCGGCTCATCGCGCAAAGCCTGCAAAAACGCCTCTTCGTAATCGATCACGTAGCATTCGCCCTCAAGGCTCGGCGCGCAAGCTCTATTTTGCGGGGATTGATCGGCGTTAGAAGCGTCTTTGCTTTCAAGATTTATTAAATTTAGGACAGACGCTTGGTTTATAGAATTTACGGCGGAACTTTCATTCTTTTTATCGCTGCTTTCGGCGATGTTTTGAGCCGCTAGTCCAAGCTCATTTTTACTCGCTGCATCGTTCGCAAGCTCTTTAAAATCGCCTTGCAACGTGCAGCTATCTTTCGCACCGCTATGATTTTGCGCATTTAAACCGCCCTGCCCCGCTCGCGCCAAATCATCGGCGCTTCGTTGCTGTGAAGCGAAATGCGGCACGTTTTGGATAAAATTTTCGCCCTCCTTTTGCAGCGTAAATTCATAGCTCTGCTCGCAGCCGTCGATATATAGGTTCTCAAGTCGCATGCCCGCTTCACCGTCGAAGCTTACGGTTCGCAGGTTGCAGATAACCGCAGCAAACGCATCGAACAGCCGCCCTAGCGAGCTTGAGCGGATGGCACGCGGCGCGATTTTTTCTAAATTTGCGACTTCGCTTACGTTAAATTTTGCTAAAAACTCGTGCGCAGCGTCCTTTGCATTAAATTTAAATATGAGCGCGAGCGCAAGTTTGTAGATGTTTTTGATCGCATTCTCGCCGCCGATAAGCGCGATCTCGTCGAATTTAGCCACGCGACGATAGCCGTGCGGGTCAAACACCATCACCTCGCCCCCCCAGATCGTGCCGTCCTTGCCGTAGCCGGTGCCGTCGAAGCAGAAACCGAGGTATTTTTTGCCGCTAAAAAGCAGCTCATTTTGCGCTAGATTCGACACCAGATGCGCGAAATGGTGCTGGTAGCGGATCACTGGATATCCGCGCTGCTCGAAAAATCGCGTGTGCGAAAACTGCGGGTGCAGATCTGCGATGACGGCGTCGAACTTCAGCTCGTAGGCGCGCACGAACATATCCAAAAGCGCGAAAAATCGCTCATTCGTGGCGACGTTTTTAAGATCGCCGATGTAGGGCGAGATGAAAATTTGCCCGTCTTTGTAGATCGCAAACTGGTTCTTAAGCTCCGCTCCGAGCGCCAGGAAAGTGCCTTTGAGATGAAATTTGCTAGGGAAAATTTTTGGATTCATTCCGCGAGATGTTCGCAAAAACAGCGCGCGATCTAAAGCGTCCGCTTCGGCGGAATGATTTGTGTAGCTCGTTAAATTTGCAGTGCTTGCGTATTTTGCGGCATCTGCGAGATTTGTAGAATTTGCAGCACTTGCAGAATTTGCTAAACCTGCGCCGTGGGCGGATTCCGTTTCGCAGTCAGAATTTATTTCGGCGGCGGAATTTTCCTTAAAATTTTGCGGTGCGGTAAGGGTTCGTGCGCCCGCAGAATTTATGACGGAATTCTGCGCTAGAATGGAATTTTGCGCGGAGCTTCTTATCTCAGTGTAGGTCGGAAGCGATGCGGAAATTTTACCAGAGCTATGAGCCGTTTTTGAAGTAGGCGCCGAAGTCCTCGCTTCAAACTGCGGTAAAAAGGCGATGCTATCGTCGCTCGGCGTTAAAATTTCGCGGTCGTTATCCAGGTAAAACGAGATTACGCCGCCCAGCTTCTCGCGCAACTCCTCGGCGTTAAAAATAATGGGCTCGCCGCTTATATTGGCGCTTGTGGCGACGATCGGGCGATCAAAGTATTCAAAAAGCAGCAGATGCACGCCGGTATTGGCTAGGAAAATGCCGATTTTATTAAGGTTCGGCGCCACGCTTGGAGCGATAAAAATCGCGCCTGCTCTAAAAATCGCCGAAAAACTCGCGGGCAAACGCACGAAATCGCCCTCGCTATCGGAATGGGCGTCGCGCGCGTCCGTCGTGTGCGGCTGAGTTAATGATGAGCCTTGCGAATTTAACGTCTGTTGCGAACTCGGCTCGTTCACTGCACATTGCAAATCTGCCTTATTTGCAGCATGTCGCAAGCCCTGCATATTCGCCGAATTTTGCGAAATAGACTCGTCCGGCGCAAGCCGAGAATCAGGCTCATTCGCCGCGCATCGCGAGTCTTGGCTATCTGCTGCGGACTGTAAATTTAATTTGTTAGTCGTATATCGCAGCTCCGCCTCGCCTTCTGCTTGCGGCGAGTTCAAATTTTTAGCCGCGCACTGCGAACCAGACCCATTCGATCCGCGTCCTAGCTCGTTTTCTGCGCTCCGCGAGCTAGATTTGTCTGCAACCGACGCATCGCAGGCGAAACTACGTCGCGCCGTTTTGCTAAAAATTTGCGCACTATGCAACCCGCCCTGCTCCGCGCAAACTCCAATATTTTGCGCGCTAAAATTTTGTGCCGCTAAATTGCGTAAATTTCGTAACGCAGAGTCCTGCTCTTGCGCCAAATCCTCTGGATTGCCAGCAAATTTCGGCGATATAGAATTTTCGCCTCGCGCCTTTAAATTTTGCGTACCGAAATCAGCCGCAAAGCCGGCCTCTGTGCGCCAAACAAATTCACGCTTTTTTAAAATCACGATCGGCTTGACGTTACAGTCTATCAGCGCCTCCTCTTCTGCGCTTAGGTTCGCTGCGCGCCCTGCTTGCGCTGCGTCGCGACACATGATCGCAAAAGGCTTGCTCGGGCGCTTTTTGAGCGTTCGCAGCATGCGTACCGCGCGCTCGTTCGTCGCATCGCAGACGATGTGAAAGCCGCCCATACCTTTGATCGCGCCGATCTGCCCACGCCGCAAAAGCTCCGCCGTGCGCGCTATCGCCTCCTCGCCGCTTGATAAAATTTCGCCGTCCGCGCCACATAAAAACAGCTGCGGGCCGCAGTGCGGGCAGGAGATCGGCTCGGCGTGATAGCGGCGCGTGAGCGGATCCGTGTATTCGCCGCGGCAGAACTCGCACATCTCAAATGCCCTCATCGTGGTATTTGCGCGGTCATACGGCAGCGCGGCGATAATACTAAGGCGCGGGCCGCAATCGGTGCAGTTTATAAAAGGATAGTGGAAGCGCGGGTTTTGCGGGTCGTAAAACTCTTTTTTGCACTGATCGCAGATCGCAAAATCGGGCAAAATTGGGTTAAATTTACGCCCCTCTTTGGACTGCGTGATCTTAAAATCAGTAAAATTCTGCGCAAAATCTTGCGTATTAATATCTGTGCGGATGATTCTATCAATTCGGCAAAGCGGCGGCGCCTCGCTGCGAAGGCGCTGCTCGAAAATTTTTAAAATTTCTTCTTCGCGCAGATCTTGCTCGGCGTTTTGCAAATCGCGCTTGGAGTCCTGTAAATCCTGTGAGCGGAGGTTTTGCTCGGGCAAAGCTGGCGAGATGGAGCCCTGCCCGTTTAGATTTAGCTCGGATAAGTTGGGTAAAAATTTCTCGCTCGCTGCGGCTTGAAAATCTCTCGTCAAATCATACGGCAAGCTCGTCAAATCAGGCGGATTTGCTAAATCGTTTGCTAGATCACGTAGCGAGCCGGCCGAATCATTCGGTAAGTTCGGTGCGCTTTGCGGCGAAATGGAGTTCAGATTTAAATTTAAGCCCGTAAAATTTAGTGACGAGCTTGCGGTCTCGTTAGAATCCGACTCGGTAGAATTTAAAGACCGAGTAGCTGATAACGATACTTTCTGTGCTTGAATTTCGTTAAAATTGGGTTGATCGAAATTTAAAGGGGCGGAATTTTTATCGACCGGGTTCTGTTGCGCTCCGAAAAGGTCTGCGCAAACGACGATTTTAACGCCCTCGCCGTCGTTATAAACCTCGCCTTTCAACCCCAAATCTACGGCAAGCTTGTAGACGAACGGGCGAAACCCGACCCCCTGCACCGCTCCGAAAACCTCAAATTTAGCCGCTTTCATGCACATACTTTCATAAATTGCGCGACGCAGAAGCCATTTTGCGAGCAAAATGCGCTCGCGGCGGGCGGACAAAGCGTTCCGGACGCTGCAAAATGTGCTCCAAATTTAATAAAATTTGATCCTTTGCTTCTGCGCCTTTTGCCGCTTTTTTAAAATTTCGCGCGATCTCGTTTGTGCTAAGCTTAGCCCGCATGGCGCAGCTATCGGCACCGCAATGCCCGCGCAACTCGCTGTTTTGCGAATAAGGCTTCGAAGCTTTGCCAAAAATACGCATATATGCCCGATCTAGCGAGCTTGAAGCGCGAAGCTGTCGCTAAAGCTCGCGTCAAAATTTTTGCAAAGCTTAAGCATCAAATCCGCAAATTTGCGCCCGCTAAACATCGCTCCGCCGAAGATCAAAACGTCAAAATCCTCTTTGCGCTCATCCGCCAAATCGCTTAAAAAGTAGCTCAAACTATCGAAAAATCCGAACGCAAATAGCTTTTCATTGGCGCCTGCGAGCGCATAGCTCATCGCCGAGCGTAAAATTTTGTCCGCTTGCACATAGCCGCGCTCGTCCGTGCAAAAATCAAGCCGCACCCCTTTGCCGCCCGCAAAATCCTCCGCGCTCGCCATCAAAAACGCCGCATCGCGCCCCCAGATAAGCTGCGCGGCGACGCTAAAGATACCGTAAAATCCCGCATTTGCGCTTTTTAAAATTTCATGGATTTTCGCGGCGTCTACGTTAAATTTGGCGCTAAAATTTTCAAATAGTTTCGCGCCTGTTTCGTCCGCGCAAATTTGAGCCTTAAGTTCGTCAAAACTGCGCGGCAGATTAAATTTAAGCAGAATTTTTTTAGAGCTTTCGCCGTAAATTGCGATCTCGTCGTCCGTGCCCACGCCCAAAAAGCAGCGCAAAACGCGTTTTTTGGAGTCGTTCAAAACCCCCTTCTCGCGGCACGTAAGCGCAAAAGGAGCGGAGTTTTTGTCGTTTGAGTTTTTCAGATAAGAGCTTGCGCTGTCGCTTAAAAAGTCCTCGTTTTGCACGATCAAAAAGCCGTTTTGCAGCGGCGCGACCTTAAAAATTTTATCTTTCTGCGCTGCGCTTTCGCATTTTGCGCTTAAAAAATAGATCCCGTCGCTTGCCAAAGCGCGCCCCAGCGCAAATACGAATATGTCGCCCGCAAGCTTTACGTCAAAAAATTTAGGCGCGTCCTCGTGGTTTTTTCTAAAGATCGCATTGGTTTTTAGGCTTATAAGCGGCTTTTCGAAGGCTGCGAGCGCGATTTTACTCTTTTCGTCGCTCACAAAAATCCCATCTAGCGCGCCCACTCCCGCGGCTATCAGAAAGTCGGCGCCAAAATCCACGTCCGCCTTGAGCGTGAAAGTTGCGTCGCCGCGCTCGATCTGCACCTTCTGGGCGTGGAGTAAGCTTAGGCGGCAAAGCTCCAGCAAGCTGGCGAAATTTTCCCTGCTTACCGCTTCAAATTTACCGTCGTTAAGAACGCCGGCGCCGCTTATTATCCCGAATTCGTTTTGAGACGGCTCGGCGCGAGCGAGGTATTCCTTCATCACTCGCGGAGTGAAATTATTAAATTTAGCCGCGCTACGGGCATTCGAAATTTCATCCTCTAAAAATTTGCTTAAATCGCTCGAAGAGGCACCTTCAAACGTGCCGTTAAATTTCAGAGCTTTCGCTTCGGCGTTGCCCTCGTCCACCACGCGCACGGAGGATTTTGCCAAAAATATAGAGTTTGGAATCAGCGGCATCGCCTCGTCGCTAAATTTTAAAATTTCATCCTCGCCGCCGCGCACGAAAAGACTTATTAAGCTCGCCTCTTTTTTCAGGCAAAACTCAAGTGCGCTTTTGCGAGCATAAAACAGCAAGAAGTGCGCTATCAGCGCGTTTTCATTAAGGTAGTTAAACTCATATGCTACTATCATCTCGCCCCCTTTTTGCAAATCGATCCGCGATGTCTTGGGCGCTAAGATCGGCGATTTTTTCATGCGCGAAGCCAAGATCCGATAAGTACTTAAGCGCCGTTTTTTCCATGGTTTTTGAGGACTCTAAAATCACGGAGCTTAACTTAAAGCTTGCTTCCTCGATGCGCCGCGGCACGACAGCTAGAATTTTAACGTGAGGCAGATCGCCGCAAAGATCCATCATCTGCAGGGTTTGAAGCATTTCGACCTCGTGCGCCGAACCGCTCCAGCTGATCTGCTTAGGCATCGCGTCGTAGTCGAAAAAATATACCTCGCCGCCCTTTGCGCCCTCCGCGTCTATGCAATCTACGAGCAAAATTTCATCAAATTCCGCCATCGTAGGCATCAAAAAGCTAGCCAGAGTTCCGCCGTCAATAAAGCTGATCTGATCCGCACTATCGCTCGGCGCGGCTGAATTTACGGCGATGAAATCCGAATTGATAGAGCTTTGGGCTACGGAATTTATGACGGAATTTTGCGAAGTAAAATTTGAAGCGGAATCCTGCTTTGCGGAATTTTCTGAAGTAGAATTTCGGTCTAAATTTACTGCTGCGAAATTTTGCTCGGAGATAAAATTTTCATCCGCAAAATTTTGCAAGGGGTCGCGCTCTGTAGAATTTTGCGAGGTAGAATTTTGTATCGCAGATACTTGGACAGAATTTTGTATAAAATTCTGCGCCGCGAAATTCTCGCCCGCCATAGAATTTCGTGCGGCGGCTTTAGGATAAAACTTATAGTTCTGCGCGAGCGCGCGGACGAAGTGTACGCCTATGCCCTCGTCCGCGTAGATGACGTTGCCGATACCCAGTACCAGCACCCTCAAGCGTGCTCTTCCTTTTTAAATTTATAGCCGCTTACGATCGCATCCATCGCGCCGTCCTTGCCCTTGACGGCATTAAAGACCGCCATATAGACGTGGATCGGTACGAAGATTATGATGATATTCATACAAAGATGATGTATCATTCGCACTTCGCTTAGACCGCCCATCGCCGCTTCCAGCGGGCGCAAGAGCCCGTATAGCGCGCCGCCGAGCCCTTCGTGATAGACATGCACATATAAGATCATACCCGTTAGGCAGATTACGAACAGCACTAGATAAAAGCCCAGATATGATATGAACTGCAATGGGTTATAAACGCCGCGAAGATGCGGGTGCTCGCCCAAAAAGATATAGTATTTGATCTGAGCTATCCAGACGCGCGGGCTAAAAAAATCCTTGATGCTTAAAAGCTCTTTTCTGCTCTTTTTATCAAAGAAGAAAAGGTAGGTTTTAAAGATCGCCGCACCGATCATCGCAAAGCCGAAGATCAGATGCACGAATCTAAATTTAGCCTGCATGAAAAGCACCGGCTCGGGATTAATCTCGGGCGCGGTGAAAACAAAGGCGATGTAATATCCGGTAATCACCAAAATCGTAATGCAAAGCGCACGCAGCCAGTGCGTGAGCCTAAGACCGATGGAGAACTCGTATTCCGCAAATCTTTTTTTCATCGTTTATCCTTTGCTGGGATCTACCCTATAGCAGCCGAGCTCCGCTCCTTTAGCGTCCATTACATGCACGGCGCAGGCGATGCAAGGATCGAATGAATGGATGCGGCGGATAATCTCTAGCGGCTTGGAAAGATCGGCAAGTTTAAGCCCGATCAAGCAGGATTCGTAAGCGCCCATAGCGCCGTCTTTATCCTTCGGCGTCGCGTTCCAAGTAGAAGGTACGACCGCCTGCCAGTTTTTGATGACGCCCTTTTCGATCCTGCACCAGTGGCTAAGTGCGCCGCGCGGCACGTGACCGATATAGCAACCTTTGTACTCTTTTGAGTTATCGATTACATATTTTGCGCAGGTTTCGGTATCGCCGCTTTTGATGTTTGCGATCAAATTTTCTAGCGCAATCAGTCCGTTGTCGGCTACGACTTTAGCTTCGATCATACGGCACGCCGTTCGTCCAAGCGTCGAAAATACCGCTTCAAGCGGCAAGCCAGCGTCTTTTAGGAATTGATCCACGACCTTTACTACGCGCTCGTTTTTCTTAGCGTAATTTACCACGATATTTGCAAGCGGTCCTACCTGAAGCGGCTTGCCGTCGTAGCGCGGAGCTTTGATCCAGGTGTATTTGCCCTGGGTATCGAGCACCTTCGTATGCGCTTCTTTGCCGTGCGCGTCGATGCTCTGTCCGTCCTTAAGGCCCGTATAATTCGGCTCTTGCTCGCCGTCGTAAGGATGAAGCGCCGCATCGTTTTTATACCACGCATGCGTTGCCTCCTCGGTGATCTTGTTCTCATCCAGCTCCAAAACCTTGCTAATATCGCCGTTCATAATCATGCCGCTTTGAAATAGCCATTCGTTCTTTGAAAGCTGGAATTCTTGATGCGTCCATAAATTTGCCACGCCGATATCGTTTAGCACGCTAGGCTCGTTGCCGTAAGCCTTCGCAGCCATTACGAGATCAGGATAGTAGGCGCGATTTACGAAGTCCGCGACCTCTTTAAATTTAGACATATATTCGCCCAGTCTCGCAGGGCTTAGGATATCCATCACGCAGGTGACGCCGCCTACGGTGAGGCTTTGCGGATGAGGCTGTTTCGCACCGAATATCGCCATCATCTGAGCCGCCGTGCGCTGAATGCGCAAACACTCAAGATAGTGCGAAAGAGCGATCAAATTTTGCTCCGGGCTAAACTTATATGTTGGGTGGCCGAAGTAGGCGTTGGCAAAAGGCCCCAAAGCGCCTTTTTTAACGAAAGCGCCCACGCGATCTTGCACCTCTTTTAGTTTATCCGCACCGCACGCATAAGGGGTATCGCAGTATTTAAACGCCTCCTCGCTCGCTTTTTTAGGATCGGCGCTAAGAGCGCTTACGACGTCTACGAAATCAAGCCCGTGGAGCTGATAAAAATGCACCGGATGATCGTGCAAAAATAGCGCGTTAGCCATCAGCGTGCGCGTTAGCAAGGCATTTAGCGGCGGAGTAATACCGAGGGCGTTTTCTACCGCGACGATACCCGCTTTGTAATGTGAGAAGGTGCAGACACCGCAAATTCTTTGCATAAAAAATCCCGCGTCGCGCGGATCTCTATTTTTTACTATAGTCTCAAGCCCGCGCCATAGCGTCGAGCTACTATAAGCCTCGCGGACGACGTTTTCATCATCCACTACGACCTCTATTCTTAAATGTCCCTCTATTCTGGTTATCGGATCTATTACGATTCTTTGCGACATGATTATTCCCCTTTATCTTTCTTAAATGACGCAATCGCCGCGTGTGCCGCTACCGCAACACCCGTGATCGCTAAAATTCCGACACCTATCTTATCTGCGGTAGCATCAGCGCCGAGCCCGCCGAAAACACTTTCATAAAGGCGATCCGCCAAAGGCTCCTCAAAAGGTCCCATATGATCCCAAAAATCAGGCTCCGAGCAACCTATACAGCCGTGACCCGCTTGTACCGGCCAGCTAGTGTGGGAGTTGAAGCGCTCGCGCGAGCAGTTATTAAACGTATAAGGGCCCTTGCAGCCTACTTTATAAAGGCAATATCCGTCCTTTGCGCCCGCATCGCCGAAGCTTTCTACAAACTCGCCCGCGTCGAAATGTCCGCGACGCTCGCACAGATCGTGGATGCGCAGCCCGTAAGCCCATTTCGGTCGGTTGTAAACGTCAAGGCTTGGAAGCGTGCCGAAAAGGATGAAATTTAGCACGTTGCCGACGATATTTTTTTCGCTAGGCGGACAGCCCGGGACGTTGATGACGGGCTTGTTTATGATTTTATCCAAACCTACGGCGCCGGTCGGATTCGGAGCCGCGGCTTGGATACCGCCGAAGCTCGAACAGGTGCCGATAGCAAATATCGCCGCAGCTCCTTCGGCAGCGTGCTTGCAGTGCTGAGCTCCGCTTTTGCCCTCAGGACCCACTGTTAGAAAAAATTCATTCTCGCCGCTTGGAATTCCGCCCTCGACCATTAAGATATAGCGCCCCTTGTATTTTTCGATCGCGCCCTCTAAATTTTCCTCGGCTTGCCAGCCTGCGGCAGCCATTATCGTTTCGTGGTATTCGAGGCTGATGTAATCAAATATAAGGCTATCGATCGTAGGCGTATCGGTGCGAAGTAAGCTCTCGCTACAGCCCGTGCACTCCGCCATATGAAGCCAGATCACTGGCAGGCGATCCGCAAGTTCCGCAGCTCGCGCCACGCTCGGTGCAAATGCGGCCGGAAGCCCGAGCATCGCGGTCATTGCTCCGCTCCATTTCATAAAATCGCGACGCGAAAAACCTTTGCTCTTAAGCCTTTCTTGTATGCTCTCATCCGCTTTTATTCGCGGCAAACGCTCAACGGCATCAAGTCTAGCCGAAATTTGAGCTAAATCAGCCATAATGTCCTCCTGAAATTTAGGATATTTTTAAATGGCATTCTATCGAAATTTAGAATTCATGCACCTTAAATTTTGTTAGATTTAATTAAAATTTTATATTTATTCATCGTCTAGTAGGTTTTAAATTTAAAAATAAAAGGCGGATTAAAATTTAGCGCGGTGGGCTAAACTTTAAATTACGACAGAGAAAGCATTAAATTTTATGAAGCGTTAAATTTACGAAGCAGTGAAATTTTATCAAGAATTTTATAGTATCGAAAAGCAGTTCAAGATAAAGCAGGCGTAGGTTGGATGATTTTGTGAAATACTAGCGAGGCGCACTATGTGTGCGCCGCAGCGAAGTATTTTTGCAAAACCATTCGTTAAATCTTTAGAAAATTCTAAAAATTTCTCAAAAACTAGCTTACCAGTTTCGTTGCATCTTGGATATTGATATTTAGTCCAAGCTGTTCGTTGCTTAGCCCAAGAGCAAGTCCTACCAGCTGAGATAGATGAATGATCGGCTTTCTTGCCTTGGAGTTCATCGCTTCTTGGTATCGCTCCTGATAGATATCAAGCTGCATCTGACATAGCGGACAAGGGGTAACTACTACGTCCGCTCCGTGCTCGGCAGCGTCATTTACGATCTCGCTTGACATCTTTTGAACCGATTTTACCGCAGGATAGCTAGCGTGAAAGCCGCAGCAATCAAGGCGCTTTTCAAAAGGCACGATCTGAGCGCCAAGTGCGCTAACTACAGCTTCAAAGCTTTTCGGATTGGTCGAGCTTTCTTTTTTAAGCTCTCGCTCCGGTCTTAATGAGTGACAGCCGTAAAATAGAGCTACTTTTAAATTTGTTAGCGGCCTCGTGACCTTAGCTTTTAACGTGTCTAAGCTTTGATATAGAACCCAAAGCAGGCTCGTTATCTCGGTGCTTCCCTGATACTGCATACCGCCCTCTTTTAAAAAGGTATTGATATAGCTTTTGGCTCCCTTATCCAAAGCTAGCTTTGCTTTAGTTAGAGTTAGCATACAGGTGGAGCAGGTAGTTAGCAGAGGCATATTCATACCCTCGGCTAGCGCGATATTTCTGGCATTGGCTACTAGGCTTGCCATAGGATCGACGCATTGAGCTTGACTAGCCCCACAGCAGCTCCAGCCCTTTATCTCGTGAAGTTTAATACCCAGTACCGGAGCGATCGCTTCAAGTGAAATTTTAGATTCCTTTGCAGCTTGACTTAAGACGCAACCCGGGAAAAATGCAAATTCGTTATTCATCCTCTCCTCCTTATTCTATCTCGCCGCTAGCTTGAGCCTTACGTGCGGCCTCTATCATCTTAACGAGCCCTGCATGTCCTTCGATCTCCTCACCGCCGAAAGCATGAAGAGGATTCATCTTGCCGGCAGCCATTAAATTTGCCGCTACGTCCATCTTGCCCATATTGGCAAATACCCCTTCGCTTCTTAAAGCGAGCTTGATCTCGTTTAATCTTCCGCTTCCCTCTACGATGTCTAACAGGAATGCCTCTGCATGACCAGGACCGCTTCCTGCGGTTAAGCCCTTTTTCATCGCTAGGGCGCGAAGTGCGGTGATATCGCTTTGAGCGCTTATGCCTTTAGGGCAGCGATCGGCGCACTCTTGGCAGTGCACGCATAGCCATAATCCGTTTAGTACCGTAGGCTTTAGATGAGGCATAGCGTCCCTGCTTCTTGAATCAAACGCGGCGCGGTTAGCATGCGTAAAAACAAAGGGCTGCATATAATCGCTCGCATCGGCTCCAAGCTTATTGCATTCGCTAGCGCAACATCCGCAAAGAATACAATCCCACTGCTTTTTTACGCGTTCCATCTGCTCCGGGCTTTGCTTACAGCCTTTCTCTGCGCTAAATTCTTTCTTAGGCGTGATCGTAGGTTTGATTTTTCTTAAATTCTCGATACTTGGCTCCCAATCCACCACTAGATCCGAAATCACTCGGAAATTATTTAGCGGCGAGATCGTAAAGCTATCGGGGTTTTCATACTCCGCAAGCAGAGCCTCCATCTTGGTATCGCAGGCAAGATATGAGTGTCCGTTTACCCTCACGGCACAAGCTCCGCATATCGCCATACGGCACGCTGCGGTAAAATTTAAAGTGATGTCTAAATTTTGCTTTATAAACTGCAAAACTCCAAGCAGGGTCTTTCCTTTGATCTGCTCTAAACTAAGCTCATAGGCTTGCTTATAATTTTTGCTTCCGTCGAAGCGGTCTATGATAAATTTCATTGAGGTTTCCTTCCGTCAAGAGAGAATTCCGTAACGACGACCTCTTTGTAGCCCAAGCTTAGCTCGCCTGCATCGTTCATCGTCACGATACTGTGCTTTAAGAAATTTTTATCGTCGCGCTTCGGATAATCCTCTCTGGTATGCGCGCCGCGGCTTTCCAGCCTCTTTTGCGCAGCCAAACACGCACAGCGCGCAAGCAGGATCAAATTTCCAAGCTCGACGTAGTCAGTAAATGCGGTATTCATAACCGGATTTGCATCCGCAACGTGCAGCTCGTCGTAGCGCGCTCTGATACTCTCTAAATTTTGCGAAAGCAGATCGAGCTTCTCGCCGGTTCTAAAGATGCCCATATTATCCCAAAGCTGCGCGCCTAGCTCTTCGCGCAACTCATACATCTCGTTTGCCTTGCCCGAGCCGTTTGCGATCTGCTTAAATTTAGCCTGCCATTTTTGCGCCAGCTCGCTCGCTCTTTTACCCGAGCCGAATCCCTCCTGCTTCGCGGCATAATCCGCTGCGCCTAGTCCTGCGAGTTTGCCCGTTACGACTGCGTCGGTCAAAGAATTTCCGCCCAAGCGGTTTGCGCCGTGGATCGAAATACAAGACGCTTCGCCAGCAGTGTAAAGCCCCGAAATTTTAGTGCTCATATCGTCAAATTTTGCGACTTCGATGCCGCCCATCGAGTAGTGTGCCGTCGGACGAATCGGAATCGGCTGTTCGATTAGATCGATACCCTCAAACAAAATGGCGGTGTGTCTGATCTTAGGAAGGGCTTTTAAAATTTTATCTTTTCCGAGATGTCTTACGTCAAGCAGCACGTATGCGCCGAGCCCCTCGCCGTATCCCCTGCCCTCGCGGATCTCGGTTTCGATCGCGCGAGCTACGACATCGCGCGGCGCAAGCTCCATCTTTTCGTGGTAGTTTTTCATAAAGCGCTCGCCTTTGTTATTAAGCAGATACCCGCCCTCGCCGCGCGCCGCTTCGGTGATGAGCGCGCCGCCGCTTTTGATGCCTGTGGGGTGAAACTGCACCATCTCCGGATCGCTAAATCCAAGACCCGCGCGCAGCGCTGCCGCAATACCGTCGCCGGTAGCGATATAAGGCACCGAGGTGCGGTTGTAAAACATCCTCGTATATCCGCCCGTTGCTATTACCAAGGCTTTGCAAAGCACTGGATAAAAATCGCCGGTTTGGATATTTCGAAGTACGACGCCCTCGCATTTGCCCTCAGGCGCGCTGATCTCAAGAAGCTCGTGATCGATTAAAAATTTCACGCCGTTGCTAACCGCATCGTCAAAACAAGCGTGCATCAAGATATGACCCGTCTTATCGGCGGAATAGTTGCATCGTTTTTTAGACGCGCCGCCCATAAAGCGCTGCGCTACGCCGCCCGGGACGCCGCTTTCTTTGCCATCCACGCCGCCGCTGGCGTTTCTGGAAAATAGCGTGCCGATGTAATCCATCTCGGCAATCGTAGGGCCCGCAAGCTCGCAAAATTTAATCGCAGCATCCTGATCTACGAGATATGCGCCGCCCTTTACGGTGTCGTAGGCGTGGAGTTTATACGAATCGCCGCCACTGAAACTAGTAACGCCGTTGATACCGCCTTCCGCCATACAGGTGGCGTTGCGCGAAGGCATCATCTTCGTAGCCACGACTACGCTAAGATTTGGATTACTCTTTCTTACCGCTACGGCTGCACGCAAACCCGCGCCTCCCGAACCGATAACGAGTACATCCACACTAGGAAGGCCGCCTTCGTTGCCGCCGCCTTCGCTTTTACTTTTGTCGGTATCCACGCAGCCGCTAAGGCTAAGCGCGCCGACGCTGATACAGGCCGATTTCAAAAAATCACGTCTATTGAAATTTGATTCGCTCATTTTCCTCTCCATTTGAGAAATTCTTAGCTTAAGTTTAAAGTTCTAAACTAAAAGCGTAATTTTAGTTTCATTTTTAACATAAGTCAAATATTATTTAGTGTATCATTTCATAAGAATTAAATTATCAATTGGAGAGGCTAAATGAATTTGCATCGCATGGAGCTAGTATTAAAAGTAGCAGAATTCCGTAGCTTTACTAAGGCTGCCGAGGCACTTAAAATCCCGCAGCCGTCGCTATCACAGAGCATTTTATCACTGGAACGTGAGCTTGGAACGCAGCTTTTTAACCGCACGAGTAATCCCATTTCGCTTACGCACGCGGGAAAAATTTATGCTAGTAAAGCAAAAGTCATTTTTGACGCCATAAACGACCTAAAAAGCGATATCTCTGAAATAAGCGGCGTAAAAAATGATAAAATTCGCATCGGTTTTTCGCAAAACGGCTATAATCTCCTACCGTCGCTACTGCCGATGTTTTGCAAGAAATTTAAGGATTCGGATCTACAAATCACGCAGTTTTCTTCTGCGCTTAGCATTCGCGAAATGCTACTTCAAGGTGATCTTGATGTCGGTATGCTAATACTACCCATCGATATGAGCGGGCTTGACGGGGTTAAAATTCTAACGCAAAAAACCTATGTCGCTCTAAGCTTCACCCATCCGCTCTCGCTTGAGTTTAAAAACGAATCTGTTCCTAAAATTGACATTTCGCGCTTAAAAGAGGAAAGATTCATCCTGCCTAATCAAAGCCTAAGAAGCGCCGAGCAGATAGATGCATTTTTTGCTGCTGCGGGATTTGCGCCGAAAGTGCTGTGTCGCACGGAGACTTTCGATATCGCCAATGCTATCGTCGCAAGCGGCGTGGGAGCGTGCTTTAGCATACCGCAGATGATAAAAGAAGATAAGGCAAGTAGGATAAAGCTCTTTGATGTAGGCGCGCGCGAGCTCGATAATACGCTGATAATCGCCTACAAAAAAGGCAAACGTCTAAACCATCTAGCGCAGGCATTTATCAAAACTGCACGTAAAATTTCTAATGAAATTTAAAAAATTCATAGCTCGCAACGATAAATGAGAGATTAAGCTTTTGCAGCACTTTGCCTCTGCATTAGCTTTTGCATAAAAAATTTTAGAGCAGATTTTGCTCAAGTTTAGGTAAAATTTCAAACTAAGCTTAAATTAGAATTTTGCCAATAAAATTTTTTATTGCTAAAATTTCACTCACAATTTACGACGAAATTTAGTGCAAAATTCTAATTTTTCATTCCGCTTAAAATATCCAAATCCTTGTTATACACTTTAGTATCTACTTCAAAAATTCCAAGCAGCGTGTGAAAAAGATTATCGTGCGAAAAAGCGTCATCCTTATGTGATTTAAGTACGCTCAGATCGTATCTTTCGCGCATTTTTCCCTCACCTAGCCAAACAATCGCACCGATATGCTTTTGCGCCTCGGGAGCGAAAAGATAGGGCATGCCGTGCAGATAAACGCCGCCCTCGCCGAGGCTCTCGCCGTGATCACTCATATAGATCATCGCCGTTTCGTACGTCTTAGAATATGGTTTTAAAAATTCTACAACCTTGCTTAAAAAATAATCCGTGTATAAAATCGCGTTATCGTAGGCATTTGAAATTTCTTGCTGCGAGCAGTTTTCAAGCTCGTTATCGCGGCAAACGGGGCTAAATTTTTCAAATTCTTTCTTATAGCGCTTAAAATACGCAGGCCCGTGATTGCCCATCTGATGCAGCACGATTAATACATCTTTGCCCGCGTTTTCGGCGACAAATTTATAAAGCCCCGCAAGCATCCCCTCGTCCCTACACTCCACGTCGCAGATCGGATTATTTTGCGGAATTTTAAAATCCTGATATTTTACGCGCAGCGCCACACCTTTGGAATCGGAATTATTATCGCGCCACAAAATCGCCATGTCATCAGCGCGGTTTAGTATGTCTAATACGTTTTGCTCCTCTGCAGCCTTTTCGACGCTAAATTCATCGCGATTTAGCAGCGAAAACATGCATGGCACGCTTTGCGCCGTCGAAGTGCCGCAAGAATGGGTATTGCTTAGGCTTACGACACCCTGCTCTTTGGCTAGTAGCGGATTAGTATCTCGCTCGTAGCCGTTTAGCGAAAATCTATCCGCTCTCGCCGCTTCGCCCACGACTACGACGACGAGCTTTTTTGAGCTTGTAGAATTTTCATCGATATGCGCGTCCGTAGCGATTTGCATCAGAGGCTGCGAGCCTTGCTTTTTGGATTTTGCGACAAATTTAACGCCGCTGTAGATCCAATATCCGGGATTTGCGTAGCTGCGTAAAATTTTATGCTCTCTGAAAAACGACGCGTAGTATTTGCTAAATCCAAAAAGCAGCGCCGCAATGATTATTATGCAAATGCCAGCCGCTTTAAGCTTAGCTAAAATTTCAAATTTAAGCGGACGGTAGCTAACGCGCGAGCGAGCAATCAGCACGCAGGGCAAGACGCCCAGCACCAGCACGTAAATCGCTAGTCTCGGGCTAAAAAGATCCGCTGACTCGGCAAAGTTCGTCTGGGCTGCATTGCGGATCATCTCCGAATCGATTACGACGTTATAGCTATCCATGAAATACGCCGTAAACGACGAAATAAAAAAGCATATCATCAAAATCGGCTTGGTCGTATAGCGCGAGCTAAAAATTGTAAAAAATAGCGTCAAAAGGGCGATCAAAATTACCGCGTCGCAGACAAGATAGATAAAATTTAGCCCCGAGATTCCGTAGGCGTTTATGATATTTTTAAAAAACGAGAAGTTAAAAAACGCCACAAAAGCAAGCGAGCTTAGAAAAATAAGCTTCTGCTGCGACGGATTTTTAAAAATACTAAGCACTCGAATGCTCCTTGAGGTAAAATTTGTGGAGTCGAATTCTACGACTTATCGGTAAATGCTTAGGAATTTTGCGATTTTACTTCGCCAAAATTCCATAGAATTTCTATGGAATTTCAAAATTCTGCGCCAATTCATCCGCAGCTTTATTTTTAAATTTTAATTTGGCGATGAGCTTTTTTATGCCGGCTAATCAACGATCTTTTAAATTCCGCGCTAATTTTACGTACAGCAGCGCCCGAAAGGACGTCGCGCGGAATTTTTAGCAGAACTGCATAGTAAATTTTATTGCGGAATTCCAAGTAGAAATTCCGCAAATTTTATTTTGTCTACTAAGCTGCGCGAATTCAAATTTATGCGCCGATATTTTCTGCCGCTACCATGCCAAAGACCATACAATCGGCCATACTCATCGTACCGAGCCTACTTGCGCCGTGAACGCCACCGGTGATTTCGCCCGCTGCATATAGCCCTGCGATCGGCTCGCCGCTAGCTGCGTCGATAACCTGAGCTTTGGTATTGATCTGCACGCCGCCCATGCAGTAAAGAATTTTCGGGCTTGTTTGGCACGCATAAAATGGAGCTTTTGATACGTCGATACCGCCTACATCGGCTTTTGTCAAAGGCTTGCCAAACTCCGGGTCACTTCCTGCTTTGACATAGCCGTTAAAATCCGCGACGGTTTTTAAAAACGGCTCCAGCGGAATTTTATAAAATTTTGCAAGCTCTTCCAAGGTATTAAATTTTTTAATTGAGCCTGCTTCTACGCCTTTTGACGTATAGACCGGATTATTTGCATCAACTGCGGCTTGATCGCAGATATTTACGGGATAGTTGTCGTTATTTTCGCTCTCCGCCATGCATTTAAAGATCGCTTCGGTTTTGATCTTGCGCCCGGCGTGCTCGTTCATAAAGCGTTTGCCCGTCTTTGGATCGACGGTTAGACCATAGTCGTTAGCGCAGTGATTTGAAAATAGCGCAGAAGTACCAAATCCCTTCTCGCTAGGATTAGTATAAGGATTTAGTTGAATCCAGCTGAGTTGCAAAGGATTCGCACCTAGCTTCATCGCCGCGATAAGCGCACCTGCGGTAGCGCCTGGTTGGCTTACGGTTTCGATATTGTCTTTTAGATACGGCACCTGCTGCGCGCGAAACCATTTATCCGAACTGTATCCGCCCGCAGCCAAAATGACACCATCTTTGGCTTTAAAAAATTTTACTTCACCACTTTTGTTTTCCCTATCGTCGCTAGCAAGCTGCGGATCGAACTTATATTCTTCGCGACACTTTACGCCCACGACGCGACCGCTGTCGTCCACGATGAAATCATCAAATTTAGTACGCTTTTTGATTACGGCATTTGCATTTTCCTCGATCGCCTTATGCATCGGCTGGATGTAGCCCGAGCCGCTGGCATTTTTGGCCTGTACGGCGCGCTTTAGCGAGTGTCCGCTAGCAGATATCACCTTGCCCGAAAACTCCACTCCGATGCTTTTTAGGTATTCAAAAGCGTCGCCTGCGCGGTCGTAGATGACGCCTAGCAAATCTACGTGATTTAAATTTAGCCCGTCTTTTAGGCAATCTGCGATAAAAGCCTCTTTGCTATCCGTGATACCCGCGGCTTTTTGGAATTCGTTATTTGGCACCGCCATATTGCCGGCGTTAATGACGGAATTGCCGCCCGCACGGCCCATCTTTTCGATCATAAGCACTTTTTTGCCGCGCTTAAGAGCCTGAAGTGTCGCCATCGAGCCCGCAAAACCGCTACCGATAACGACAACGTCATATTCTTCGTCAAATTTTACGTCTTTGGCGTTTTGCGTTGCACTAGCACTGCTTGCAGCCAAAGCCAGAGCTCCCGCCGCGCCGATTTTCATAAAATTTCGTCTTGAAATTTCTTGCATTTTTTGCTCCTTGCGTTGAAATTTTATAGATTATACACCCACGTAGCGAAATTTAAAATTTAACGTAAAGACTTAGTGATAGAATTTTAAAAATTTAGAAAAGAAAATTTTAAAAGCGCAAATTTAAAGCGAATAAATTCCGCTCCGCTAGCCGAAATTTAGGCGTAAATTTTAAAATTTACGGCGCACGGATTTGCTCGCCGCCTGCGCGAAATTTTGCCGCCGCTATAAAATTTTAAAGTGCGCGATATTCAAATTTAAAACTCGTGCCGCGGAATTTTAAGCGTTTTAAATTTTAAAATGCTTTGAAATGCTACGGCGCACTTTGCGTCTTTGTCTCGAAAATTTTAAATACACATGTAGTATTTCGGCGCAAAGCACATACCGCTACTTCGCGCCGAAATTTAACAAAGCACGCGTTTACGCCCGCTTCGTGCCGAAATTTCGCAGGTGCTAAATTTAAGCCCCGATTGTTTCGCCTGCGATCATTCCGAAAACCATACAATCAAGGATCGCGTAGGTTCCGAGCCTGCTTGCGCCGTGCACGCCGCCGGTTACCTCGCCTGCAGCCCAGAGCCCCGGGATCGGCTCGTGAGTAAGGCTGGAGATGACCTGGGCTTTGGTGTTGATCTCAAGTCCGCCCATCGTGTGGTGCACCTTCGGCATCGTGCGGCTTGCGTAAAACGGCGGCTTGGAAACGTCGATGCCGTCTAGCTTATCAACCACTTTGCCGAATTCGGGGTCTTTGCCCGCTTTAACGTAAGAGTTATAATCGGCCACGGTCTTTAAAAACGGCTCCAGCGGCAGATTGTAAGCCTTCGCAAGTTCCTCTAGCGTGTCGAATTTTTTCACGACGCCCGCTTCCAGCGGCCTTGAGGTATAGACCGGATTTCGTGCGGCGACGGCTTGAGAGTCGCAGACATTTACCGGATAGTTGTCGTTTTTCTCGCTCTCGCCGATAACCTTAAAGCAAGCGTCCGCCTTGATCTTGCGTCCCGCATGCTCGTCCATAAAGCGCTTGCCGGTCTTTGGATCGACGGTTAGACCGTAGGTGTTGCAGCAGTGGTTGGTGAAATTTACCGCGGCGCCGAAGCCCTTTTCATCGGGCGAGCAATACGGAAGGAACTGAATCCATGACGTTAAAAGGGTAAATGCGCCGATTCTATTTGCCGCAAGCATCGCTCCTGCCGAGCTTCCCGGGTGATTGGTGCTATCGATCGTAGGTACTACACGCGGATCTTGGATCTGGCGGTACCATAGATCGCGCCCGTATCCGCCCGAGGCTAGCAAAACGCCGTCTTTGGCTTTGTAACTCTTTTTCTCGCCGCTTTTATTTTCCAAATCGTCGTTAAAGAGCTTCGGATCAAATTTATACTCCTCGCGCGCTTCTACGCCCACGACGCGGCCGCTGTCGTCTACGATAAAATCGTCAAATTTCGTGCGGGTCTTGATCGTGACGTTGGAATCGTTTTGAAGCTTGTTCATCATCGGTTGGATGTAGCCCGAGCCCGAGCCGTTGGTTGATTGCAAGCTTCTTGCGACGCTGTGGCCGCTTTCAAAGATCAACTTATCGCTAAACTCCGCTCCGCAGCCCACCAAAAGATCCACCGCATCGTTGCTGCGATCAAACATCACGCCCAAAAGATCGGTATGGTTAAGCCCGAGTCCGTCTTTTACGGCATCGGCGATAAAAAGCTCCTTACTGTCTTTGATGCCCTGCGCAACTTGAAATTTATTCATAGGAGCGGCCATATTTCCGCCGTTGATGACGGAATTTCCGCCCGCGCGACCCATTTTTTCAAGCACCAGCACCTTTTTACCGCGTCCGCTAGCTTTAATCGCTGCGGCAAGTCCAGCAAAACCGGTGCCGATGATGACGATGTCGTATTCCTCATCAAATTTAACGTCCTTGGCGTTTTGCGCCGCGCTTGCGCTACTAGCTCCCAGCGCAAGCGCTCCGGCGCCAACCGCGCTAATCTTTAAAAAACTACGTCTTGATACGTCTTGCATTTGCAACTCCTTTAATTAAAAGTGTATATTTAAAAGAAATGATAACTCGAATTTAAAGGTAAGTCAAATAGAATAACGTTATGAATGGATAGTAAAAAGCTATGAAATTTAGGGATTAATATAAAATTTGAAAATTCGGCAAGCGAGATTTAAAATTTTAAAATTTTATCAGGCGCTCGTTTGCAAAATGCTTGTGAACGCAAAAGCGCACTCGGCGCGAAAATCGCAATTAATGCAAAATCCGCGCCGAGCCTTAAAATTGCTACGCCCCTAGCGAGCGACTTTAAATTTAAGCGTTTGTAGATCGTAGTTATTTACCTGCTCGTATTGCATATCCTCAATAGAGATCGCAGGAAGCGCGCACGAGCCAGCCATAATCACGTTTATTGGCGTATAGATGACGCCGCTACTATTCTCTCCGTCTCGTGGATCATAGTAAAAATAGCCGCTTTTTGGGAAGCGAAGCACTCGGTCATACAAATACTCCGTGTGTTCTAGTGCCACGCTATCTTGCATGCCCTCGACTCTAGCCTGCGCAGCTGAGCCTAGGCGTTCATTGACCGCCTCAAAGCAGCTAGGCATCGCCTCATCGATTACGAAATTATAAAGATAATAATTCGCTCGCCAGCTGATCTTAGAGTAAATTTTCTGCCCTACTTTAAGCTTGTTTAGATCGACTATGTTGCCGCGAGCATCTATAAATTCACGATAAATTTCAATCCTCTTGCTATCCATAGAATGAGCGTTTAGGCTCTGTATGCTCAAAGCCTCATGCTTTAAAGGCGCGCTTTCATATCCAAAGCCAAGAGCGGTAAAAAATAGCTCGCCATTGCCGCTCATCGGCGTAAATTCTATCGCGCCGTCTTTAACCGCAAGCTTGGTATCCAGCGGCGAATTGAAATTTTTCGTCTCGCCGTCGTATTTCAAAGCAAAGCTAATATCTTTTTTCGCGTCCTTAAAATACTCATCAAATCCGCGTATGACGCTCGCTCGCTCCTGCGTGTTGTTTATATTTTTTAGATCGCGAATGATCGCATCGACCGTGCGAGCCGTGCTATCGTCTTTGATGCCCGCCTTGCCGAATGCGTAGAGCTTAAAGGCAGCGTCTCTTATGTCGCTAGCAAACGTCAAGCCCGCTCCGTCTTCGGCGTAATCATAATCCATTTGGTTTATTTTTTCACGCATGAAGTTAAACTCGGTCGTCATATTGTGCTTTTTAAGTATCGCAGCCATAGCGATGCGAGCCATCGGCGAGTTGTCATAAAGGCCGTTGTCGTAAATGAAATTTATTTCATCGTCATCCAGCTTGCCGTATTGATCTAGCACGAAATCCGCATATACTCGAAGCGTCGCTTGATCTTCGTAGTCTGATTTTAAGGCGCTAAATATCAGCGATCTTTGCTTATTGCTAAGGAATTTATAGCGCGCGTCAAGCTCTAGTAAAACGTCGCTTGCGTAAATCGAAGCGTAGTAATTAGTAACGCCGTGAGCACTCCAGTAGCCGAAACTGCCGCTAGGTTTGAGGCGAGATAAAATTCTACTTGCATACTCGTTTACGCGGTTGGTTAAGGTTTTATTGGAGTCTTTGCGTGCGACATAATCAACCGCTACCATCTTTGAAGTAAGCTGCTCGGTGCAACCGTAAGGATAGAGATATAGCTCGTCCGCTAGGCTAAAAGCATTAGGCGTAGCGCTGATGTGAGTATAAATTTCTTTATAACTCGGATCGATTTTGAGCGTTACCGGCTTATTGCCATAGCTTACGTGAAATAGCTTCGAGCGCGGGAACTGGCTGATTATGTCAAATTCCACGTCGTTGCTAAATTTTTGCCCGTTTGCGTCAAGATCAAATTTAATGTTCGCATCCGCAATATCAAGTGCGCTCGCGGTGAAGTTCGTATGTTTGACCTCAAGCGGTTTGAGCGTGAAATTTGCCTCACCGCCGCTTATAGCAACCGAAGGAGATGAGCTGATCTTTAAGACCGCCTTTTGTTCTTTATCAGTCGTATTGATGAGCGTAAGCGGCACGGAAATTTCATCGCCGCGTACCATGTAGGTTAGATCTGCCGGTTTTATGATCACGTCGTCTCGAACCTTAGCTTCGACGTTTGCCGAGCCGATCGTAGCCGCCTCTCCGATAGCCATGGCACTTAGTCGAATCGTTGAGTTAAAATTTTTCGGCATCGCAAGCTCAAATTTCGCCTCGCCGTTTGCATCCGCTTTTGCGATCAGCATTTTGATAAATTTTTTCTGCTTTTTGTTTTCGACCGGGCTTAAATTCCGTTTAGCTTTCGCCATCACGCCGTCGCCGCCGAAGCTTAGCTCTTTAGCAGTAGTTTGATACACGCTAAGATCATCGTAAATGTCGAAGTATCGCATCGCAAAATACGCGCTAACGTCAAACGCCTTAAATGCATCAAGCTCCTCTTGTGAGACGATATCTAAAATTCCAAGATCGACTGCGTAGAGTATGACTTTGGAATTTGGCTCGCTTTTTACGCTGATCTGCGCGTTTTGCCCGTTTTTGTAGCTTTTCTCGGCTAGGATTTGCACATTAGCCTTGTGCGAGCTCGCATCTAGCGCCACCGGCACGTTTGCATAGGCTCTAAGCGGCATCGCAGCGGGTGTCGCGGCGCGCGCGATTACAGCGTTGATGTGTCCGCCGACGAAATTCTCCGGCACACTAAGCTCAAATTCCGCGCTACCGCCTTTTATGGATAGAATTTTATAGTCGTAAACCTGCTCGCCTACGAGCGAGATATTTAGCACGCCGCTTTCTACCGGAGAATTGATGACGCCTTTAATTTTATCTCCGGCTTTAACCTTGTCGCTTGCGAGTTTGATTTTAGCGCTTTGCACGTCTTTAGCGTTTACCCGTCCATAATATCCCCAGCCGCTTACGTCCACGCGCACGCCAGCACTCGCGCCGCTTGAGTAATCGTTTGCGGCGATTAGATAATTGCCGCCGTTTTGGAATTTGTACTCAAACTCGCGCGCATCGGTGCTAACGGCGCTTACGAGATTAAAGCTTTCTTGCTCGACGTATCTGTTGCCGTCATAAACGTAAGTAAAATCGTCTCGGTAAATTTCAACGTCGATCTTGCCTTTGACGTCGGTTTTAGTTTTGGAATCTAGTAGCGCAAAGCCGAATTTTACGCTATCTCCGCTTGAAATAAAATCCTTGTTCGCGCGAATTCCTACGATACGATCATAAGGCAGATAGCTTAGGTTGCGATATGCACTTACGTTTTTACCCTCCTCGGTTACGCTGAAATTTAGTAGAATATTTATGGCGTTAGAGACATTAAGATCAGCTGCTGCCGGCGAGAGTGCAAGCTCCTTTTTACCGGCGGGGCTTAGCGTAAATTCTGCCCTGCGAAGCTGCGTAGCGCCCTTTTTCTTTAAGCGATCGTTTAGAAACGAAAAGCCCTCGTAGCCTTTAATTTTTAGCTCTTTTTCATAGGCGTTTGCTTCCAGCGAGCCTTTCAAATCTCCAGCCGGCGCGCCTGCAAGATAGTTTGAGCTTAGCTTTAAAGTTATGATTTCATCCGCGCCATATTCGTCTTTAGCAGTGAGAATTTCATTTTTAATGCGGTTTGGGAGGAAATTTTCTACGCTGAAGCTTTTAGAAGCGATGATTTTGTCCTCATAGATGAGATCCAGGCGGTAAGTGCCGCTTTTCTCGCCTATCAGCTCGTCTATTTTAACGCTGCCGAACTCATCGGTGTTTTGCGCGCGCGTGATGACCACAGTGCCGCTAGGATCGTAAATTTTAAATTTAATCGGCGTATTTTTTAAAGAGCTAAAATCGCGATTTTTCATCACGATCGTGCCTAAAAGCCGCTCGTTCGGACTTATCAGCTCGCTTGCAAGATAAACGAACGGACGCTTTGCAGTAATCGTTTTCTCGACGCTTGCTACGGCGTTATTAAACAGCACGAACGCATGCTCATCGCCTTTGCTAATCTCGATAGAGCGCGGATTTTTGGCTAGAATTTCCATATTTTCTAATCGCAAAATTCCATCTCCGTCCGTTTTATCCTCTACGATTAGCTCGTTTTTATCGCTGTAAATTTTAACCTTCGCTCTGCTTAGCTCCTCGCCATTACTAAGCCTAGAAGTATAAATTAGCGCACCGCGCTCAAGCAGCACCACTTGAGCCGTAATGTCGCTAAGATAGGCTACGCGCGAAACCTCTTGCATCTTTTCGCCCACTTTGTAAAACGCCGTGATTTTATAAATTCCATCCTCATAGCCTTTAAAATCCATCGCGATTTTATGCTCTGCGACGGCGTTTTTAGCGCCCCCTATATCAAAGCTCTTAACCGCGATCTCGCTAGCTAACCCACCTACACTATCTTCGTTGCTTTCAAAGTTTAAAAAATACCTAAAATTTTGCTCAGGAACTTTAGCAATCGAAATTTTAACCTCATTTACGTTTGAGCTTTTAAAAGCTAACGAAGCGGATTTTGGGATAAAATTTTTCTCGTCGCTAAAGGCTACGAAAGGCAGCCTGTCGCCCATTTTTACGCTTTGCTTGATCTCGTCACGCAAAATATATGAGCTATCTCCGAAGCCCTTTAGCAGTCTAATCTCGTAGCTTTTATTCGGCATAAACTCGTCGCTTACTATATCTGCATAGTAGTAGCATGAAGGATCGTCGCTTTCGCCGCCCTCTTCATCTTCGTCATAATAATAATATCGCGGCTGAGTGAGGCTAAATTTACTCACGCCTACGATTCTTACGTATTTGGCGGACAGCTCGTCCATATAGTTAGGAAAACACACTCTAGCTGCAAGTGAGCCGTCTTTTAGAGCCGCAGGGCGGATCTGCACGCCACTTAAATTTGAAGCGTTAATGCTATCATTAAAAGGCTCCTCATCCGTGCGCAGCTCCACTGGATTTTGCAGCTTTGCGCCCGCTTTTGAGGTGAGGGATTCTATTTGCAATACGACGTTTTGCGCCTTAGGATCGAAGCTGAATAAAAAATTCCGATCATCGTGCGAGCTAAGCTCATAGGATATATCGTTTTGGGCTAAATTCTGCGCGCGGTAAATTCTAGTCGCTTGCTGTAGAGCATCCTTACTAACCGCATCATTAAATTTAATTGCCACTAACCCCGGACGCAGAAGCGCGATATGCTCGGTGCTAAAAGGCTCTGTCTCGAACTCAAAGCGCACCCCGCGCGCCTCGCACGAATAATTAACCCCGGCGCTAAGCATCGGCTTAGGATAGAGCCTGATTGAGCTCTCGCTCACGCTTTCGTAGGTGCCCGTGATTTTGGGAGTGCATTTTAAGATCTGCTTTTGCGTGACACTAAATCCACTGCCGTCCACCCCGCTAATCTCGTAAGCCCCGCTAGCGTATTTGATCTCTACGCCCGCGGCAAAGCTAGCCAAAGCGCAAAATAGCGCTGCGCTTAGTAGTTTTGTCTTCATAAAATTCCTTTGCAAAAATTTTACGAAATTATATACAAATTAACCTTTTATTTTCTTTCATTTACTCTAAAATTTGCTTTAGCGAAATTTGCATTTTCATCCAAGCAGCCAAGCTCAAAATCCCCTGCGCCGAGGTTAAGCGTAAAAGCCTCGCCGTTAGTGCGCGCAAAATATTCTCCCGTTTTAACTTTAGAATTTGCAGGCGCTAGGCTTTGCGTGGTAAAATCTCGTGCCGTGAAATTTTGCTGCGAGAAATTTTGATCCGCGAAATTTTTCGCTGTAAAATTTTGAGCCTCCGAATTTTGCTCTGTAGAATTTTGCAAGATAGAATTTTGCGACGCCAAATTTCGTGTGGCTGGATTTTCAGCTATAAAATTCAATCCCGCAGAATTTTGCTTCGTAAGATTTTGTGATTTTACATTCTGCGACGCTAAATTTTGTCGCATAGAATTTTGTGCTGTAGAATTCTGTTCTGCAAAATTTTGCTGTGCTAAATTCTGCTTTAAATTATCTTGCTGCGCCGTGCTAGAATGCTTGGAATCCAAATCCGCGGAATTCTCCCTCGTAAACGCGGTGGAATTTAGCGCTATAAACTCCCGTGAACCGCCGCTTAGCCTGATATATACGCGCTCGCCGAAAACCGCCGTGCACTGCACCTTTAGCCGCAGCGTGCCGTCCGCGCCGGTCTCGTAGGTTTTGGCGTTGATGTCATTTAGTACGGGCTTTACGGCGGTAAATTTAGCCGCGCACCTTCCTGCGCGCACCTTTTGCGGATCGACTAGGCCGTGCTTTAGCAGGTAAAAAAGCTCGCTCGTGCCGTAAATTTCGCACTCCTCGTTGGGCTCAACTCCATCAATCGTAAGATCCTCGGCGCTTTGAGCGCACTCCTTTTCGCGGTACGCGTCGGTGCATACTCGCCGCAAGCTCACGCCTGCGGGACGCGCAAACTCCGCCTCGCCCAGCATGCCCGATTTATCGAGGAAGGCAAACATATTAAACGCGACTTTTGCCGCACTTACGCCGCCGCTAAGATCTCTAGTCTTGGAGCCGTCGAAATTTCCCAGCCAGACGCCGAGGGTAAATTTCGGCGTCAGAGCGACGGTGTAGAGATCGCGCGCATCGGCGCTCGTGCCCGTTTTAAACATCAGAGGCGGCGCGTTTAGGGTGTTTTGCCATACCGAGCCGAGGTAGGAGCGCGGCGCGTTTCTTAGCATCTGCGTTACGATGTAGGCGCTCTGCGGGGTTAAAATTTTAGCATCGTCACCGATCTTTACGCCCGCTATTTCGAGCTTTCGTAGCTTTCCGCCGTTTGCAAACGCGCTGTAAAGGCGAGTAAGATCCATTAGGCTCATCGAAATGCTTCCCAGAGCGATACCTGCGCCGTAATAATCCTTGCTAAACTCCGCCAGATGCACATTTGATAGCATCTCATACAGCCCGTCGCCCTCAAGCATCAAATTTAGCTTCACCGCAGGGATATTCAGGCTCAGACTTAGCGCGTCAGTCGCACTCACCGCGCCCATGAAGCCCTGGTTGTAGTTGCGCGGTACGTAGCCCGCGAAGGTTATCGGCGCGTCGATCAGCTTTTTTGAAGGGGTGATGAGGCCGTGCTCAAGGGCCTTGGCGTAGATGAAGGGTTTGAGCGTCGAGCCTACGTTTTTTTGCGAGCGCACGCCGTCGTTTTGCCCCTCATTAGCGCTAAAATCGTGGCTGCCGACGTAGGCGATCACACTCATACTTTCGTTGTCGACCAGCACCGCAGCGCCGTTTCTAACGCCCTTATCGCGTAGAGAGAGGATCTCGCTTTTCAAAAAACCCTCAAGCGCGATCTGGGTTTTCAGATCCAAGCTTGAATAAATTTTACCCTCGTTTAGACGCGCAAGCTCCTGCGCTAGCGCAGTTTGCTCCTTGGACTGCGAGCTCGCTTCGGAGCCTGCGAAATTTCCCCGCGTCTTGGCGTTTAGATCGGGATTTTCTCGCGATTTGGCGTCCAAAGCGGAGTCTGTCTGCGTACTAGCGTCTGAAATGGAATTTGTCTGTATTTTGGCGCCTGAAGTAGAATCTGTCCGAGCATTAGCGTTCGACGAAGCGAAATCCGCCTGCACCCTAGTGTCCGAAGCGGAATTTGTCTGCGCAATAAAATTTACGCGCGGCCGCTCGCCAGAGTTTGTATCTGCCTGCGAATTTTGCGGCAAATGTGCGTTATCTTGTCGATCGTTTAAATTTAGCTTTTGCGAATTTTGCGGCTCTTGGTGCGGATGTGCGGCACCGGAGGCGTTCTGCTGCTTGTTTAAATTTATATCCGCATTCGGATTTTGCGGCGAATACTCGGTTTGCCCTTTACCTGAATCTGTATCTGCCTGCGGATTTTGCGGCAAACGCGCCGCGCCTCGTTGCTCATTTAAATTTAGACTTTGCGAGTTTTGCGACGGATGGGCGGCATCAATAAAATCTCGCCGCTCATCTAAATTTGCACTCTTTCGTTCATTTGGTTTTACGCTTTCCGGTTCATTCGGTTTTACGCCTGCTTGTAATTCTACGCCTTCGCACTCGTTTAAATTTGGGCTCGTTCGTCTGCCCAAATTTAAACTCCCCGGCACATCTGTTTTAAAATCCGCCTCTTTGGAATTCATTTCTTTCGAATCCACTCCCGCCTGCGCACTCACGGAGCCGGATAGATTCGGCGCGGCTCTTGTCAAAGCTGCAAAACTTGATTCGGCGCTCGCCGCGTCCGAAAAATTTGACTCTGCCGCCGCCGCGGCTCTGCGCGCAGCCGAGCTTGCTTGCCCTGTCGTCGCGCCGGGCACTCCGTCCTGCTCTAAATTTTGAGTGAAATTTGCATCATCTTTGGCGGTAAAATTCTGCATTTTATAATTGTTAAACGCTAGCAGTGCATAATGCGGCGCGTAATTGGGCGCTGCGTAGCGTCTAGGTGAAAACGGCTCGGCAAGAGCGCGCTCATACTCGCTTTGCGAGATCACGCCGCCGTCTCGCAGCTGCGAAATTAGGCGGTTCTTAAGCGCGTTGATGTTTGATCTGCGGTCTAGGCGGTTTTTGTTCGGGTTTTTCGGGATCACGCTAAGAAGCGCGATTTGAGCGTTGCTAAGCTCGCGCAGGTCCTTTTTGAAGTAAAAATACGCCGCAGTCTTGACCCCCTCGATATTGCCGCCGTATGGGGCGAGGTTAAAATACATTCCTAAAATTTCATCCTTGCTGAAGTGCCACTCCAGCTGAAAGGCGTTGAAGATTTCGATGATTTTGTTCTTGTAGCTGCGCTGTTTGGGGCGCATCATACGCGCAACCTGCATCGTAATCGTCGAGGCTCCGACGCGCTCGACGTTACCCTCGCTTTTTTTAGTAAAATTTTGCGTAAAATTATACGTAGCCGCGCGCAGGATCGAGGCTGGATTGACGCCGAAATGGTAGTAAAAATAGCGGTCTTCAAAGTAGATCGCGCTTTGTTTCAGCCGCGGCGGTATCTCGTCCGCGCTCGCGTAAAAGCGCCAAATTTGATCGTCGCTGATCTGCATATTTAAAATTTCGCCGTTTCGGTCATATAAAATTCTACTCTTCTGCTTGTTTAGCATATCCAAATTTAGCGGATAAAGCGCGTCTAGGATCAAAAACACAGCGAATGCAAATGCGCAAAATAGCGCGATTTTTAACGTAAATTTTAGAAATTTCATCGCGCAATTATATCAAAGAATTTTAATGATTTTAGGCTATAATGGCGCCTTTTTGCAAAGGAATAATCTTGGACGCTCTAGCTAAGCTAAACACCGAACAATACGCCGCAGCAACCGCTCCTGCGGGGCACAATCTAGTAATCGCAAGCGCAGGCACGGGCAAAACCAGCACCATCGTCGCGCGCATCGCTCATCTGCTAAATCTCGGCACGAGCCCTAGAAAAATTTTGCTTCTTACCTTTACGAATAAGGCCGCGAGCGAGATGATAGCGAGGCTGCAGCGGCATTTTGATAAAAAGATCACCTCCGCAATCGTCGCGGGCACCTTCCACGCCGTATCCTACGCCCTACTTCGCGAGCTTGGCAAAGGCGTGATCCTAAAGCAGCCCGCCGAGCTCAAGACGCTGCTAAAAAGCCTCGTAGAAAGGCGAAAATTTTATCACGTAAGCGACGCGCGCCCCTACGGCGGGGCGTATCTGTACGACGTGTATTCGCTGTATCAAAACAAGGAGATGAGCGCGGATTTTGAGACGTGGTTTAGCAAAAACTACGAGGATCAGGCGGAATTTGCCGAAATTTACGCAGATATTTTGCGCGAGTTCGAAGAGGAAAAGGCGAAATTTAACTACGCCGATTTCAACGACGTTTTGCTAAAAATGCGCCATGAGCTGCGAAAGGGCGCGCCGCTGCGGTTTGATGAAATTTTAGTGGACGAGTATCAGGACACGAACTCGCTGCAAGGAAGCCTCATCGATGCCTTCGCGACGAAAAGCCTTTTTTGCGTCGGCGATTTTGATCAGAGCATTTATGCCTTTAACGGCGCAAACATCGACATCATCGGCAGCTTCGGCAAGCGCTTTGCGGACGCTAAAATTTACGCGCTAAATATCAACTATCGCTCAAGCTCGGCGATTTTGGCGCTTGCAAACCGCGTCATCGCGAACAATCCGCGCCTTTACGAAAAGAAGCTGATCGTGGGCCGCGAGGGAAAATTTAGCGCGCCTAAGCTGCATGTTTACGACGATACGGCGGCGCAATACGCCCACGTAGCCGCGCAGATCGCGCAAAGCACCACCCCACGCGAAAAGATCGCCGTCATCTTTCGCAATAATTCCAGCGCCGACGGCGTCGAGGTCGCGCTTAAGGAGCTCGGTATCGGCGCGAAGCGAAAAGGCGGCGTGAGCTTTTTTGAAAGCCGCGAGATCAAGGCCTTTACGGACATCTTCGCGATGATAATAAACCCCAAAGATATGATGGCATTTATGAGCACGTGCGAATACGCAAGAGGCGTCGGCAGCGCGCTGAGCAAGGAGCTTTTCGACGCGCTAATCGCGCTTGGACACGGAAGCATTCACGCAGGTCTTTTGCACCCCGATGAGAGCGTTAAAATTTTTGAAAAAAAGAGGAAAAACTACCAGCTTGGGCTTTTTGACGATGTGGACATCATCGGCTCGGTATCGCGCTTTGAAGCTTTGGAATTTGACGAGTTTTTCCGCTCGCATCCGGTTCTAAAACACAATAAAATTACCGAGGGCGGCGCCGTATTTTTGCACGAAATTTATAAAATTTTTAAAAAAAGCGGCTCCGCTGCGAGGTCCGCTACGCTCATCTCGCATATCAAAGACTCGCGCCTTTTTGCGCTCGTGGCGGATTTTATCGCGACGAAACGCGCGACGCTGAAAAACGGCAAGATAGACGAGGATCGCAAGAAGGACGAGATCGCTCGCATCTATGATAAATGCGGAATTTTAGAGCAGATCGCCGGCAAATACTTGGATCCGCAGAGCTTTTATAACTTCATAACCCTGGGCGCAAAGGAGATGAGCGAGGGCGAGGGGGTAAATCTGCTCAGCGTACACGCAAGCAAGGGGCTTGAGTTTTGCGGCGTCTATCTCATTGATCTGGCGCAAAACCGTTTCCCGAACCTCAAGCTAATGGCGATGGGCGGCAGCCTGGAGGAGGAGCGGCGGCTCTTTTACGTGGCGGTCACCAGAGCGCGCGACGAGCTGGTATTAAGCTACGCGAAATTTGATAAGATCAGAAAAGTTAGCTACGAGCCTAGCTGCTTTTTAAGGGAAGCAGGTCTGGTGAAGTAAGCAAATTTTGCTCGATAAATTTTAAATTTCATTTTAGCGCGGGCGGATCATTTGGGTAAGAATTTTACTTCTCGCGTACGTCTGACGCGCCGCCCTGCTTCTTTATCGGATTGTTATGGTAAAAATTTTGCCGCACGATTTTTGTAAATTTTGCGATTTGTAAATTTTTGCGACGCGGACGCTACGGCGCCAATATAAGCGTGATTTTGCGTAGTTAGAATTGCGAAGCGGTAGGCTCTTTTGCGAGCCAAAATTTATCGACATTTTGCCCAAATTCGAGCCCGACATACGGCCTAGCGATAAAATTTTACCCCCGTCCGCCATTTTAGAATTTCTCCCGAGCCTAAGGACGATTTTAACTTTATAGCGGCGAAATTTTACTCTTACTTGAAATTTTACCGATAGCTCACTGCGGGTTGCAAGATTTCGCGCTCGTCACGCTCGCACTGGGCGGCAGTAGGGCGGAATCGCGCCTAAAACAGCATAGCGGCGCAAAATTTCCACGGCTCGCAAGCGTAAAATCGCTCTTGGTCGCAAAATACAGCGGCTTTAAACTTGTTATTTTTGCGGCTCGATAAATTTTGTAGGCGACGGCTGGGTTTTAAGCTGCTATGAAAAGCGTGACTGCTCGGAATTTTTTTGCGAGCTGCGCGCGAGCTATGTGGCAGTGCAATCAAAGGCGGTTTAAAATGGTGATATTTGCGGCGCGGGCGGTTGCAAAATTTTACGCCGCAAATGCGAGCTAAATTTTAAAATTTTGCTACCGCTCTGCCGTAAGTTTTGACGCGGTAAATTCCCCGTGAAATCTCGCACGGCTAGAATTTTGCAGCAGAATTCGACGGCAATAAAATTCCGCCGCCCTATTTCATCTTTCTCTTACTTTGAAATTTATGTGTTTTATACATCGCGGAGCTCAAATTTTATTTAATAAATTCCAAAATGCCGCAAATTCTACGACGAGTTAAAATTTTAAAGTGCATTAAATTTACGGCGCTACAAATTTTAAATTTCACTACGTATTGCGCACGCTGTAAAAATACGCGCCCTGCCAAATTTATTGGCGCGACGGAATTCCGAGCGGCGACAACTCGCATATTTGTTAAATAGATTTCGCGTCGCGTAAAATTCCATTGCCGGTAAAGTTTGCTACCGATCAATTTATCGCCGTATAAAATGCTGTCCGCGCAAATTTAACGCAGCGCAAAGTCCTTCGCTGCGCAAATTCACAGCGTATTAAACACCCTATCTCCCGCGTCTCCGAGACCCGGCACGATATATTTTTGCTCGTTTAATCTCTCGTCGATCGCCGCGGTAAAAACTTCGACCTGCGGGTAGATCTCGCTAAATTTATGAAGCCCCTCGGGCGCTGCGATGATGGAGATAAATTTGATCTTTTTAACGCCGTTTTTCAGCAGAAATTTCACCGCATCGATCGCCGTGCCGCCGGTCGCAAACATCGGATCGATGATGATTGCAGTGCGCTCCGCGGCGTCGGTGGGCAGTTTGGCGTAAAAAAACTCCGCCTGCGCGGTCTTTTCGTCGCGCTGAAAGCCTAAAAATCCCACGCTAGCGTCGGGCATGAGTTTAAATACGCTATCTAGCATTCCAAGCGCAGCGCGCAAAATCGGGCAGATCATGATCTTCGTAGCGAGCTTATACGCGCTGGTTTGCGCCACGGGCGTATGCACGCTCACTTCGCGCAGCGCAAGATCCCGCGTCGCCTCAAACATCATCAGGTAACTGATCTCATCGACGAGCATACGGAACTGAAACGGATCGGTCTCCCGATCGCGCAGGATCGTGAGCTTATGCTCGATCAGCGGGTGCTTGATAAGCCTCACGTTAGGCAGCTCGCACGCGGTTTGGTACGTACATTTTTGGCTTTGGCTCATTTTCTCTCCTTAAATTTACTGAATTTTGCGCCCTCTTGGGCATTTTAATTATCTATTTTGATGCGAACTCCAGCGCCGTAGCGCTAAAATTTTGCCGATAACGGTGGCTCGACTTTAAATTAGCTCATTTTCACTCGCAATGCACGCGGTTGCGACATTTAAATTTAGCTCGGCAGCTCGCTTTAATTTAGTGCTTTTAAAACGCAGTGCTTTAAATTTAGCTCGCGCGTGCCGCTTTTGATTTAGCCGCCATTTAAATAGGGCGCGCTTTCTATCGGCACGCTAGCGCTACTTTTCGGCGAGCGCTTGCGGTGTAAATTTTATCTGCGAAATTATCGTCTGAGGCAGCTTTAAATTTACTTAATGCTCGCGCTTGTGAGCCAAATTTTAAAATTCCCCGCCATCTTGCGCGCCGATAAAATTTTAATTTCATAGATGCGGGCGCTGTGCAAGCAAGCTAAATAAACCGAGCGCGTATCTTTTAAATTTAACTCGCCGCAAGTTGTTAAATTTGCCGTGCTAAAGCGATTAAATTTAACCGCAAAGCCCCTACTCCTTCACCACGCGCAGGAACGAATACACGTCCTGCACCCCGGGCGCGTGCGTCGCGTACCAGATCGCGTGCTTTTCATGCTCGATGTCGCTCACTACGCCGCTAAATACCACGTCGCAGCCCACGATCGCCACGCGCACCGCAGTGCCAGAAACGTCGGTATCGGAAAAGAGATTTTTCTTTAAATTTGTAAAAATTTCAAACGAATTGCACGGATATTCGGACTTTTTGACGCGCAGATAGGTATGCACGCGCCGCACGCCTTCGGTTTGCCTAGCTAAAGCAAGCAGCGGCTCGCGCATCGCTTCGCTATCGAGCAGCCCGATTAGATAGACCTCGCCGTAGAAGCACTCGACCTCCAGATCCCAGCTGCTAAGGCCTTTGGTAAATAGAATTTTGCTTTGGATTTTAGTCTGGATGAGTTTGTCTCTAGCGACCTCGCTCACGCTGCGGCGGTCGCGCGCTACGGAGTAGATGTCGTATACGCTAAGCGCGTTACCCGCGGGCGCCAGCGGAGCCGCGCACGAGCTAAAAAGCACCGCGTTCGCGCTCAAAAACACTGCTAAAATCGCTAGAAACAAAACCCTCAAGCCCTCTCCAATCTCGTTTAATTTCTAATTATCTAAAGCCGGTCGTTAGCTCCGCTTTTTTAAATTTAGCCCCGCAGGCGCCATTTTGCCGCAGCTTTAAATTTTGCGCCGCGAGATTCCGCCCAAACCGCACGCTGTAAAATTTTACAACGCAAATTTTAAAATTTACGTTGTAATTCGCACGGCTTGCAGAATTTTGCGCTTTCGCCACGGCGGAATTTCACGCGCAGTATTCGTCGCCGTAAAATTCTACGTGGCTAAATTTAATTGCAAATTTGCCGCTGCGAAATTCTACTGGGTAAATTTCTCGCGGCGAAATTCGCCTCTGTAAAATTTTATATTTCAAAACCCGCGCCCAAAATTCCGCCCAGTCGCGGCTAATTCGTCGTAAGCCCGCCGTCTATCGCAAATATCGCGCCGCTGACCCACTTCGCCGCATCCGACGCCAAAAACACCGCCGCCTCGCCGATATCCTGCGCGCTGCCGATTTTGCCGAGCGGATAGATATTTTGCACCATCTGCTCGAACGCCTCGCGCCCCTGCGGGCTAAGCGCGCTTAAATTTCGCTCAAACTGCGGCGTTAGCACACTTCCGGGCGCTATGGCATTGACGCGAATGCCGAGTTTGCCGACCTCAAAGGCAAGCGATTTGGTGAAAGAATTTAGTGCGCCTTTGGTGATCGAATACGCCGTCGTGGTGCGCCCCACGAGCATTCGGTTCGCGAAATACGACGAGATATTTATCACGCAGCCCTTGCTAGCCGCAAGCGCACCCAAAAGCCCCTGAGTAAGCAGATAGGGCGCTTTGATGTTTAGGTTTAGATGAGCGTCCAGCAGCACTTCGTCGGTCGCTTCAAACGGTACGAATTTTCCCAATCCGGCGTTATTTACAAGGATATCTATCTTAAGAGGTAGCGCTAAAATGCGCTCGCAAAGGCCTTTTATCGTTTTGCTTTGCGCCAAATCCGCCCTTGCGGCGTAAATTTTCACACCGTAACCGCACAAGGCCTCCTGCGCGATTTTTAATTTCTCCTCGCTTCTGCCGAGCAGGATCAAATTTGCGCCCTCTTCGGCGAAACACTTTGCGATGCCGAGCCCTATACCGTCGCTTCCGCCAGTGATTACGGCGGTTTTGCCCTCTAATCGTTTCATATTTTTCCTTTCAATGCGTAAATTTACGCTCTAAAAATTTGAACGAGATTTATGGATCTCGCAGACTTTGAAATTTTGCGGGCTTTGAAATTTTACCCGCTTTAAAATTTCGCTCGCTTTAAAATTTTACGGCGAAGCGAAATTTCGTCGATAAAATTTTACTAATTTTAAAATTCCATCGATAAAATTTCACGGCAAAATTCCATCGTAAAGCTCGCAGCGGAATTTCATCGGGAATTTCATCCGTAAATTCCACCCAAACTGCGCCGCTTGGCTTACAGCACCTGTTTTACGCTACTAGCCGTGATTTCAAGTAGCCTCGTAGCAAATGGAAATTTCGCCTTCGTTTCTTCAAACTCTGCGCCACTATCAATAAAGCGCGCTGTGCCCTTCACTACAAAGCCGCGCCCCGCTCCGAACCTGCCTGCTAGCTCCTTCGTTGCGACGCTAAGCTCGACGTTCGGATTAGCCTCCACGTTGCTTTGCGTCTTTTTCATACCCGCAGCGGGGATGAGGATGCGATCACCCTTAATGACGAGATATCTGTTCCACGTATTGCTGATGTGAGCCTCGCCCTGCGCGCAGGTAGCGATACCCACGGCGCATTCATAATTCAAAATCTCCAAAAATTCCTTGCTAAACATTTTCTCTCCTTAAATTTACATTTTAAAGCTCGCGATTTTGGCTGACAAGCCCCGCGCGCAACTGAAATTCTAACTACCTCCGCCACTTTCCGCCGCGGTTAAATTTTATACTTCAAAAGCGCCTCCTTGTCAGCTTTGCTTACGCGAAAGCTATCGCGGATCTTGGAAATCGCCTTGTTTTGGATAAATTTAGCCACCCGCTTGCTCGCCAAAAACGCAAGCGTAGGTTCGCGCTGTTTGATAAACATCTCCGCTATCGCCCACGCCGCGCCCATCTGCACATAGTACCGCTCGTCGCTTTCAGCGGCGCAAATTTCAAAAAATTCCTCGGGCGAGATCGCACTCATATTTTGCATAAAATAAACGTAGAAAAATCGCCGCTCAAACTCGTCCACGCCATTTTTAGCCTGCTTTAGTAGCGCGTCTGCACAAGAGGCGTTCCTGAATTTCGGAGCGAACATATCGCAAACCGCCCAATTAGGCATCGTTTTGATAAAATCGCTCGCAAGCGCGAATTTCGCCTCATCCTGTTTTAAAAACATTATGAAAAAGCCCTTTAGCACGAACTCCTCGTGAAAAAATGGCTTATATTTTTGCAGCTCGCGCCGCGCCTCATCCGCCGTGCTAAAAGCAGCGAAGCTTTTGCGGGCAAGCGCACGCAGTGCGGGAGTGCGTACGCCCAAAATCTGCGGCGCGGGTATTAGGCGCTGCGAAAATTTCGCCAACTTCTCCTCGCTTAGCGCCCGCAGCTGCCCTAGCATCTTTTCTCGTAAATCCATAGCTTTCCTTTAAATTTTGATTTAAAATTTTACCCACCAAACGCAAGTCGATCTCGGCGCGCCGAAATTTCGCCGCACAGGACTTTTATTTAAACAGATCGCGCCGCACACTCAAACCAATCGCCCGATAGATCGCGTTCAAGTCGCTCGCCGCACCCGCTCAAAGTCTTTTGCCTAAAAAACGCGACTGCTAAATCGCGCAGTATGCCTCAGGGCAGAGCAAGTTGTGCCGCCAAAGCCGCTTAAATGAAGCTCGGCGCGTCGTTTGAAAATAAAATCAGATCGCCGCTGTGCGTATTTTCGCTCAGAACCCGCTGCAAATCGCGCTTATCTTTCAAAACGATAGTCTTTTTTGGATCTATCCTGCTTTGCAGCGCCTCGGAATTTAGCTCACCCGTGATGATCGCGAGATCAAAAATTTCATCGATCTTAGCGGCGAGCGTCTCGTTGTCCTCGCGCGTGCTCTCGACGATGCCCGGCGTGATGATGACCTTGCGCCCGCCGTAGCTTCGCATCAGCTCGTAGCTTTGCAGCATGCCGCTTAGATTGCCGTTGAAGCTATCGTCGATGATGATCTTGCCGCCCGCATCGAGCCGCGCGAGGCGGTGCTCGACGGCGCCTACGTGCGCGACGCGGCTTTTGATCTTATCTGCGCTAAGACCTAAAAATCGCGCGATCTTTATACACGCGGCGAGATTTGCGGCGTTAAATTTACCCAAAATCGGCGCAAAAAAATCATGTCTCTTTCCATGTTCGCTCCGCCCGTTTGGAGCCTCTTGCACGCCCTGCTCTTTGCCGCTACAAATTTTATCGTCGCTAGCGACACGGGCGGCTTGTTCGCAAAATTCTTGCTCGCTCCGTTTGGCGCAGGATATGGAATTTGTATCGTTAAAATCGGCGCCGTAATTTTTAGAATTTTTGTCTTTTTCTGCGTATATCGCACTGCCTGCATCTAGGCTTAAATCGCCCTGCTCTTCGCCCTCTGCGGCAGATGTGCCTACGTGCAGCGCAGAATTTTCTCTGCTCGCACCGCTTTCATTCTCGCACAAGTTAAGGCTAAATTTTATTCCGTCCAGATCCGCGCCGTGAATTTCCAGCCCCTCGTCGTAGATAGTGACGCACTCGCTCGGGCTTTTTTGCGTGCAGCTGTGCAAAAACGCATGCTTTAGCCGCGCACTCGTGAGCGCTTCGAGCTTGGTTTTGCGGATGTTTTCGATGCTTTTGAAATACTCGATGTGTTGCGCGCCGATCTCGCCCACGACGACGATCTGCGGCGCCAAAAACTCGGTGATCTCGGCGATATCGCCGCTTAGCCTGGCGCCTGCTTCGGCGATGTATATCTGCGTATCTGCGGGCAGAGCCTCGTTTACGTCGCGCACGAGCCCTGCCAGCGTGTTTACCGAGCGCGGCGTCTTGTAGCAGCGAAAGTCGCTTTTTAAAATTTGATACAAGAAGTTTTTAATGCTCGTCTTGCCGTAGCTCGCAGTGATCTGAATGATCGTAAGCGAGGGCATCTGGGCTAGTTTTTTGCGCGCAGCGGCCTTAAATTTCGCAGCCTGCGCCCGCTCGTAAGCAAAGCTCGCCGCAAGAGCGGCGCCGAGCGGTAAAAAGATCGGCAAAATCGGCCCCCCCGCGGCATAAAACGCGGCGTTAAAGCTAAACACACAAACCGCCAAAATCGCAAAAAATCGCTTCACGCGCGGCGTAAAGACGAGCTTTTTATCAAGCCCTCTTTGCCAAAAATAAAGCGCTAGCGCATAGACCGCGACGATTAGAATTTTAGCGGCGTGCAGAGCATAGAGGGACGCGGCGCCGAATTTAGCCGCGCAGAGGCTCGCCGCGACCTCGCAGCCAAGATACGCCGCTAACGGCAAAATCAAAAAATAGAGGTGCCACGCGGGTTTGGTGAAGTGAAAGATGATGCGTGCAGGCTTGTATGAAAACCACTGCAGGCAGGTGATCAGATAAAAGCCGAGCATCAGGATGAATGCCGCATGCGCGATCAAAAATATTATATTCATCTTTTAAAATTCCTTTTTATAAGTTTAGGCGCCCGCTTTGCGAGCCTGTGCGGGCAAACGCGGCGAGCTCAGACTAACCGGCATTTGGCTTCATTTGCAACTTTTACGAATTCTCGCTTTGAAAATTCTAGTTTTGCAAACTTCGCTAGCTTGCAAATTCATTCTCTCATGCTAGCTGCACGAGCCACGCTAGATAAATTTGCGCTACCGCGCGCCGTCTGCATTTTCGATACCGCGCAGCATCCATCTCTCGCAACCTGAAATTTTTGCACGCTGCGTATCTTGCGACATCGAGCCCTATCTCGCGCGATGATTTGCATTATTTGCGGCACATAGACCTTCTGTCGCGGTAAATACAACGGTTATGCGACTAAATTTAATCGTCCGCTTTTCGGTACACGCACGCGGTTTTGCCGCGTCTTTTACAGCCACCATAACCGCAAACACAGAGCAGAAACGATCCGTTGCCGCATTAAAATTTTAAAATTTAACGCAACGCGCTGCAATTTAAGCTTTGCGTTTTGAACTGCGCGCCCAAAGAGCGGATTTTATGCCGCTAAATTTTAAATATGTGCCGCGTGCTCGCGACTTTATAATCCAAATTTACGCCTTGGCTTGCGATATTTGGCGCAAACAGATTGCAAAATTTTAAAACGCGCGCCGCAAGATAAGCCGCATTGAAACGCTTTTAAATTGCACCCCGTTCTTACATTCGCGCGATCTGTTTTTGTACCTAAAGCGCGGTTTTAGCGGTGCGGCGCTAAAATTTCGCGGCTAAATTTTAAAATTTACACCAAATCACGTTTTGTTTTAAATTTAGCGCGGCACCGAATCGTTAAATTTGGCTGCCGCTAAGCTCCTTTTCGATCTGCTCGCCGATAAAATCCGCGCTCTGCAAAAAGAAAAAGTGATCCCCCGCCAGCGGATAAAATTTACTATTTTTGACGAGCGAGTGGATCAACTCGCCGCTTTTTAGGCTAGTGGCGCGATCGTCCTTGCCCCAAAAGATGAGCGTATTTTGCGGGCTTAGCGCGGAAAAAATATCGCGAAAGTCCTCATTTACGACGTTTTTTAGCGTCTCATACATCGTCTTGCTCATACCTGCGGCATCCTTGCTCGCAAACGTACGCCAAAGCCCCGCTAGTCCAAGTCTTTTTAAAATTTTAAAAATCGCGATCTTGACGCGCACGATAAAAGGTTTCGGCTCGATGATACCTGCGCTGCTTAGCAGTATGAGATTGCGCGGGGCCAGCAATGCGGCGATCTTGCCGCCGAAGCTGTGCCCCATGATCGCCGCGGGCTGCCTGCCGAAGACTGCGATAAAGGCGCGCATAATCTCCGCGTAATCCTTGCTGCCAAGGGCGCGCGCGGGCTGCGAGCTGGCGCCGAATCCCGGCAGATCGACGCACACTAACGCATAACGGCGGAACTTGTCCGCAAAAACCCGAGACATAAGCGCCTTGTTTGCGCCCCAGCCGTGCAGCACCAAAATATATTCGGCACGCTGCAGGTTTGAAATTTCGTAGCTGATTTTGTATCTTTCGCCACCGCAGACGAGCTCCTTACTCGCCACCGCCGCTCCTTTTGGCGTAAACGGCCTTGAGTAGCTCGACTGCTTTTTCGAGCCGCTCAAACTCGCTCATACTGATCATCACAGCTTCGAATTTGTTGTTTTTGACGATCAGGGCTTTTTTGATCTCTTGGTTTTTGATCTTGTTTAAAACGGTGCTGAAGTTGCGCACGATCTCGGTAGCGGTGTAAATTTCGTCTTGATTTATCATAACTCGACCTTTTAGAGTAAAATTTTACGCAAAATTTAGCGTAAAATTTTAAACGATTGGCTATTTATTAGCGGTGATTTTGGTGATCAGCTCGTAGCTTACGGGGATCTGTCTCATCGGCGGCAGCGACGAAGCAAGAGCTGCTAAAACCTCGGAGAAATCATCAAATAGGTAGTTTGCGAGGCTGCCTGGGTTTGGATTTATCTCGTTTAGATAAATTTCACCCTCTTTTTCAAAAAAATCGCAGCGAATTAGCGCGCCATCGAATGATCCTGCGTTATAAAGCCGCGTAAAGGCATCTTTCATCTTACCCTCTAATAAAGCGCCAGGACGAGCGGGCTCGATCGCGCCACTACGCGAAAAATCCAAATATTTACGATCGAAATTTAAATAGCCCTCTTTTTTCGGCTCTTCGATATTTGAAAATACGATTTTGCCGTCTATTTTAGCGCCTGCGAGATTGAATTCCTTTACGTTTTCCCAGTATGGCTCTACGATCGCGCTGTCGTCCAGCTCAAAAGCCTGATCCAGCGCGTAGCTAAACTCGCTTTCGTTCCTGGCTACCGAAATTCCGATGCTAGAGCCCAAATGAGCGGGCTTAACGATGATCGGAAAATTAAAATTAGGCAGGCTAGTACGATTTACGATCTCATACGGCAAGGTTTTTACATTTGCGATTGCGGCTAAGTGCTTGGTTAAAATTTTATTATAGCTTAGCACGCTAGCTTCTATGCGAGGTCCGATGTAAGGGATGCCAAAAAACTCAAATAACGCCGCCATTTTGCCATCCTCGCCGTCGCAGCCATGGATTAGATTGATATATGTGCCGACTTCTAGCATGCTTTTGCTAAACATTCCGCTCTCAAAAAATCCGCCCGCACCGATGCTAAGCTCTTTTGCTTTAGCATAGCCACCTTGTTTAAAATACGCCGCGCGCATATTTTTATCCTCAATGCGGTAAAATTTACGATTTTTATCGCAAAATACAAACTCCAAGTCCCAGCCTTTTAGGGCATTTTTGACGGCAATTGCCGAGATAATACTTACTTCGTGCTCGTAGCTTTGAGCTCCAAAAACTATGCCAAATTTCATTGTTTTCCTTCAAATTTTATTTTCTACGCTAATTTTTTTAACGCCTCTTTGACAAGATCTGACGTATTCGTGCTGCTGCAGCCCGCTAAAATTTGATTGATCTTATCGCGCTTAAATCCAAGGCTTTGTAGCGCGGACGCCGCTTCATTTTTATAAGTCTCGCTAGGACCGAATTCCATTAGCTTTGCATCGCCTAGTTCAGCAATGATCCGTCTAGCGGTCTTTGGGCCGATACCCGGGACTGAAGTTAGCGTCGCAGCATCCCCCGTAGCTACGCAACGCGCAAAATCCTGCGGAGCGAGCGTCGAACAAACCGCCATCGCCGTGCTTGCACCTACACCGCTAAGCTTGATTAAGGTTTCAAACATCCTTTTTTCACTCTCGTCTAAAAACCCGTACAGCAAATCGGCATCCTCGCGCAGAATTTGCACGCACGTAAGCTCGGTCAGCTTGCCCTGCGTGAGCTTCGCGGAGGTATTTAATGACAATGAAAGAGCGTAGCTCACGCCGCTAGCGCATTTAATGACGCAAGCAGTGGGCTCCTTGTGCGTGATAATTCCTTCGATCGCCGCTATCATCTAAGAGCCTTTAAAATTTCGTTTATGCTCTCATTAAGCGCTAAATTTAGAGCATTATAAATGCTTTGCGAGCTAGGATCAGGCACGAAAACGCGCTTAGTGACGATGCCCGATTTTATGCTTTCTAAAGAATTTAAAATTTCATATCCCATCGTGACGGTTGCTTGATCGTTATTGATCTGAAGCGCTACGATACTGGTTTTTAGGCGTAAATCCCGCTCTTTTGGCACGAAGATCGGATTTAGCGAGCAGGTGGAAAATGCCGCATCTAGCAGCGCTTTATATACCATCTCGCTAGGCATCGTGATAAATTTGGCGTCGCTTGCGAACCGCGTTCGGTTTCTAAAATCCACTATTAAAATATCCCGCCTATCGACGAGATCGGTCGCCGTGATGGTGTCGATAAAGATATTTTTGCGCGCACCGCTAGGATTTACGCAGCGCTTTTGATCATAACGCAACTCGTAGTAGGTGTATGGCTTAGCCTGCTTAGCTAAGCAGCCGCCTAAAAATATTGCCGCCAGCGTCGCAGCAAGCGTAAACTTTATAAAATTTTTCATCTTTATTCCTTTTTATCGTCGCGATCCGCGCCTTTAGAAGTGTCTTTAAAAAAGAAATCATAAGGATTGTCCTCTAGCCTAAACATCGCGCCTTGGAATTCTCTAAGCGATTTTTTTAGCTCGCGAAGAGTGTTTTTTGCCTCCTCAAGCGTAGGATCCAAGATCGCTTTTAGATTGTACTCGCCGCGATCGATACGCTTAGTGATGATGCCTGCGGTTTTATCCAGTGAATTCGATAGATTGGCAGCACTCACGGCAAAGGCGTTTAGATTATCTAGCAGCGCGTCTAGCTCCTTCTCGCGCTCGTTTAAATTTGCTATGAGAGTATTTACGTTAGCAAGCAGCGCATCTAAGCTTTGGAATTTTTTCTCATCGCTTAGCTCGGCGCTAAATTTATCCATCGAAGATAGAATTCTATCCACTTTATCGGTATTTTGCTTAGACAACAGCCCGTTAATCTTAAAGATCATCTCACTCACGCTATCGGTGATGACTTCGGCTTTGGAGCCGATTTTATCAAGAAGCGTTTTATCCAGCGCAATTATCGGCTTTTTATCATTCGGCGGAAAAAGCTTACCGCTTCCTTTCGTGATATTTATAAACGCGATTCCGCTGATGCCTTGAGATTCTACCTTGGCGACGCTATCTTGCGAGATCGGCAGTTTGCTTTTTACTGAAATTTCAATCTCAATAATCGCATTTTCGATATCGGCAAAGTCGATACTTTTGATGATACCCGCATTTACGCCGATAAATTTAACCTCGGAATTCTCCTTAATGCCTACGGGAAGCTCTTTTGTGTGGATATAGTAGGAGCGGTAGCTCTCGCCGCGGTCGGTCTTAGTAAGCATCCACCACATAAATGCCGTAAGAGCCGCGACGCAGATCATAACAAATGCGCCTACTATCGTGTATGAAGTTCTATTTTCCAATCTTTTCTCCTAATTTCAGAGCGTAAAATTTAAGCCCTGCGATATGCCTTAAAATAGCCATTTGGGCTTAAATTTTAAAACTTAGCCTTTTCTCAAATAGCCGCAAAATTCACAGAATCATCTGAGTTTAAATTTTAAAGCTTAGCGTGCATTTTGAAATTTCAAAATATCGCCGCGCCGTATTTTAGCGTAAAATTCTACCGCCCCGATTTAAATTTAACGCCGCTTGCTCGTTTAAATTTTAAAATTTAATGCGCTATCCAATAAATGCGCCCTTAAATACGACCCGCCTGAATTTTAAAATTTCGATTGAGCCGCTAAGGTCTAAATTTTAAAAATTTAAGCTCTGCGGAGCCCAGAATTCCTCGCTAGGTTTAAAATTTAAAATTCTTCCGCTGCTATTTTAAAATTTCAGCTCCTACCTATCTAAATTTTACCCGCCGCGATGCGTATTTCGGCTCGGTAAATTTCAAAACTCAATCCCTTTGCCGCATCTTAAATAGCTCTTCGAGCGGATTATTCTTTAGGCTTGAAATCTCCTCGATGCTTCCTTCAAAGGCGATTTTTTGATTATCCACGATCAAAAACCGATCCAAAATGTCAAAGATACTATCCACGTCGTGCGTCACCATAACGACCGTGACGCCGAGGCTATCTCTAAGCTCGCAAACAAGCCTATCAAGGGCTCTGGCACTGAGCGGATCAAGCCCCGAGTTTGGCTCGTCCAAAAATAAAATTTCAGGACTAAGTGCTAGCGCGCGAGCCAGCGCCACGCGCTTTTTCATACCGCCGCTAAGCTCGTTTGGCCTAAGCGCGGCAGCCTCCTTCTTAAGCCCCACTTTTTGGATCCAAAACATCGATAACTCATCTATCTCGCGCTCGCTAAATTTAGAGTATTCGCGCAGCAGCACGCCTACGTTTTCGAGCACGCTCATCGAGCTGTAAAGCGCGCCGAACTGAAACATCACGCCGCATTTTAGGCGGATCTCGTTTTGCTCCGCCTCGCTCGCGCGCCAAATATCGCGTCCGAAAATTTTAATTTCGCCGCTTTGCGGGCGCTTTAAAAATATGAGCGTTTTCATTAACGTCGTTTTACCGCTGCCGCTGCCGCCTAAAAAGCCGTAAATTTCGCCCTTTTTGACGCTAAAGCTCACGCAATCGTGCATAACGCGCGATCCGTACGCGGTAGTAACGTCGTGCGCGACTATAATTTTAACGCTTTCGCTGGATTGTACTTGCTCGCTCATAGCCCGATTTCCGAAAACAGAACCGCGAATACCGCGTCGATCGCGATAACCCAAAATATCGCGTTTACGACGCTAATGGTGGTATATTCGCCGATGCTTTGGGTATTTCCTTTGACCTCAAAACCCCGCATGCAGCCGATGATAGCGATAAACGCTCCGAAAAATGGCGCTTTAATCATACCCACTAAAAAATGCCTAAGCTCTACAGAAGCCTTAAATCTATCCAAATAATCGCTAAAGGCTATGTCTAAATACGCGTCACACACGATCATCTGAGCAAAAATACTTACCGAATCTGCGATAAAAATGACTAGCGGCATGATTAGTACCATCGCGATAATGCGCGGCATCGCAAGAAAATAAAACGGATCAAAGCCCATCGTCCTCATCGCATCGATCTCTTCGGTGATCTTCATCACGCCGATCTGTGCCGTAAAGCTCGAAGCCGAACGGCCCGCGATAACGATAGCGGCGATTAGAGGTGCTACCTCACGAAGCGTCAAAGCTCCCATTATATCGATGATGTAGATGCTGGCGCCAAATTTAGAAAGCATATCAGAGCCTATGTAAGCAAGCACGATACCGATTAAAAATGCCGTCAATGAGACGATGAAAAGCGCGTCTATACCGCTATCTTTGATGAAATTTACGGTTTCTTTGAAGCGGAATTTCATCGGATGAATTATAAAAGCCGTAAGTTTGGAGAAAAACTCGCCCAAAAAGCTTGCAAGGCTTAGCAAGCCTAGAATTCCAAGATGACAATAAAGTCCGATCTGCGCTAAAAAATTTAGCCTGCGAGATTCGGGTACGTAGCTAAAATCGATCGTTTTATCATCCATAAAGCTTAGAATTTTGGCGGCTTTGCTGCTATCCTCCACAAGGCTAACCCGCTTGCCGGCAAGGGCGTTTTTGATCATCAACGCCATGAAATAGTCTAAATTTGAAATTTCGCTTAAGCTTAGCTCCAGCTCGTTTAGATTTTTTACCGCTTTTTTTAGTGCAAGCAGCTGGGAACGCGAGCTTTTATAGTTCCACTGCCCGCGTAGCGATAAGGTGTTTTTCCCGCCCGAGCTTTCGAGCGAAAAGGCTAAATTCCGCAAAAATTTCTCTCCAAAATCAAAAAATAGGGGAAATTATAATATAATCAACCTTGGCATTTTATAAAATTTAATGGAGATTTATGCTCAGAGGCTTTTTTACAAATAGCGCAGGCACGCTAGTTTCGCGAGTTTTGGGTTTCGTGCGCGACCTGCTTACCGCATCGGTTTTGGGCGCGGGAATTTACAGCGATCTGTTTTTCGTAGCGTTTAAACTGCCCAATCTTTTCCGCAGACTATTCGGCGAGGGAGCCTTTACGCAGGCGTTTTTGCCTAGTTTTACCGCCGCGCGCAAAAAAGGAATTTTCGCCGCAGCGGTGCTTATTAAATTTAGCATTTTCATCGCGCTTTTAACGGCGCTCGTGCTGCTTGCCGCGCCCGTTTTTACCAAAGTTTTAGCATACGGATTTAGCGCCGAGCAGATCGGTCTTGCGGTGCCATACGTGCGAATAAATTTTTTCTATCTCACATTTATTTTCGTCGTTACGCTCTTTGCCTCGCTGCTTCAGTATCGCGACCACTTCGCTACGACGGCGTTTTCGACCGCACTTTTAAATTTAGCGATGATCGCGGCGCTTCTACTGGCTCGCGACAAAGACGGCGCCACGGCGGTGCTCTATCTTAGCTTCGGCGTCGTAGCGGGCGGACTTTTGCAGCTAGCGGTGCATGTTTATGCGTTGAAATTTACCGGCATGCTGCGCGTCTTAGCGGGTGGCTTTGCGCGGCTTGCACGGGGCGATAAGCCGCAGACGCAGGGCTTTTATAAAAATTTTTTCGCAGGCGTGCTCGGCGCGTCGGCGCTTCAGCTAAGCTCGTTTATAGATACCTTTTTTGCAAGCTTCCTTGCTAGCGGCAGTATCAGCTATCTCTACTACGCCAACCGCATATTTCAGCTGCCGCTCGCGCTTTTTGCGATCGCGCTTAGCACGGCGATCTTTCCGCGTATGAGCAAATTCGTAAAAGCTCACGACGACGCGCAGGCTCTGGCGCTCGTGGAGCGCGGATTTTACTTCCTTTTGGCGCTGCTCGGGCTCTCTGCGATAGGCGGCGTGATGCTGCGAAACGAGATCACGCAGCTGCTATTTGAGCGCGGAGAATTTACCCGCCAAAATTCTATCGAATGCGCCGCGGTTCTTGGCGCATATATGGTAGGGCTCGTGCCGTTTGGGCTGTCTAGGATTTTTTCGCACTGGCTGTATGCGAATATGAAGCAGAAGCTAAGCGCGAAAATTTCGATCTGGTGCGTTTTTATAAACGTCGCTTTGTGTGCGCTGTTTTTTAAACCCTTCGGAGCCGTAGGGCTTGCGTTTGCAAGCACGATAACGGGGGCGTTTCTGCTCGGCTTCAACCTCTATTTTTTTGGATTTAATAACTTTTTGGCTATAATCCGCGCAAAAAAAATTATTGCGATCGCGGCGCTTTGTGCGGGCGAAGCGGCGATTTTATACATTTTAAAAGGCTTGTATTATGGTAATTTATGATAGTTTAAGCAAAAAGAAGCTCCCGTTTGAGCCCATTAGCAAGGGGTTGGCGCGCATTTACGCCTGCGGCCCGACCGTTTATGACGACGCGCATTTAGGGCATGCAAAAAGCGCCGTGAGCTTCGATCTGCTGCGCCGCGTACTACAAGCGGAGGGCTATGAGGTAAAATTTGCGCGAAATTTCACCGACATCGACGATAAAATTTTAAAAAAGATGGCGCAGACGGGCAAGAGCCTCGAGGAGATCACAGAATTTTACACCCGCAGATATTTGCAGGATATGAGCGCGCTAAACGTCGCGGACGCGAGCATCTCGCCCAAGGCGACCGAAAATATCGCCGCGATCTGCGAGCTCATATCCTCGCTTCTTCAAAAAGGCTTTGCCTACGAGATCGCGGGTGACGGCATCTACTTCGACACGCGCAAGGACGGGGATTATCTAAGTCTTAGCGGCAAAAAAGAGGGTGCCGGCAAAAACATCGCCCGCGTCGCCTCAAACGATGCCAAGCACGACGAGAAGGACTTCGTGCTGTGGAAATTTGACGAGAACTGGTTTGATAGCCCGTTTGGCAAAGGGCGCCCCGGCTGGCACAGTGAGTGCGTCGCGATGATTTTGGCGCACCTTGATAGCGGCGATCCGCATTTTTGCATCGACATTCACGCAGGCGGCGCCGATCTGCTCTTCCCGCATCACGAAAATGAAGCCGCGCAGTGCCGCTGCGCCCGCCATAGAGCGCTAAGCAAATACTGGCTTCACAACGGCTTCGTGCAAGTAAATAACGAAAAGATGAGCAAGAGCCTCGGCAACTCCTTTTTTGTAGGAGACGCCCTAAAAATCGCACCCGGCGAGGCGCTGAGATTTTATCTTTTAAGCTCGCATTACAGGGCAAATTTTAATTATTCGATAGCCGATCTGCTTGCGAGTAAAAAGAGGCTCGATAAAATTTACCGCCTTAAAAAGCGCGTCCGTGAGGTTTTGACTTCTGCTGCGGGACAGAATTCTACGTCCGAGCTGCCTGCTGCAGAGGCTAAATTTAGATCGGAGATGATGGAGTTTTTAAGCGACGATCTCAACACCTCAGGCGCGCTTGCGGTGCTCGATAGCTTCGTAGCAAGCGCGAATGAAGCGCTAGATCGCGCACCAAAAGACAAGGCGCTAAAGGCTCGAATCGCTGCAAATTTGGAGTTTGCGAAGCAGACGCTCGGAATTTTATACGAGGATGAGACCGAATACTTTCGCTTCGGCGTGAGCGAGCAGCAGAGGGCGCAGATCGAGGAGCTGATAAAACAGCGCGCGCAGGCGAAGGCGGAAAAGAATTTTGCGAGCGCGGATGCCATCAGGGCGCGCCTTGCTGATATGAAGATCGAAGTGATGGATACGCCTAGCGGCACGGTTTGGGAGGTCGCAGCGGAGTAAAACGTAAAATTTAGCGTAAAATTTTACGCTAAATTTTGTGATTTTTGCTATGCGGGATGCAAATCCGAATGCCAATTCGCGCGTAAATTTTAGCGTGATTTTTATCTGCGGCATTTCGATACGGCGGCGTGATATAGCGCGGTACAGCGGTAGCACTACGGCTCGTCTGTGCGTAATTCAGTGCGATTTTTATCGGCAATTAGCGATGCATAGTTGCGATGCAACATAGTGAAAGTAGCACTGCGGCAGCCTGTGCGTAAATTTTAACGCGACTAGGTATAGTGGAATGCGCTGCCGCGACGCGCAAATTTCTGCGCGATTTTTATTCGGCGATATGCGTGGGTACACACAGCGACGAAAGTCACGACTTCATTCGGTAACGCTGCTGATATAGTGACGAATGCGAAAGGCAGGCTGCGATTTTATTAAGTAGCACGGTGAGTAAAAGCGCACAATACGGCGCGGCGATGCGAGGTCGCGATACACGCGATGCAATTACGATACGGCACTTTGTAGCGCTTTATGGCGCCTCAAAGCATTTAACGCTTATGACGTGCGAAAGTGTTTAGAAATCGCGATGAATAAAAACTCGCTCGCTTTTAAGGCGCTTTGCGCTTTAAAAATGGTAATGTAAAAACCGCTCTGCGATGCGCAAAAGCCATTTTAAAGCGCTTTACGCTTCGAAAGTAGCAAATAAAAAAGCTAAATCTCGGCGTCGCCCGCACGGTCGCCGCATGTGAATGAGTTTGATTTGGTGAACTTGCGAAGCGCGAATTAGTTCCGTGCCGCCCCATAAATTTTGTGCTGCCTCGCGGTCGAAATTCTAAAATTTAAGGAATTTTGGAATTATAAATTTTAAAATTTCAAGAATTTTAAAATTTCAAGAATTTTGAAATTTCATAAATTTTAGGATTTTAAATTTTAAAAATTTTATAAAAAAGGATAGCATTTGAACGGCTTTAAAACTTTACTATCGCGCTTTAAGCCCTATTTTAGGGATTATAAGCCGCAGTTTGCATTGGCGATTTTGGGTATGGTGATGACGAGCGTGGCGACTGCTGCGAGCGCAAAGCTGGTCGAGCCCGTTTTAAATAAAATTTTCGTCGAAAAAAACGAGCCGTATCTCTATACGCTTCCGATCGCGATCATCGTGGTTTTTGCGATGAAAAGCGGCGGCGCGTTTATGCAAAACTACTTTACCGCCTTCATCGGTCAAGACACGGTGCGCCGCTTCCGCGATAGGCTCGTCGCAAGCCTCGTGCGGCTGGACGTGGATTTTTTCAACCGCTTCCGCACAGGCGAGCTCATCAGCCGCACGATCAACGACATCGAGCGTATCCGCGTCGTGGTTTCGAATATGATCCCCGATTTTTTCACGCAGATCATTACGATTTTGGGGCTTTTGGGCGTCGTGATCTATCAGAGCCCAAAGCTCTCATTTTTCGCGCTCGTAGTCTTTCCGTGCGCGATATATCCGCTTTCGCGCCTTGCAAAGCGGATGAAAAAAATTTCGCGCGAATCTCAAGAGAAAACCTCCGATATCTCCTCGGCGCTCAGTCAAATTTACTCCAACATCGAAATCGTTAAAGCAAGTAACGCCGAGAGCTTTGAAGTGGAGAAATTTAACGCCGAAAACAAGAAATTTTTCGGTCTAAATTTAAAGGCGGTCGTAACGACGTGTCTGGTAAGCCCGATCATGGAGATGCTAGGCGCAGTGGGAATCGCCGTGGTGATCATCGTCGGAGGGCAGGAGGTCATTGCGGGTCAAATGAGCATCGGCAGCTTTTTCAGCTTCCTTACGGCGCTTTTTATGGTCTACACGCCGATAAAAAAGGTCTCATCGCTCTACAACAATATGCAAGACGCCATCGCGGCGAGCGAGCGGACGTTTGAGCTCATAGACTTGGAGCCTACGATCGTAGGAGGCGGAAAGCAGATGGGTGAGATCGGCTCGGTGAGCTTTTGCGACGTGTCGCTAAACTACGGCGACAAGGCGGCGCTAAAAGACATAAGCTTCAGCGTCAAAAAGGGCGAAATTTTAGCGCTCGTCGGAAATAGCGGCGGCGGCAAAAGCTCGGTCGTGAACCTGCTGATGCGCTTTTACGACGCAAGCAGCGGTAAAATTTTATTTAACGGCAACGACGAGATCGGCGAGTTTAGCATCCCTAGCCTGCGCGAAAATATCGGTCTCGTAAGTCAGCGCGTCTATATTTTCAACGACACGATCGCGCAAAACGTAAGCTACGGCGCGGAATTTAACGAGCAGCGCGTCATAGAAGCGCTGAAGCTTGCCAACGCCTATGAGTTCGTAAGCTCGATGAGGGATGGAATTTACACCGTGCTTAGCGAGTTCGGCGCAAATCTTAGCGGCGGGCAGCGCCAGCGTATCGCCATCGCGCGCGCGCTGTATAAGGATCCGCAAATTTTAATATTCGACGAAGCGACTTCGGCGCTGGATAACGCAAGCGAAAAGGAGATCTCAAACGTCATCGAAAAGATCAAACAAAGCAAAATCGTCTTTGTAATCGCCCACCGCCTCTCCACGATCGAGCGCGCCGATAATATCGCCGTGATGAAAAACAGTCGAATACTTGCTATCGGCACCGACGCGAAGCTGACGGGCGAATGCGAGGAGTATCGCAGCCTAAAAGGGATAATGCAAAACGGCTAGAATTTTAAATTCTGCGCCTTTTGCGCCCCGGTTTTGCTCTATGAAATTTTGAATTTTTAGTTTTGAAGTAAGTCGCATAAATTTATCTGCAAGGATTGAAATTTTATTTTGAAATTTAGCCGCGCGGATCGCTGCTTTAGCTGCAGTGCTTTTTAATAAAGCTCATCTCTTTGATGCGACGAGGCACGACTACTAGAGCTTTAACGTTTGGATTAAAATTTTATCTCAAAATTTCAGCGCTTCGTTACGAGCTGCCTCTAAATTTAAATGCTCGCGCCGTTTTAAAACCGCTGCGGTAAAATTTTATCGCACGCTGGGCTTTTGGGCGCTACCTGCACCTGATCTTAGGCATCTGCGATAAAATTTTAGCTTTATTTTCCTTTATAAATTTTCGCATCTTTTTAAAATCTCTATCCGAATCGAAATTTTTCGCGTATTGTACAAGTATAAGTCCACAACTTTGCATATCTGCAACCATTAGATCGACTTCATATTTATTGAAATTAGGATCTCCGGGGGTAGGCGGATTAAGGATCGCTATTACGGCTTGCGTAGGGCTAGTTTTTATGATATCAAGGGAGCGCCACTCATCTTTTTTTCTTACTTCATTGGACTTCGCTATCGTTTCATATATCCCGTATATATACCCATCGATACTTTTTACATCGCCGTAGTACGATATGGACACGAGCTTACTCCATTTATATTCCTCCTCATCGCTTAAATAATAATATGCCGCCACGAGATTTTTATACTTTTGAGTAAAAGTTTCTCCATCTATCATAATGCTTTGTGGTAGTTCGATTGTGCTATACGCTTTCTTTACTTCGGGGGTTTCCGATCTATACGCCTTACCTTGAAACGCCGCACACCCACCAAATATCGCCGTTAGTAAAAATGCGATTAGAATTTTTAATCTCATACATGATCCTTAAAATTTTTCAGATATTTTGCCATAAAAACCGAGCTTTAATCAATAAAAGGCTACAATAACGCCAAATTTAATTCCAAGGGAAAGTCATTGTTTGAATCTATGCGCGCGGCACGCTCGCTAAGCCCCCTATTTCTGGGGATTTTCTTTATGTTTATCGGCGACTCGCTAGTCATCGCAAGCGCAGGCATCATGCTAAAAGAATCCGGCCACAGCGAGCTTGAGATCGGAGCGATTTCGGCGTTTTTCTTTTTAGGTGCGATCTTTAGCGGCTTTTTCGTGCCTTCGATAATCGGCGCGCTCTCGTACGTGCGGGCATACGCGGTCTTTACGGCGCTTTTCGGAATTGCTGCAATGCTGCACGATCTAGGCTCAAACCTCGTGTATTGGGCGATTTTGCGCTTCATTTTGGGCTTTTGCTACTACGCGCTTTTGATGATAATCGAAAGCTGGATCAACTCAAAGATCACAAACTCCATCCGCTCCCGCGTGCTGGCGATCTACGAAGCGGTTTTTTACGGCGCGTTTGCGATAGGAGTTGCAATTTTAGCGCTAAATTTCGGAACGATGAAGGTCTTCGTGTTAAGCGCGTTTTTCATCATTCTGGCGCTGCTGCCGGTAAATTTAATCCGCTTCAACCCTCCTAGAGTTCCCGCTCGAATGCGAGTTTCGATGCCACAAATTTCGATTGTGCCGCCGCTTGCGTTTGCGACGGTGGTTTGCGCGGGCATTTTGATTAACGGCTTTTTTTCGATGGCGAGCGTTTTCGTGCTAAGCGCAGGGCTTGGAGTGGGCTCGGTGGGCGCATTTATGGGATCGGCGATGGCAGGAGGCTTCTTAGCGCAGCTCGTCTGCGGCACTATTTCAGATAAGTTCGGTCGCAAACGCGCCATAATGATGGTTTGCGCCATCGGCATCGTAGCCTGCGCAGCGCTATTTTTTGCCAAGAGCTTCATCCTAACGTGCGCACTTGCGCTGATGTTGGGATTTGGCGCCTTTCCTTTGTATTCGCTTGCCATCGCGCGCGCAAACGACTCCATCACCGGCGAGGGTGCATCTCGCGTGCAAATTTCAGCGGCGATGCTCTTTATCTATTCGAGCGCGTCGCTCTGCTCGCCTTTGATCATCGGCGCGATGATGAAATTCTTAGGCGCAAACGGCTTTATCTGGGTATTTTTCGCGGCGATGAGCTTTTTATTTATATTTGCTATCTTTCGCCCCGAGATCGCTCCGAAAAGATAGCGAGCCTGATTTTAAATTTTTTCGTAGATCAAAAATTTATAATAAAACGCCGCGATTGCGAACATAAAGCCCATGCCAAAGGTGATTTGCGAAAGCGAAAATCCAAGCTCGAAAAAAAATCCGATCGCAGCCGACACGAGAGTGGCGACGATGAAATACGCCATGTCGTTGTAGGCGATAATGCGCCCGAAAAACTCCCTGTCGACGTGGCTTTGTAGCTGCGTAAAAGAATACGACCACACCGTCGTGATGAAAAATCCCGCCGCAATCATGCCCGCAAACGAAAGCCAGTAGTTAAACTCCAGCGCCGCCCACAGCGCGATGCCCGCAAACTGCCCCAGCAATAGCCAAAAATAAGTGTGTTTATTTACGATCTTGCTTAGCCATATCTGTCCGAAAAACGCAGCCGCCGAGCGCGACATATTCATAAGCCCGATGACTAGCGAGGCGCTTAAAATTTCTTTGTAGCGGTATTTCGCAAGAAGCGCGATGAGATTATCGTAGGTGGTGACGGCGACAAAGGCGTGAAGCACGATGAGATGCACCACCAAGGGATGCGAGCGCAGGTAGGAAAAGCCCTCTTTGAGCATCTTAAACACGGGCTCACGCGCGTTTCTTGCGAGGTCTTTAAAATTTAGCCGCAGCAGGATGAAAAATGAAAAAATATATAAGCAAAAATCCAAAATAAATGCCGCTCGCACGCCGAAATAGTGGATAAAAATACCCGCACTCGCCATGCCGAAAGTATATGTGATCGTCCAGATAATGCCCGTCATCTCGTTAGCAAGCTTGAGATAGGGGCGGCTTAGGAATTTCGGCAGCGTCGAGGATTCGGTCTGAAAAAACAGCGTGCCTGCGACGCTTCGCACGACCACGATCAAAAGCAGTAGCCACAAATAATCCAAGCTATCGATAAAAATCAGCATGAAAATACTGATCATCTCGGTTATAAACATCGCCGTCATCAGCGGCTTTGGTTGAAATTTATCCACGATGATGCCGTTGATGGGCGCCAAAAAGACGTTCGGCACGAACGAAACGACGCCCACCGCCGTAATCGCCCACACCGGCGCGCCAAGCTCAATCAGCAGCGTAGCGACCCCGACGACCGAAAACCACAAGCCGAACATACATATAAAACCTGCCGAAAAGAGCAGGCGGTAGTTACGCGAATGTCGAAGCAGCACGATGTATCTGATCATAAAATTTTATCCCGTAAATTTAATATAAAAAATCTAGCGAAATTGTATCACGGCGCGCCTTAAAAGCCAAAATAAGCTAAAAATGCTATAATTGCGAAATTTTAATTCAGGAGTGAAAATGGAAGGGTTCGTAACTACGGTAATAGTATTTTGTGTCCTAATCGCGGCAATTCTAAAGATGGGGGTCAAGATCGTCTCGCAATCGGAAATTTTGATTATCGAGCGGCTGGGTCGCTTTCATAAGGTGCTCGACGGCGGCTTTCACATCATCGTGCCGTTTTTTGACGCGGTGCGCGCGAAAATGAGCGTGCGCGAGCAGCTCGTGGATATAAGCAAGCAGCAAGTCATCACCAAAGATAACGTCAACATAAGCGTCGACGGTATCGTGTTTTTAAAAGTCATCGACGGTAAGATGGCGCTTTACAACGTCGAGGATTATCGCCGCGCGATTTCAAATTTAGCGATGACGACACTACGTAGCGCGATCGGCGAGATGAGCCTAGATAGCACGCTTAGTTCGCGCGATCAGTTAAATTCCAAACTGCAAATCGCTCTGGGCGACGCTGCGGATAACTGGGGTGTAAAGATCATGCGCGTGGAGATCTCCGAAATTTCGGTACCGCACGGCATCGAAGAGGCGATGAATATGCAGATGAAAGCTGAGCGCGAAAAGCGCGCGATCGAGCTTAAAGCCGAGGCGGAAAAAGCGGCTCTCATACGAAACGCCGAAGCGCTAAAGCAGGAGAAGGTGCTTGAAGCCGAGGCGATCGAGCGTATGGCGGATGCGAAAAAATACGAGCAGATCGCGCTTGCACAAGGTCAAAAAGACGCGATGGACAGTATAAATTTAGCGATGAGCGCTTCCAGCTTTGCGGCGGAATACCTGCTCGCGCAAGGTCGCGTAAACGCCTTCGGCGAGCTGTCCAAAAACCCGAGCAAGGATAAAATTTTGATCCCTTACGAAACGAGCGAGCTTATCGGCTCTCTTAGCGTGCTTAAAGAATTCCTAAGCAAAAACGGCGCGAAGGAGCTCAAATGAACGCGCTGATTTTTATCATAATCGGCGTGATTTTAGCAATCGTCGAGCTTTTGGTGATGGATTTTACCTTTATATTTTTCAGCGCCGGATTTTTCATCACGGGGCTTTTGAGCTTCGGCTTTCATCTTGATTGGGATGTGCAGATTCTACTTTCGTTCGTGCTTTCGTTCGTGCTTCTGATCGCATTTAAAAAGCCGCTAAAGTCGCGCTTTTTCAAACCAGAAGAGAAGCATAAGGATAATTTTTTAGACGAGAGCGGCACCGGCATCGTCAAAAACGGCATGGTCTATTTCAAAGGCACGTTTTGGAAAAGCGATGAAATTTCGGATCTTAACGAGGGCGACCGCGTCGAAATTTTAGGCGTAAAAAACGGCCAGATCGTGATTAAAAAAGATAGCAGTCGAAATCCTAGCGGCGCAGACGGGATAAATTTAAATAACGGCGACGCAAATTTAAGCGGCGCGGACAGCACGAGTGCCGACGATAAAAATTCTAACGCCGCCGCAAGCAAAGACGCGCGAAGCTCTGGCGCTAAAGAAGAAGCGCCCGTAGATCCGAAGGAGGCGTAGAGTGAGCGCTAAAACCGCACCGAAAAAAACGATCAACAGCAAAGATGAAATTTTAAAATTTTTATCGTCGCAGAAAAAGAGGCTTTTTGCGGTTGGCGTTACCGAGCTAGGACTTTTCGGCAGCTACGCCAAAGATAGCGCCGACGCGTTTTCAGACATCGACATCGCGGTCGAAACCGACGGGGCAAAAATGGTAAAAAATTTAGGAAACCCATTTTCGGCGCTGGCCTTTTTAGACGATTTTAAAAAAAAGCTATCCTGCAAATTTAATGCAAATGTCGATCTGTGCGATACTACCTTTTTAAGTCGCGAAGAAAAAATGAAGCTGCTGCAAGGAGCGATTTATGTTTGAAAAATCAAGCGTAGAGCGATTAAAAAAAATATCTGATAAAATTTCATCTATCCTAAATAAATGCGAGGGCGGCGTAGCGCAAGCGCTTGCCGACGAGGACGTTTTGCAGCCCGCGATAATGATGCAGTTCATCAATATCCACGCCCTGCTAAAGGGGCTGCAAGAAAGCAACGATTTGCAGGCTTTGGCGATCTTTAGCAAAGATGAAATAAGAGCTATCAATGCCACTGGAAATATCGCTTCTCACGAATACGAACGGCTAAATTTTGAGCTGATAGAGATAGCCATCAAGGACTATCTGCCGACGCTAAATCAAAAAATCACCAGCGCACCAAAGCCGTATCGCAAAGGCAAATCGGAAGGATAAATTTGAAAAGACTAAGTATAGATGAAGCCCTAAATTTAATAGAGCACGCCGATCTGAACGAGCTTGGGCGCGCGGCGTTTGCGCGCAAGCGCGAGCTGCACCCGGAGCGCGTCACGACCTTCATCATCGATCGAAACATAAACTACACCAACGCCTGCATGATAGATTGCAAATTTTGCGCATTTTACCGCCATGCAAGCGACGCGGATGCCTACGTGCTGAGCTTTGAGCAGATCGGCGAAAAGATCGAGGAGCTCATCGCCGTGGGCGGTACGCAAATTTTATTTCAAGGCGGCGTCCATCCGAAGCTGAAAATCGAATGGTACGAGGATCTGGTGGAGTTCATCCACAAAAATTACCCGAGCATCACGATCCACGGCTTCTCGGCGATCGAGATCTATTATATCGCGCGCCTTAGCGGCATCAGCACGCTCGAAGTACTTCGCAGACTGCAAGCTAAGGGGCTCTACTCGATGCCCGGAGCCGGAGCCGAAATTTTAAGCGACCGCGTGCGAGAGCTAGTAGCGCCGCGCAAAAGCGACAGCGCCACGTGGCTTAGAGTGCACGAAGAGGCGCACGGCATCGGTATGAAAACGACGGCCACGATGATGTTTGGCACGCTTGAAAGCACGCGCGAGATCGTGGAGCACTGGGACAAAATCCGCGAGCTGCAAGACCGCACGGGCGGCTTTCGAGCGTTCATTTTATGGAGCTTTCAGGGGCAAAACACCCGCCTTTTGCGCGAGCATCCCGAGATCAAAAAACAAAGCCCGAACCGCTACCTGCGCCTGCTCGCCGTCTCGCGGCTATTTCTGGATAATTTCAAAAACATCCAAAGCAGCTGGGTCACGCAGGGCAGCTACATCGGGCAGCTGGCGCTGAAATTCGGCGCGAACGATCTTGGAAGCACGATGATGGAGGAAAACGTCGTAAAGGCGGCAGGCGCGAGCTTTCGGATGAGCAAGGACGAGATGATAGCGCTGATCCGCGACATAGGCGAAATACCCGCCAAGCGCAACACCAACTACGATATTTTGGAGACGTACGCTTAGGGCGTGAGCTTTTGCGTGTTTGCGGCAGAAATTTATGCGCTTACGGCGCGAATTTAACGGCAAAATTTGTCTTAAAACAGATAGCGAATTCGCGATCGCGAGCGTGGAATTTTGTAACGGAATTTAAAATTTTGGTATCGGTACGGGGTTAAATTTACGGGCGCAAGCGGAATTTGCGCGGTAAAATTTCATTTTGCTGCGAAATTTCACCTTAGAATTTTTCGGACGCGAAATTATACGCCGCAAAATCAATGCGACGGAGACGGCGTGTAAGAGATATTTCGTTTACAACGCTTGCCGTATTTGGGCGCGGATATATTTCGTCTCATACTGCGAATACGGCGCGGCGTTTCGGGCGCTGAAATTTTACAAAACGTGCGGCGCGATTAAATTTTAAGCAGGACGAGTAAAACCGTCCGAGCGTAAAATTTTAAAGCGAGTTTGAACGAAATTTTAAAAACAAGCCCCGGCGCAAATTTAAAAAGCGACGCGGCTACGTCAAAATTTTAAAACTGCGCCTACAAGAGCGATAAAATTTAAAAATTTTATAAAGGAAAACGATGGAAAAAAAAGAGATTTCACTTAAAACCAAAGGCGGCAAGAGCGCTAAAATCGACTTTTTGTATCAGTTCGACGATTCGCTGCCGGTGGCGAGCTTCAAGCTAATTTTTAAAGCAAGCGGCGCGGTGAGCGAGAAGATCGCGGGTCTTGCGCGCATCTGCGCGGGCGTTTTGGGCGAGGGCTCAAAGACGCTAGGAGTAAGCGAATTTCACCGCAAGCTCGATATCCGCGCGGTCGAGATCAGCGCCGCGAGCAATTTTGAGACCTTCGGCATCCAGCTAAACTGTCTAAAAGAGCACTTCGATTTCGGCCTAGACATGCTGCGAGAGCTGCTTAAAGAGCCCAATTTAACGCCCTCGGTACTCGAAAAGCTAAAAATGCAAACCATAGGCGAGATCGCCGTGCTAAAAAGCGAGTTCGATTACATCGCGACGTGCAACCTAAAAGCGCTTCTGTATCCGCGCACGAGGCTAGAACGGCCGCTCATAGGCGACGAGGCGAGCATAGAGCGGATCACGATGAAGGATGTGCGGGAGTTTTTCGCCTCGCTGAGTTTAGAGAATTTATACGTCGTTTTATGCGGCGACGTGAGCGATAAAAACCAGAAAATCGCGGAAATTTTGAGCCTCTTTGCAAGCGGCGAAAAGCGCGAGCTGCCGTTTTTCACGCCGAGCGATGCGAAAAAAATAAAGATCAAAAAGGAGCAGACGCAGCAGGCATACATCTACTTCGGCGCGCCCTTTACGCTGCCAAAGGAGCAGGAGTTCATCGCAAACACCGCGCTTTTCGTGCTCGGAAGTAGCGGTTTCGGTAGCAGGCTGATGGAGCGCATCCGCGTCAAACACGGGCTTGCGTATTCGGTCTATGCGCGCGGCGATTTCGAGCTTAGCCGCCGCGAGTTTTGGGGCTATCTGCAGACGAAAAACGAAAATTTACAAAACGCCGCCGCGCTCGTAAAAGAGGAGATCGCGAAATTTATCGCCTCGGGCGTGAGCGAAGCGGAGCTAAAAAGCGCCAAAAAATTCCTGATCGGAAGCGCCGTGCTACAAAAAGAGACGATGTTTAAGCGCGCGGCGATCGCGCAGAGCGAGTATTACAAGGGCTACGCATTCGGCGAGTTCGAGCGAAATTTAAAGCGCATCGAGACGCTAAAACTAGGAGCGCTCAACGATTTCATCAAGTCGCACGACGAGATCATGAACCTAAGCTTTTCCGTCATTTGCGACGAGGTCGCCGCGAAAAAGGGGCTTGAAATTTAGCCCGCCGCGGCGCGTATCTGCGGTCGGCATAAATGAGTAAATTTTAAATTTATAAAGCGGTGCAGACGGCGCTAAATTTTACTTTTGCGCTGCGTTTGCGGACGGCTTGTGCGTTTAAATTTAAAACCGCGCCTGCGTCGCGTTAAAATTTGCGGGCTTTATATGGGCGGTAAAATTTACGAGCCTTATAAGAGCGGCTAAATTTAAAGGCGCCGTGCACGGCTCGGTAAAATTTCAGCGCGCAAAATCAAAGCGCGATTTCGCACGCCGTTTGTAAGTCGCGCCGTAAAATTTAAAAAGGCGCGCGGTGGCGGCTGCCGTAATTGAATTTTTGCGGTTCGCAAATCGCGCTGTGAAATTTCAAGCGATCACGCTATGTTTAAAACCCGGTGCGCGCCGCAAAGTACGGCCGCTAAACAAAACACGCGCAAGGCGGCAAAATTTACAGGTACAGCCAGAGAGCAAATTTGCCGCAATGGGCGAAATTTTAGCCAAATTTAGGCAAGCGTTCGATGCGGCGCATAAAATTTTGATCAAATTTAGGCGAGCGATTCCACTGCGGCGCATAAAATTTCGCAGCGCGAGGACTTAAACCTATCAAATTTAAAGGATGAAAATTGATTTTTGAAGCAAAAGACGCGGCGGCACTGCAAAAGGCGGGCATCACGACGCTTTTGGATCTGGCGCTGCTTCTGCCCAAAAGCTTCGACGATCTAAGCGTGGGGGACGCGCCCTGCGCGGGCGAGAGCACGGCGGAGGTCGAGTGCCTCTTCCAGCACAGGCGCGGCTCGATGCTCATCGTCACGGCGCACTGCCTCAGCTGGGAGCGCGAGATCAAAATCGTGATCTTCAACGCCAAAAACTGGCACTTCGGCGCCTTTAAGCGCGGCAAAAAATTTTTCATCCACGGCAAATGCGACGAAAGCTTCGGCTCGTGGCAGTTCGTAAACCCAAAAATCGTAAGCGAGCCGGGTAGGATCGCGCCCAAATACAAAGCCGCGCTGAGCGACGCGGCGGCGCAAAAGCTGATCAAAAAATATCTAAGCGCGGGCGTGCTTTTAGGCTGCGGGCTGCGCGCGGACGAGGCGGCGGTACTGCTCGCGCTACACGAGAGCTCGCCGCGCAGCGTGCGAATGCTAGCCGCGCTAAATAGGCAGCTCAAGGAAGGCGGCGCGGAAAATTTCGGCGAGCACGACGACATTTCAAACAGCGGCAGAATTCCAAGCGGGAATGAAATTTTAAGAGGCGAAATTCCAAGCAGCGACAGAATTTTAAATGATGACGGAATTTCGGATAACGGTGAAATTCCAAGCTCGCAAAACTCGGTCGCTGAAATTTTAAACGGCAGATCGCAAAATGATGAGATTTTTGAAGGTAAAATTTCAAACTATCCGCGAAGCGGCGGAGCTCTTGCCTGCGAAGCAAGTCGAAGCGCGGCGAATGAAATTTTAAGCGGAGAAATTCCAAAGGGCGCGGAGACTTCACTTCTCCCGAGCCTCCGCGACGGCGAGATTGCGAGCGATGAAATTTTAGACGGCAAGGAGTGTCAAACGCACGATGCAGAAATTTATAACGACGAAAATTTTTACGTTCAAAGCGATGATGATTTTCTTGCCGCATACGGCGCGAAGGCGTGCGGAGATGAAATTTCAGACGATCTCAAAGCCGACAATGACGCGGCTGCAAGCGGCGATAAAATTTCAAATGACCTAGTATCCGATGTCCAAGCGGCGGCACGACCAGCAGACGCTCAAGCTGCGACCGCGCAACCCATGCTAGAGCATGTCGCGACCGAGCAGTCCGTAGCCGCACAACAAAATTTAAGTACCCAAGACGTAGATACGCGACTCGCAGCGGTTCAAACTTCAGACGTTCGAATCGCAGATTTGCAACCCGTAACCCCCCAAACTCAAGAAGCAGGTATGCAACCCGCATCAATCCAAACTTCAAGCCAAGTAGCGAGCCAAGCCGCGACTACCCAAATTTTGAGCACGCAAGCTACAGGCGCGCAGCCTGCAAGCGATCAAACCGAAAATCTTCAGGTAGTAGCCACGCGAATCGCAACTGCAGAGCCTATGATCGCTCAAAATGCAAGCGATGCCAAAACTGTCCATGCCGCCAAGGCCGCACCGATGAGCGCTTCGCGCGATTGTGCCACGCAATCTACGCATTATCAAACTGGAACTATCCAGACCGCAGCCACCCAAGCTACAACCGCCATACCTACAATCGCTCAAATTGCAAGCGACGCTGGAACTGTCCATGCCGCCGAGGCCGTACAGGCTGCAGCCGCCGCATCTATGAGCGGTGCTGCGATTTTGCGTACGCTGAAATTTGTCGAAATTCTAAACTACTTGCAAAAGCTAAGCGCGAAAAAAACGAGCTTCCCTGCGCAAATTTACCCATTGCACGACATTTCGGATTGGCTTACTTCGCTTCCTTTTGAGCCTACGCGCGATCAATTAAGCGCGATAAAGGACATCGCTAGCGATCTGCAAAGCCCTCTGGCGCGCCGCCGCGTCGTCATGGGCGACGTAGGCAGCGGCAAGACGCTCGTCATCCTCGCGAGCGCGGCGATGAACTACCCGCGTATCAGCTATCTGATGGCGCCTACGAGCATCTTAGCCGAGCAGATTTACGCCGAGGCGCGCCGCTTGCTGCCGCCGCAGATCAAAGTCCTGCTCGTAAAAAGCGGCGATCGCGAGCCGAATTTCGCAGGCACGCACCTTATCATCGGCACTCACGCCCTGCTCTACCACGAGCTCGCGCCGTCAAATCTCATAATGGTCGATGAGCAGCACCGCTTCGGCTCCAACCAGCGCGAAAAGATCGCGCGCCTAACGGGAAGCGGCGAGTTTCGCGCGCATTTCATTCAGTTTAGCGCCACGCCGATACCGCGCACGCTGAGCATGATCCAGTCCGAACTCGTGAGCTTTAGCTTTTTAAAACAGCTGCCGTTTGAAAAACAGATCAAAACCAAAATCCTGCAAAACGACGGATTTACGGGCTTTATGCAGGATCTGCGCTGCGAGCTCGCCGCGGGCAATCAAGCGATCATCGTCTATCCGCTCGTGCAGCAAAGCGAAAGCTCGGTCTATCAAAGCCTTGAGGAGGCGGCGCCGTTTTGGAAGGCTCAGTTTGGGGACGTGCTGATCACTCACGGCAGCGACAAGGACAAAGAGGAGATCCTGCGCCGCTTCCGCGACGAGGGGCGACTGCTGATAACCACGACGATCGTCGAAGTGGGCATCTCGCTGCCGCGGCTTAGCGTCATTTTAATCGTGGGTGCCGAGCGGATGGGGCTCGCGTCGCTTCATCAGCTACGCGGGCGCGTCGGACGCAAGGGCCAGGCGGGGCGCTGCTACCTCTACACCAAGCTCAAATCTCCGCCGCAGCGCCTGCGCGAGTTCGCAGCGACGCTGGATGGATTTAAGGTCGCAAATATCGATCTGAAAAACCGCCAGGGAGGCGATCTGCTCGGCGGCTCGGTGCAGCATGGCGCGATGTTTGCGTGGTATGATTACGAAGAGGACGTGACGGCGGCGGCAAAACAGCGACTGAAAGACATAGGACGGGGTGCATGAAATTCTACGAGATGCGATAGAATTTAAACGTAATTTTAGTCGCGGCAAAATTTTACGAAGCAAATGCGATTATGAGGTAATGGGCGATCTGATATAAAATTTGAAATTTCACGGCGCAGATTACATCTGATAAAATTTAGAGCTTTACCAAGCGTCGTTTGCTTTTAATTTCTAAAATTTATGCAACTTAAAGTCCAAAAAAAAGGAGAGTAAAATGGCTTACGTGACCTACGACAAGGCAAAATGGCACTGGGGCGCAAAAAATGCGCCGACGGATATCCCGCAGGAAAACGGCGCGACGCACATCGCGTTTTTCTTCCGCTGGTGCA
>ERZ773049.3-NODE-3-length-151533-cov-15.984770_pt1 | contig 151533 bp, 139 predicted proteins | sample MGYA00580633_ERZ773049 | MGnify/ENA primary metagenome ERZ773049 (study PRJEB29015, sample SAMEA2737991) | human oral metagenome | biome: human oral; feature: human-associated habitat; material: dental | place: China | collected 2066 ...
GATCCAGTGAAATTGTAGTGGAGGTGAAAATTCCTCCTACCCGCGGCAAGACGGAGAGACCCCGTGGACCTTTACTATAGCTTGACACTGCTACTTGGATAAAGATGCGCAGGATAGGTGGGAGGCTTCGATTCGTAGATCTCGGTTTACGATGAGCCATTGTTGAGATACCACTCTTCTTTATTCGGGTAGCTAACTAGCCTAAGTTATCCTTAGGTAGGACAATGTCTGGTGGGTAGTTTGACTGGGGCGGTCGCCTCCCAAAATGTAACGGAGGCTTACAAAGGTTGGCTCAGAACGGTTGGAAATCGTTCGTAGAGTATAAAGGCAAAAGCCAGCTTAACTGCGAGACATACACGTCAAGCAGAGACGAAAGTCGGTCTTAGTGATCCGGTGGTTCTGTGTGGAAGGGCCATCGCTCAAAGGATAAAAGGTACCCCGGGGATAACAGGCTGATCTCCCCCAAGAGCTCACATCGACGGGGAGGTTTGGCACCTCGATGTCGGCTCATCGCATCCTGGGGCTGGAGCAGGTCCCAAGGGTATGGCTGTTCGCCATTTAAAGCGGTACGCGAGCTGGGTTCAGAACGTCGTGAGACAGTTCGGTCCCTATCTGCCGTGGGCGTAAGAAGATTGAGGAGAGTTGACCCTAGTACGAGAGGACCGGGTTGAACCGACCACTGGTGTACCGGTTGTTCTGCCAAGAGCACCGCCGGGTAGCTAAGTCGGGATGCGATAAGAGCTGAAAGCATCTAAGCTCGAAGCCGACTCCAAGATGAATCTTCTTTTAAGAGCTCTAGTAGACTACTAGTTTGATAGGCCGGATGTGTAATGGATGAAAGTCCTTTAGCTGACCGGTACTAATAGCTCGTTTGCTTATCTTTTAAGCATTACTTCCTTGTTAAGGATAAAATTGATTCCTAATTTTTCACTATGCTTCGTTAAACTTCGCTGCAGACTTCGGTCACATACCATACGTATGCTCCCTTGTCTTTGCTCGTTTGCCTCGCCTAGCAAAAAATTAGTTCTCAATTCGAAATAGTAAATTTTTACTATGCCTTATCAACTTTTGTTTTTATAAAACAAGATCTGGCTTTAACGATGAACGCAGTGTTAAATAAGAGATTATAAAAGATATCCGTAATCTACGATTAATCTAAGTTTTAGATTACGACGAAGTATTTTTAAATATGAGGCGAATAGGCAAGAACGAGTAAAGCTCCTATGCTACGCGGCTAAAGCTCATAACGTATTCGCAGTATATAATATTACTATCAAACAACAAAAGCAATCCCTTATTTAACACTGCCTGTGGCTATACAGACGAGGAAACGCCTTGCTCCATCTCGAACCAAGAAGCTAAGCTCGTCCTGGCTGATGATACTATCCGTTACTCGGACGGGGAAAGTAGGTCGCTGCAGGCTTTGTTAAAATTCCATAACTTTCCATACAATTTTCAATTTAAATTCTATTCCGGCATCTTTGGCTTATCGCTTTTTTAGCCAATAAATATTGCTTGATAAATTTAAAATTCCATAGCCTTTTTAGAATTTTAGAACCTTCTGCAAATACAAATTTTAAATCTAGCCCTCCGCCACAATACAAAATCTCAAAACTCTGCATTAAATTTGACTTATATTGAGTGAAAAATGATACGGATTGAAATTTTTCTATAATACTTGCTCGTTCGTGTCATTTTTCTATACTATCTGTTGCGTTTGCTTTTTAACTTCTATTGCGCGATCTTTATTTCTAACCTATACGAGCCTCATTTATGATTTATCCATTCGTTCGTTTTTAATACATTACCGCGTTTTTATATCTAAATTATAAAGCCGCCGGCAACTTATAAGGCTTTCGTATGATTTAAACTAGATGCCAAAAAAGCTTGGCAAGTGCTGTTGCTTAGTATAATGAAACGTTCTATAAGCAGATAAAACCCTATTAAAAATCAAGCCCAGAAAAGCATGTCCTACAAAAGCAAGCTTACGAATGCGGCTAAATTTTATGAAGATTGCCCGCCCGTCCTCGCACGTATAGTATCCGCGCCTTTTATAACACCAGCATCCCGTGTCGCCGTATGCGTCTAGTATTGCACGTAAAAAGTCTCTGTGCGCGGTAGGGTAGGACTAAATTTCATAAATACCGTCGCTTAGCCTTTTACATGATTTAAATCCAAATCCCGTTTCAATGCTTGCGGTATTAAATTTAATCTATCTAGCTTTATCCTTTTCGGTCTCCAAAGAGGAGCAAAAAAAGCGCTATTAAATTTAATCTATCTAGCTTTATCGCCTATCTGCTTTTTAAGATCAAGCTAAAATTTAACGTATTTATTTAATAAAACGATCGGAGCAGATAAAATTTCAATATATCTCTTAAATTTATCTCCCTTTAAGCCCTGCGTAAATATAATTCTTACCGTATTGCAAGGTAGCGTAATAGCATATGGGCGTATTCCTTTTCTAGCACTGACGCGGGATAGGTATGCAAAAGCTCTCAATGCTAATAAACGTTTTATTTAGCGATACAAATATCTCAACTTCAAAGGACTTTTAATGAAAAACCTATTTAAATCCGCATTATTTCTATCGCTTCCTGCATTTATGCTAGCAGCAGTAAATTTAAACACCGCAAGTAAAGAGGAGCTTATGGCACTTCCCGGTATCGGAGAAGCAAAAGCTCAAGCTATCATAGATTACCGCAAGGATAATAAATTTAAAGATATCGAGGATATCAAAAACATTAAAGGCATAGGCGATAAGAGATTTGAGCTTATTAAAGATGATCTTGCCGTAAGCGGACAAACAGATATAAGCGATCTAAAATCCGTAAAGCAAAAAGCAAGTAAGAAAGCTAAAGATAGCGTCAAATCTACTAAGGCTAAGGCAAATGCTAAATCAGAAAAGATGCAAGAGAAAATGGATGATAGCATGGATAAAACTATGAATGAGGATGGTAAAGTAAAAAACTCTACGGCTAAGTTGAAAGATGAGGCTAAAGAAGAGGGATCATCTAAGGCTAAAGGTAAGAGGGGTAAGAAGGGTAGGGGAGAGTAAAATTTCTCCCGACCTTAGCTTATTATTTTACAGATCTAGCACTTGCGGCGAATGCAAGGGTTAGGCAGCAAGTGCATAGATTTAGTCCATATCCTACAAATGTAACTTGCTATAAATTCAGCCGTAATTTATAGCCTCCAGTTCGATTTAAACTTGCGGATGCGATTTTATTTTATGGTACGACGAGCCGATATTTTTTAGAATTTTAAGGTGTAAATTCTTGATTTCTCATAAATTTCAATCTCACTGCTTTTAAGCAGAACTAAAATTACCCTAAAGACCGCCTAACTACAGCAAGGTATCGGCAAATCGATTACCGGCGCGTTTCAAATAATGCCTAGAAATTGTGTAGGCTAAAGTCAAGCCATAAGAAATCATAGCGGTTTAGGGCGGCAATTTTGCAGAAGCGGCAGTGGGTTTATCTGATCAAAGTGTATAGCGTAGTGCGAGAGTGGCGGCTAAAAAGAGCACAAGAGATAGATTTAAAGCAAATTTTACCCTATTTAAATGCTAGCATCATCACGCCTGCGCCGATTAGTGCTAGCGCGAGCCATTCGCGCAGACTCGGGCGCTCGCCTAAAAAGATCACGGCGATGATTACAACGAGCACTACGCTTAGTTTATCGATCGGTGCTACTTGATAGGCTTTGCCGATTTGTAGGGCTTTGAAATATGCTAGCCACGATGCACCCGTAGCTAATCCGCTTAGTATCAAAAATACCCAGTTACGAGGGCTCAGACTAGATAACGGCTGCCAGGCTTTAGCGTAGCGTAGGAATGCGGCGAGACATAGGGCGATGATGATCGTGCGGATAAAAGTCGCGAAATGAGAGTTGATCCCTTCGAGTCCGATTTTTGCAAATATCGCAGTCAGCGCCGCAAAGAGTGCTGATGCAAGCGCCCAAGCCACCCATGTCTCCATGATATTCCTTTATGAAATGAATTATTGGATTATAGCCCTATTTGGGTAAAATTTGTTTATAATTTCGCGAGCGTCGCAGCAAAAAGCTAAATCGCGAGCGAGCAATCCCACGAAGGCGACATTTAAATTTTAAAATTTTAGCCGCAAAATACGGCTAAATTTCAGTTCCGACAAGCAAAGCTTGCCTCACGCGCTACCGAATGAGTTTGGGCACCGTTTGAGTGGTGTGCCGCAAGACACGGTTCGCAGAAACTGCCATAAAATTTCGCTTCAGCAAGATAAAATTTTACCGAGGCAAGACGAGCTTTCCTTCGAATGCAAAATTCTATTTTAATTCAGAAAAAGCACGACCGAATACCCTTTTTGCAAATCCAAACGCGATATAAATTCCCCCGAGCAGAAAGGTTAAAATTTAAAAAATATTCACCGCTCGTATATAAAATTTCAAAATTTCTACGAGGAGAGCTTATGAAAAAATTTCTACTTGCACTCATTGCGATATTCGTTTTAGCGGGCTGCGGCAGCGACTCGAAAGGCGTAGCCGAGGACTTCATCAGAGCCCTATACGAGGGCGATTCTAAGACTTTGGTGGATGCTATAGATATACCCGATAAGGACAGATGGCTCTATGCAGATGATAAACGGCAAACTGATGCAGATGGCAGGCGCCGGCAAGGAGGAGGCCTCTAAGCGCGACGGGCTAAAGAGCATCTCAGGCGAGCTGCAAAATAGCGACGAGAAATCGGCGCTCGTGAAAGTCACCGTGTCTTTTAAAAACGGCATGAGCCATACCGAGGACGTTGATCTCATCAAAAAAGATGGCAAGTGGAAAGTCTCGCTTTAGCGAAAAAGTTTCTTATCTGCTTGATCTTTGTGGCGGGCGGGCTCGGCGAGCTTTGGATGCTCACGCACGCACCTGCCGCCAAAGAGCCGCTACGGGTACCGGATGAAATTTTATCAAATCTACGCACGGGCGATCTCGTCTTTCGCTTAGGCGACATTACCGACAGCCGCATAATCGCGACTGCGACGGATTTTAAATACTCGCACGTAGGCATGATCGTGCGCGAGCGCCCGCTTTTGGTGGTGCACGCGGTAACGGGCGAGGGCGGGCTAGAGGGCGTCGCGGCTGTTTCGATGCGGGAGTTTTTAGCGCATGCGCGAGACTTCGGCACGGTGCGGATGAAATTTTTAAGCGAGGAGCAAAAGGCGCGCCTCGCTGTCTCTCTACTTAGGCGCGTCGGCGAGAGTTTTACGTTAAGACCTCGCGGTGAAGCAAACCTCTACTGCACGACGCTACTTGAGCAGGAAATCTCTAAAATCACGGAATTCTCGCCGCAATATTTTAAACTAGGCCTAGCCGTCTTGGGCGGCGAATACCTCGCGCCGAAGGCGTTTTGGCATTACGGCGACGTTGAAATTTTATACGAGCGGTAGGCACAACTTAGTTTAGGTCAGAATTTTGCGTGCCGTGTAAATTTAAATATCGCGTCAATTCAAATCCGCGCATGAATAAAATTTGATCTTAAAATTTCGTGCCGTAAAATTTCAGTCAAGATTTCGCTTTGACTTTAAATTTTGAAATTCCGCACTCCGTAAAATTTCATATTAGAATTCTGCAGAGCATTAAATTTACAAATTTCGCTAGCTACCGAATTCGCAAAATTACCGCTCGCTTCAGATTCTGCACATCCTACGCGCAAAACAAAATTCCGCCTTGCTACAGAATTTTCAAAAGACGAAATTTACAATTCATAAAATCCTAAAAGAATAGAATTTTATAAAAAGCGCAACTTGCAAAATTTCAAAAAGCGAAGTGCGCTTCGTCTCTACAGCTCGCCGAAAAGCGCTTCGAGATTTTTAAGACCTTCCTCCGTGGAGACCTTTTTCTCGCTTGCCGAGCCGATTTCGATAAGCTCGATCTCGCAGCCGCACAGCATCGAAGCCAGGCGGATATTTAGGCCGTTTTTGCCGATCGCTTTACTTTTTTGATCGGGGTTTACATAGACGATCGCCTTGCCGTCCTGCGTTATTTTGACCGAGTTTACGATCGCGGGCGCCATTGCGCGAGTGATCAAAATTTCGGGGCTTGCGGAGTATTCAAACGCGTCGATGCTCTCGCCGCCGCTTCCGTCTTGCAAATTTTTGCTTAAAAATCTACTCACCGCGTCGATTCGAGCGCCTCCTTTGCCGACGGTGGCGCCTACCGGATCGACGTTTGGCGAGACGGCGCTAAGTGCGATCTTGGCTCGCCTGCCCGGAATCCTCGCGCAAGCCTGAATGATAACGCTGCCGTCTTTGATCTCTGGGACTTCGGCAGCGAGCAGGGCTTCTAGGAATTTCGGGCTGGTGCGCGAAAGTTCTAGTCTGATGCCGTGAGATTTGTCGATGGCTACGTTTTTGATGACGGCTTGCAGCACGTCGCCCACTTTGAAATTTTCACCCTTGATGCGGTTTTTTTGCGGCATGAAAGCCTTCGTATCCTCGATCTCTACGTAGGTCGTGCCGTCGTGATCGATCTTGGTGACCGTGCCGTGGGTGAGGGTGCCTACCTTGCTTTTATAGTTTTCAAAAATTTTCTCTTCAAGTAGCCTTTGGATGTGGAAATTTAGCTCTCTAGCCAGCACGCCGGAAGCCGTGCGACCGAGGTTTTCTATATTTATTTCGTAGCTTAGCTCATCGCCGATCTCTGCGTTTTCGCCTATTTTTTTGGCCTCGTTTAGCGCGATGAAGTTGTGATCGCCGAGCCGCTCATCATCGTCTGCTACGACGTGGACCTTTTGGTAAAGCTTGACGCGCTTGGTCTGCGGATCGACTTCGCTGTCGTAGAGATACTCCTCGCCGAAAAGTCTTTTTGCGGTCTGGATGAACGCCGTTTTGACGCGTTCTTTGACGTCTGCGGGCTCAAGCCCCTTTTCATTTGCAATCGACTCGATGATGTCGGTGATTTTTTCCATAAATTTTCCTTAAGATTTGATTTCGTGCTACTAAATTTGGATTTTAAATTTTGAAGTGCGGTATTATATGGAATTTTGACTTTATTTTTATTTAAACGAATTATTATCTAAATTTCGCTAAACTCGCGGGTTTAAAACATAAATGAAAGGATAGATCATGCAGCTAAAACTTGCCAGAACGGAGCTTGCCTCTAAGCCAAAAAGCGTTAAGATCGAGGATTTGCAAGCCCAAGTAGAAAAGAGCGGACAAAAAATATTTTATCTGGATAGAGAAAATTCTCAAAAAGATTTAGCCGCTTTGGTGGATTTTTTCGATACTAAGGGTTTTAGCGTGTATCAGCGCATAGTGCGATACGGGCTGAACGAAAATGAGTATATGTACGAGGTGCATATCCTTTGAGTAAACTCCTCTTCATCCAGACTCTAGGTTGCGCGATGAACGTGCGCGATAGCGAGCATATTATCGCGCAGCTAAAAGAGCAAGATTACCAGATCACCGACGACGTAAATATTGCGGATCTGATCTTAATAAATACCTGCTCCGTACGCGAAAAGCCCGTGCATAAGCTTTTTAGCGAGATCGGAGCTTTTGATAAGGCGCGAAAAAAGGGCTCTAAAATCGGCGTTTGCGGCTGCACCGCAAGCCATTTGGGCGGAGAAATTTTTAAGCGCGCACCCTTTGTGGATTTCGTACTCGGCGCCAGAAACGTATCTAAAATTTCGCAAGCCGTACGTACGCCAAAATTTATCAGCACGGACATAAACTACGACGAGAGCGAGTTTGCCTTCGGCGATTTTGCGAGCTCGCCATATAAATCCTTCATAAACATAATGATCGGCTGCGACAAAAAGTGCTCCTATTGCATCGTGCCGCAAACTAGAGGCGATGAAATTTCGATCCCCGCTCAAATCATCTTGCGCGAAGCCGAAAGATCCGCCGCTCGCGGCGCCAAAGAGATATTTTTACTCGGCCAAAACGTCAATAATTACGGCAAGCGCTTTTCTAGCGCGCACGAAAAAATCGACTTCAGCGACCTGCTCATGCGGCTTAGCGAGATAGAGGGCATCGAGCGCATCCGCTTTACTAGCCCGCATCCGCTGCATATGGACGATAAATTTTTGGACGTTTTTTGCAATAATCCTAAAATTTGCAAATCGATGCATATGCCGCTGCAAAGCGGTTCCAGCAAGGTTTTGCGCGATATGAAGCGCGGATATACCAAGCAGTGGTATCTGGACCGCGCGCTTAAACTGCGCCAAAGCTGCCCGGGTGTGGCGATTAGCACCGACATCATCGTAGGCTATCCGAGCGAGAGCGAGGATGATTTTGCTGAGACGATGGAAGTATTGGAGGCGGTGAGATTCGAGCAGGTTTTTTCCTTTAAATTTAGCCCGAGACCCCTCACGCCAGCGGCAAGCTTAAAGCCGCTGGATGATGAAATTTCAAGCGAAAGATTAAGCAGGCTACAAAGCGCTCACGCTAAAATTTTAGATGAGATCGCAGGGGCGCAAAAGGATAAAATTTTCGACGTATATTTCGAGGAGCTGCGCGAGAGCGGCACCGCGTGCGGTAGAAGCTTTTCAAATTTTTTAATCTGCGCGCAAGGTGGCGAAGAGCTGCTAGGCAAAACGCGCAGAGTGCGTATCGAAAAGACCGCCAGAATGGCGCTTTATGGACAAGTTATCGCTTAAAAAGCGGTTGTTTTTCCGCGTCGCCGAATATCTCATTTTTATCCTGATTTGGTGTATTTTTTTAACGTGCAGGGTTAAATTTACCCCCACGAAGCTGCCCGGAAAGCCCTGCGTCGTCGTATTTTGGCATGGAAGGCTAGCGATGATGAGCTTTGCATATAGGCGCTGGTGGTTGCGGGATTTCGGCAATGCTAAGCGCGCTAAGGTCATCATCTCAGATCACAAAGACGGCGAGATAATTACGCGCGTGATCTCGCATTTCGGCATCGGTGCGATCCGCGGCAGTAGTTTCAAGGGCGGCGCACGCGCACTTATGGGTGCGATCAAAGAGATAAAAAACGGCACCGACGTCATCATCACTCCCGACGGTCCGCGCGGCCCCCTTCACGGCGTCGCCGACGGAGCCGTGATCCTTGCGCAGCGACTGAACTTAGGCATTTACGCGCTAAATTACGAAGCGAGCAGTTTTTGGAAATTTCGTAGCTGGGACGAGATGGTGTTGCCAAAGCCGTTTTCGCGTATAAATTACAGCCTCAGTGCGCCGCTGAATTTGGAAGGACTTGACCTTGAAGAGGGCAAAGAGGCGATTAGGCGGCTGCTTTTTGCAAGCGCTGAGCAGGACATTAAATTTTAGTTTGAAATAATAGTGTTTCGATATAATTGCAATTTTAGGAGAAAAAATGGCACTATTTAAAGCAAAATCATTCCTCGGCGTCGCTAAAAGTGCCGACGCATGCGAGTTTTTTTATAGAAAATTGGGCTTCGGCAAAAGAATTTTGGATGAGAAATCCGATCGCTTTCCCATCGCGCAAGAAAATGATCTGGCTACCTCGCTGGCAGGCTTTGCGGATCTGAGTGATAAAAATTTAATCTCTTGCGTACTGATAGACGACGAAAATCAAAGGGTGTATTTTAACGAGGATTATATGATTAAAGAAAATAGCATTTATCAAAAAGTCGATGATAGCTTCATAGTGGAATTTCCTCGCGCAAGTGCACAGGCGGCGGATGAGACTTTTGGAATAGAATTTAGCTCGCACGCTAGTTTATTTAAAATTTTATACTTCTTGCTAAAAAATCAAAGCGATTTTGAAAATATGGCGATGTTCGCACTGAAATTTAATAACCGCGCATGTTTCGTCGTCGCCAACCAAGAGCGCGTGCTGTATGCCGACATAATGCGTATCGATGAGGAGATGCAGGCGGCGATGAGCGACGCGGACGAGCTATTTTACGAGCTTTTAAATTTTCAGATCGAGACCTTCTATAAATCCGAAAATAGCGAGTTTCTCACCAACGTTTTCATCTACTCCGACGGCACGCTTAGCAACGAGATCGGTTATGTGATTTTCACGCGCATCTTCATCAAAACAAATTTGATAAATCTAAATTTCGCCGATTACATCAACAAAATCGCGATGCTGGAAGCTCGCTAGATCAAATATTTTTGCTCCGTACCGAGTTGGAATTTTAAAATTTTATCTTTGCAATTGCGCTTGCTTGATACGATTTAGTTGCCTGTTTGCGCCGCATTTTATTAAATTTTATCTCGCGTTACATAATGGATTTTGGCTGGGTAAAATAATCAGTATTTAAACAACTCGATTTTAAATTTAAGCTCATTTGCCGCAAAGATCCGTCTTGCGCCGTAAATTTTGTCTTTTTCACGAATCCCGATTAATTTTGCGTAAAAAATTTTCTATCAAAGCCCGCCTTTGCTCCACGTCGTCGTTCTCGCTAATGCCCTCTAGCTCGCTTGCGTGATGGGCTTTGGGCGGGATATCTTTCAGATACGACCACACTTCGTCCTCGCTTAAAATTTTGCCGTGCAGATCAAAGCCCACGTTTAGCGCCCTGCCCGAAACTTCAGCCATATCTGCGTGCAGGTGACCGTAGAGCATCAGCGCGCCATAATGGCAGTTTGCCCACTCGATCATAGGGTAGTGAGACAGAGCCGCTCTCTTATGCGATAGGCGCACAAAGGCATATCCCACGATCTGTTCAAACATAAAATTGCCGTCCGCCTTGCGTCCACTTAGCAGTTCGTTTTTCATCGCAGCGATCCGCCCGTCGTGGTTACCCAGTAGCAAAAAATGTCGCCCGTTTAGCCTGCCAAGTAACTCGCAAGTGTGCGCAAAATCCTTGTGAAAGGACACGTCGCCGAGATTATAGACGAGATCCTCGGGCGTAACGAGCGCATTCCAAGCGGCGATGAGATTTTCATCCATCTCGGCCACGTTCGCGCCTTTTCTAAAATTCGGGTATTTTTTCAGCACCAGCTCGTGACCGAAGTGCAGATCGGAGGTAAAATAAACGCTCATAAAAGCTCCTCAAATAGCGCAAGATCCGCGCCTGCGGCAAATAAAAATCCGCGGTTTATCGGTGGGATGGCGAGCTGTCTGCACGCTTCTTTAAATTTCTTGTCCATCGCGGCTTTGATATATGGCGTTACGAGAATAAAATTTTCGCCCGCACCCACGGCTACCTTGCCGCCTAGCACACAGCCTGCGCTGTTTTCTAGGCAGCGCGCGCATTCGTTTCTCTGTGCCGAGCTTAGCACTAGTCCTAGCCGCTTGCACGCCTGATCTACGCCGCGAAGCTCGCCCCGGCCTCGTTTTATGAGATAAATTTTAGGCGCGGGATTAGAAATTTCGGGGCTTAAATTTTGTGCGTCAGTCGCCAAAAACTCAAAACTTTTTTTCACGCCGCTAAAATATTCGTCCAAAAACGGCTCGCTAAATTTCGCGCGAATAAAGCCGCGTTTAAACCGGTTCGTTAAATTCGTCTCGTCGGTGAAGTATTTTAGGTTTCGCTCACGCAAAAACCGCTCCAGCTCGCACTTTCGCACGCCTAGAAGCGGACGAGCGATCACGTAGTCCTCGCGAGCCTCTAGCTCTTGCATGCCTAGCATCTCGTTAAGCCCGGCGCCGCGTCCCAGCTGCATCAAAAACCACTCAAATTTGTCGTCAAACTGATGCGCTAAGATCAAATTTTCATATCCCTGCTCGCGGCAAATTTGAGCGAAAAAATCATATCTGACTGCGCGCGCCTCGTGCTCGAAATTTGACGTGCCCAGTCGCACGCTTTTTACGTAGATTTGTTTGTTAAATTTGGCTACGAGCTGCTGCGCCGAATCGACTTCGTCCTTGCTCTGCGCGCGGACGTTATAGTCCACGATCGCAAGGTCAAATTTCACGCCCGCCTCGTTTAAAAGATAAAAAAGCGCTGTGCTATCGACGCCGTGCGAAAATGCAAGCAGATTTTTGCCAGCCCGCAGCAAGGCTAGAATTTTGCTTGGAATTTCGGGCGAGTTTTTCATTGTCCTTGCGAGCTTTTTAGTACTCGCGCAAGCAGTCTATCGCCAACAAATTCCGTGATCTCGCACTCGTATAGACCGCCTGCTTTTAGGTTTTGCACGCAGCTTTCGTTGATTAAAATTTCGCCGTCGATGTCCTTGCCCCATGCAAGAGGCTTGGCGCCGTAAAAAAACTCGCCCTCACTGCTGGCACCTTCGATTATTAGGGGTATCTTTTTGCCTACGAGCGTGCGCATGCTGCTATCTATCGCCTCGCGCGTGATTTTCTCGATTTTATTCAGACGGCGACTAATTGTCCGTGCGGGGATTTGCGACATCGCAAAGCTCGCCGTATCCTCCTCTTTGCTGTAAGCAAAAGCTGAAATTCTATCAAATTTAAACTCCTGCAAAAAGTCGCAAAGCTCGTCAAATTCTACGTCTGTTTCGCCCGGGTGCCCGACGATGACGCCCGTTCGTAAAAATGCGCCCGACGCACTTCGCATTAAATTTAAAAGCTCTTTGATCCGCGCCGCGCTTGCGCCGCGCTTCATCAGGCTTAGCATTTTGTCGTTTATGTGTTGGATCGGCATGTCGAAGTAGTTTGCGAAAACGGGTGAGTCCACGATCGCGCGGATGAGCCGCTCGTCGGTGCTGGTGGGGTAGAGATACAGCACGCGCGCTACCTTGACGCCCTCGATTTTTTCGATGCGTTTTATCAGCGCGACTAGGTCGGCGCCCCACTCATCAGCTATTTCATCGCTTGCGTTCTCCTCGCTAGAGCTCTTGCCGCGGGTGAGCCTGCCTTGAGCGGAAATTTTATCTGCCGCGCCGCCGCTTGAGTCATCAGAATTCTGCCCGTCGCGAAAGCCTGCAAAATTTAACTCATCGCGGTAGTCTTTAAAATTTGATCCGCCTTTTTTGCCGCGTCTTAGATCGCGACCGTAGCTGCTAGAATCCTGCGCTATAAAGCTAAAATCGTAAAATCCGCGCGCTACCAAACTGCGTACCTCCGCTTCGATGTCCTCGATACTGCGGCTTTTTAGGCGACCTTTGAAGCTCGGAATGGCGCAGAAAGAGCATTTTTGATTACAGCCCTCTGAAATTTTAACGTAAGCGTGGTAGTTTGAGCCCGTTATCACGCGCGAAGAGGTAAGCGCGGGACTTTGCAGATAGGTTTGCGGGCTGAATAAATTCTGCTTTTTTAAAATCATCTCATCGATTTTATCGTAGTCGCCGACGCCGCTGAAAATATCAACCTCGGGCAGCTCGCGCATGAGCTCATCCTTGTAGCGCTGCATCAGACAGCCCGTGACGACCAGCAGTGCGCCGCTTTTTTTCTGCTCGCTAAGCTTCAAAATCGTGCGGATACTCTCCTGCTTGGCGCTTGCGATGAAACCGCAGGTATTTACGATGATGACGTCGGCAGAGGCCACATCGGGCGTGAGCTCATAGTTTTGCAAGCGCCCAAGCATGATCTCGCTATCGACTAAATTTTTATTGCAGCCTAGAGAAACGAGATGGAGTTTTGCCATTTTACAGCCAGATATTATCGATCAGACGGGTCGTGCCTACCTTGGCGGCTACTAAAATGATAGTATCTCCCGACTTGATCTGCGAAATTTCATTAAATTTATAATCCACGAACGCTATATAATCGACCGCCAGCGGCTCAAGCACGCTAAGCATCTTTTCGCGGACGATGTTTAGGCTGATCTCGCCTTTTTTAATAAGCGAGCTGGCATTTAGCAAGGAGCGCGAAAGCTTAAGCGCCATAAGTTTTCCCTCCTCATCCAAATAGGCGTTGCGCGAGCTAAGCGCCAAGCCGTCGCTCTCGCGCACGATTTCACAGGGCACGATGTTTATATCCATAAAAAAGCTCTTTACCATATTTTGTACGATGAAAAGTTGCTGGGTGTCCTTTTTGCCCATATAAACGTTGCTAGGACGAGTTAGATTAAAAAGCTTATTTAGCACCTTAAGTACGCCGTCGAAGTGCCCGGGGCGCGTTTTGCCTTCTAAAATTTCACTTATTGGCTTAGGTGCTATGATTGCTGGCTCCTCCGTGCCGTAAATTTCATCCGCGATCGGGATAAAAAGCGCGTTCACATCGAGGCTTTCGCAAATTTTAATATCGCCCGCTTCGTTTTTTGGATAGCTGTTTAGATCCTCGCCGGGCAAAAACTGCGCCGGATTGAGGAAGGTCGAGACGATTACGATGTCGTTTTCGTTCCGCGCTCTTTTTATGAGGCTCGCATGCCCCGCGTGCAAAGCCCCCATCGTAGGCACAAAGCCTATGCTGCCGCTTGCTGATGCTCTGAAGCTTTTTAGCTCCTCTACGCTTCTAATGATCTGCATTGTTCTCTCTTTTCAATATAAAATATTAGGCTGGCAATTATATCAAAAAATATTAAAGGTATAAATTAAGCGCGAAAGGGTGGTCTATTTAGCGAGTGTTAATCAATAAGTACTAAAATCTATCGCGAGCTTTAGCTCTAAAATAAACTTCAAAAGGAGCGAAAATGGCTACTCAAGAGACAAATTTAGATTCTTTGAAAAAGGATATCGACTCTTTAAAAGCGGATTTTAAAGAGATTATGAAGTCTATTAAAAATATAGGCGCAGAGCGTGCGGAGTCTGCTAAAGATAAAATTCTAGATCAGCTAAATAGCAATGAGATCAAAAAATATATAGATGATCTAAGGCTCAAAGGCAAAGACGGCATAGAAAGCGTAAATGACACGATAAAACAAGATCCGATAAAAAGCATCGCTATCGCTGCGGGCGTCGGGTTTTTGCTCGCTTGGTTGCTGAAAAAATAATGGCCGGCATATCTGAATTTATAGTTTCGGTAGTAGAGCTCGTAGACGCTCAAGCTAGCGATATTAGGCGCTCTTTTTTAAAGAGCGCCAACTCGGTTTTACTAAACATAATTACGGGCGTAATTTGCATTATAGGCTTAGTTTTCTTTTTGCTAGGGTTGCACGCGCTTCTTGAAAAAACTATCGGAGAAATTTGGGCGTATTTTGCCTGCTCCATCGTAGCTTTTTTATGCTCTATTATCGTGTATAAGGCGCTTTCGTGCAAAGCGAAATGACAAAAGAAAAGCTAAGACTAGTGGTGTCTATGCTTGAAGACAAAAAAGCCGATTGCAAAAAGTTAAAGCTAGAAGAAGCAAAGCTAAAACTGCTACTAAACGACCCCTTGCCCGATCTCTCGACGGAGCTTAAACTGATTAATCGCGGAAATATCAAGCAGGTTTTGATATCCCTAATAGATAAATGCTTCATAATGCCCGCCTTAAATAAAATTTTATAAACAACCTTAATCCAAAATATGTTATAATCACGCCAAAAGCATAAAAAGGCCTTAAATTTTGGATAATTACGAATACACGGAACTTTTAAAAACCCTAAGTACTAAAGTCGAAAATATTGCAGGCGTCGTAAAACCAGAGAACATTAAAGCGCGCCTAAAAGAGATCGAGGAGCTTGAAAACGATCAAAATCTCTGGCAGGACGTCGCAAAAGCAGGCGCCATCGGCAAGGAAAAAACTAAAATTTCAAATATCTTAAATAAATTTTTAAACGCTAAAAATGCCGTAGACGACGCAAAAGCTCTATATGAGCTGGCAAACTCGGAAAACGACGAGGAGACGATAAACTCGCTTTTTGCCGAGGCGGACGAGCTAGAGGGCAAGATCATAAATTTAGAAATTTCTATGATGCTTAGCGGCGAAAACGACGATAAAAACGCTATCGTCAGCATTCATCCGGGCGCAGGCGGTACGGAGAGTAACGACTGGGCGAGTATGCTATACCGCATGTATCTGCGCTTTTGCGAGCGAGAGGGTTTTAAGATCGAGGTTTTGGACTTTCAAGAGGGCGAGGAAGCAGGTCTTAAAGATGTCAGCTTCATCGTGCGCGGCGAGAACGCCTACGGATATCTGAAAGCCGAAAACGGCATCCATCGCCTGGTGCGCGTAAGCCCGTTTGATAGCGCAGGGCGTAGACATACGAGCTTTTCAAGCGTGATGGTAAGCCCCGAGCTGAATGATGATATCGAGATAAATATCGAAGAGAAGGATATCCGCGTTGATGTGTTTCGCGCAAGCGGCGCAGGCGGGCAGCATATCAATAAAACCGAAAGCGCCGTGCGTATCACGCACATCCCGACGGGCATCGTAGTAAACTGCCAAAACGATAGAAGCCAGCACAAAAACAAAGAAACGGCGATGAAGGTGCTAAAGTCCCGCCTTTACGAGCTTGAGCTGATGAAACAGCGCGAAAAGGACGAAAACGCGCCTAAAAGCGAGATTGGCTGGGGGCATCAGATCCGCTCCTACGTACTTTTCCCGTATCAGCAGGTCAAGGATAACCGCAGCGGCGAGGCGTATAGCCAGACCGACGCGATCTTAGACGGCGATATAAAAAGCATAATCGAAGGCGTTTTGATTTCACAAGCGAACAAATAAATTTTTTTGAAAGGATGAGAATGAGTGAAGATGGAATTTTGCTAGCGCTAGGATATAGCGTAAACGACGCGACGGTAGCGCAGCTGCGAGGAATTTTATCGAAGTGTGATTTTGAGGATAACGAGCTCGATCGCATCGTGGGGCTGAACGATAAGCTTAAAATTTACGGTGCGCATGTGGCTATGTCGAATTCAAACCCATATTTTAAGATAAAAAATGACGCTACGAATGAGGAGCGTAAGAGCGCTGTTGAGGAGATCATCAGCGCTTGGTCGGAAAAATTTAAGCTCAAGCTGCAAAAGGTCGCGGGCAAAGAGACCTATTACATTTTGGGTCGCCAAATTTCAAAAAATTAAGGAGCAAAATATGAAAAAAATTCTAGCTTTGATAGCCGCCGGGGTGTTTTTGGCAGGTTGCGTAAGCAACGCACCAAAAAGCGCGGTCGATGCGCCTAAGAGCGGCAAATATTCTTTCGCCGAGGTTCAAGACGGAATCCGCCCGATGAGCTTGCAAGGTAGCGTCGTGCAAAGCGATGCATGCAAAAACGGCAACGGTGCTATGTGCCTAAATTTCGCGGATTCTATGTACTCCAAGCGCGACTACGCTTCTGCCGCTAACGCCTACAACGCCGCGTGCACGCTCTCTCAGAACTTCCCTGCTTGCCAGAAGCTCGCAGCGATGTTCGAAAAAGGCGAGGGCGTGGAGCAAAATAAATTCAACGCCATTGATCTATACCGCATCTCGTGCTATTACGGCTACAAGGATGCGTGCGCAAATATGCGCCGCTTAGGCTACAACGGCTAAGGCTTTGGGATTTAAATTTTAAAATTCTATTTTAGATTTACTCGCTACGAATTAGCTGCTTTCAAATTCCATTCCGCCGTATCACGGGATGGAATTTGTTGCATGAAATTCTGTTATCTAGCCGCAATGGCTAAAATTTTCCTTGCCTTCTCAATTTGTTCCATAACATGCTCCTTTAAAATTTAAATTTTCTAAATTCTATCTTTTCATTAAAAATCGACATCGTGCGCTGAAGATTGTTTATATCTTTTTGCATCGTTTGCATAAAATAATCTCTCAGCTGCAGATACTCCTCTTTATTCGCCATCAGAATATTTAGTATCTCGACCTCAGCATTTTCTTTATAAAGCACGAGCTGATCGTGAAGACCGAAAAAGCCGAGGCTACCGTTAAGCAGATGCATATAGGCTTTGGTAGTTAAAATGGAAAAGCAAAAAGTAAAAATTATCGCCACGCCATTGATCGGCTCTCCCGTCGTATAGCAGCCGAGCAAAAACCAAAGAACAAGAAAGACCTTTATATAAATAGGTATTTTTTGCTTCCAGCTCCATCTCCAGTCAAAGCTTAAAGCCATAGCGCCGATTGTATTTATCTCGAACGTTTTACGAATCTTATTTTTATTGTAATATAAAATTTTATCGTTATAAAACACGAAGTATGCGCCGTCTCTATTCATAAAATTTGTTACGAATATTACCAAGACCAAAGGAAGGAGGCGAAACATTTTAATGCTTATGGGATTTACAATAGTGGCAAATGCAAGCGCTATTAACAAGCCTACCATAGTAGGAACTATGGAGTATTTCATATAGTCATAATAAGTATGATCTTTGATAATTAGCGGATTTTTGTCGTAATCTCTAGCTTTGAAATTTTGTTGCAAGACGCCGCTGTCATCGTATATAAAATTTTGCTGCTCTATGTTGTTTACACAGGCGGAATTCTGATCCGCTTCGGCTTCTAAATTTAAAGCGTCAGGAGCGGAATTCGGTGCTTTAGAATTCAGAGATTCGAAATTCGGAGGTTCAGAATTCAGGATTTCAAAATTCGAGGCTTCGAAATTTAAGGTTCTAAAATTAGAAGCTTCAAAATTTGAGACTTCGGAATTCGAGATTTCGGAATTTTGAGCTTTGAAATTCGAGACTCCAAAATTCGATGTTCCAGAATTTTCGCCGTTAGAATTTTGCTCCAAGCCCCGCTTTGGCTCCTGATGCCGCTTTTGTAGTAGCCTTTTTAATTCCCCAAGCCTGCTTTGATCCATTCTTGCCCCCGATAAGGCGTTTTAACCTCGCTTATTTTTGCTTGCGCTTTTCATCGCCGCTAGCTCCTGCACCAAAAATTCCCCCGTGTAGCTGAGCGTCTTTTTGAAATCTTTCGCGAGCTTTTCTGGGGTGCCGCAAGCGACGATCCGTCCGCCGCCCTCGCCGCCCTCGGGCCCCATATCGATGATGTAATCGCAGTTTTTGATGACGTCCAGATTATGCTCGATCACAAAGACGGAATTTCCCAGATCGACCAAATGGTGCAGCACCGCCACCAGGCGATCTACGTCTGCAAAATGTAGCCCCGTCGTGGGTTCGTCCAGGATATATAGCGTATTGCCCGTGTCGGTGCGGCTTAGCTCCTTGGCGAGCTTGACGCGCTGTGCCTCGCCACCGCTAAGCGTCGTGGCGGGTTGGCCTAACGAAACGTAGCCGAGCCCGACGTCCGCGAGCGTTTTTAGCTTTTGATAAATTTTAGGCACGGCTTTGAAAAACTCGAGCGCCTCGTCGATACTCATCGCCAAAACGTCGGCTATGCTTTTGTTTTTGTATAGAATTTCAAGCGTCTGCGCGTTGTATCTCGTGCCGTGGCAGACGTCGCAGACGACGCTGATATCGGGCAGGAAGTGCATCTCGATCGTGATCTCGCCCTCGCCCGCGCATTTTTCGCAGCGCCCGCCCTTGACGTTGAAGCTGAAGCGGCCGATCTTATATCCGCGCAGCTGCGCTTCCTTCGTCGCGGCAAAAAGCGCGCGGATCTCGTCCATCACCCCCGTGTAGGTCGCAGGATTGCTGCGCGGGGTGCGTCCGATCGGGGTTTGATCCAGATAGATCACTTTATCCAGGCTATCAAGCCCGGAAATTTTAGCGCCCTTTACCGCGTGCACTTTCCTCGCGCGATTTAGCTCCTCAAGCGCCGTCGGCAGTATAGTTTGCAGCACCAAGGAGCTCTTGCCGCTGCCGCTAACGCCCGTGATGCCGACTAAATTTCGCAGCGGAAATTTTGCGCAAAGGCCGTGGATGTTATTGATATTTACGTTTTTGATGCTTAGCCAAAGCTCCTGTTTGCGGTGCTTTTGGTAATTTATCTCCTTTTGGTTATTCAGATACAGCGCGGTTTGCGTATTGCTTTTAAGCAGATGCGCGACGTCTCCTGCGAATACGACCTCGCCGCCTAGATTGCCCGCTCCTGGGCCGATATCTACGACGAAGTCTGCCGCCTCGATCGTCTTTTTATCGTGCTCGACGACGATTACGGAATTTCCCTTTTCCTGTAAGCTTCGCAGCGTCTTGATGAGCTTTTGCGTATCGCGCTCGTGAAGCCCGATACTAGGCTCATCGAGCACATACATCACGCCGCTAAGACCCGAACCGATCTGGCTGGCTATCCTGATTCTTTGCGCTTCGCCGCCGCTGATGGTGCGCGCATCGCGCCCCAGCGTGAGGTACCCCAGCCCCACGTCCTTTAAGAAAAACAGCCTCTCGTTGATCTCTTTTAGGATCGGCGCCGCGATCTGCGCGTCCTTTTCGCTTAAATTTGAAAACCGCTTCTCGTCGCTGAAAAATTCCACGCAGTCTGCGATACTCATATTTATCACGTCGCCGATGCCCTTGTCTGCGACCTTTACGGCTAGGCTTTCGGGGCGCAAGCGCAGTCCGCCGCAATCGGGGCAAATTTTTTCGCTCATATAATCGTCCAGGTCGCTTTCGTTTTTGAGCAGATCGTAGGCGTATTTGATCGCGCCCTCAAATTTTCGCACGAGCTTATGTTTTTTCCAGTAAAAATCGATCTCTTTGACGCTGCCGTAAAGGATCAGCTTTTTTTGCTCTTCGCTTAAATTTGCGTACGGGATTTTGACGTTTATGCCGTTTGCTTCGCAAAATCCGAGTAGAAATTTATAGTAATAGCTCTTGTTGAAGCCTGACATCACTTTAATCGCGCCGCCCTCGATCGAGGCGTTTTCGTTGATGATCTTGCCCAGATCGAGGCTAAATTTTATCCCCAGCCCGTCGCAACTCTCGCACGCGCCCTTTGGGGAGTTGAAGCTAAACGCGAGCGGTTCGAGTGGCTTGAATGAAATTTTACAATCAAAGCACGCCATATGCTCGCTGTAGTGGATCAGACTCTGCGCGAGCCCCAGCTCGGCGGCGTTTGCGATCTCCACCTCAAGCTCGCCGAAGCTGAGCTTGAGCGCCTTTTCGACGTCGCTTGCGATACGGATGGAATTTTCCTCGTCGATGGTCGTGCGGTCGATGATGACCTTGATCGAGTGCTTTTTCGTCTTGCTTAGCTCGATCTCCTCGTCCAGTCGCACCAGCACGCCGTCGATCTGAGCGCGTACGTAGCCCTGCTCGCGCAAGCTTTGCAGCATATCGGCGAAGCTGCCCTTTTTCTCGCGCACCAAAGGCGCGCCTAAGATTACTTTAGCGCCGCGCGGCAGCTTCATAATCTCGGCGATGATGTCGCTGGAGCTCATCTTTGAGATCGGCTTGCCGCATTTGTGGCAGTGCTGCACCCCCACGCGCGCATAAAGCAGCCTCAGATAGTCATAAATTTCGGTAATCGTGCCCACCGTCGAGCGCGGGTTTTTCGACGTCGTTTTTTGATCGATCGCGATCGCAGGCGTCAGACCGTCGATCTTATCGACGTCAGGCTTGCCTACGCGATCTAAAAACTGCCTCGCGTAGCTGCTTAGGCTCTCGACGTATCTGCGCTGCCCCTCGGCATATAGCGTATCAAAAGCCAGCGTGCTCTTGCCGCTGCCGCTAAGACCGGTAAAAACGACGAGTTTGTCCTTTGGAATTTGCAAATTTATATTTTTCAGATTGTGCTCGCGCGCGCCCGTGATGGTGATGAGATCGTTCATTTTCGCCCTTTTGTGCAAATTAATCTTACATTATAGCTCAAATTGTTAAAATTGCGCTTTTGGAAGGGGCGGCGATGATACTAATCTGCACGGCTTTGCGCTGCGAAGCCCAAGCGATAATCGAGAGTTTTAAACTTACGCGTAGTGGCGATCTGTTCGCAGGCGAGCAGATGCTTCTATACATCTGCGGCGTGAGGTTTGGAGCTAAATTTGAAGCGGGCGCTGCAGGCGGCATAGAAATAGAATTTAAGAGCGAACCCGGCGCGGAATTTATTTGCCGTGCCTATACAGATGCGGAATTCGGGCGTAAGCTTCGCAAGGATCGGCGCGGCGCGGATCCAAAATTTAAGCATCGTTTGGACGCGGGCGCGCTCTGCGGCGATGATGCAGAGGTCGGTTCTGCGCGAAATACGCCTGAAAATTTTGAAATTTTAAATTTTGGTTCCACACAAAATTTAAAACGCTTCGGCGAAATTTTACTTTCGCGGCGCGTGGACTTTGCGCTAAACATAGGCGTCTGCGGCTGCGAGGATACAAATGTGCAAATCGGCGAGGCGTTTTACTTTGACAGCACGGCAGCGCGGGAATTTTACGGCGAGGGCGGATCGGAGCTTTACGGCTCGCAGGCAATGGGACGCGGCGTGCAGGCTCAAAAATTTCAAAATTTCCGCTCGCAGACATTTTGCGGCGTGAGTTTGGACAGCAAGCTGCTGGCAAATTTAATCTGCGTAAGCGAGCCTAAAATTTTAAACGCAGCGGAGCAGACCGATGAGGCAAATGTCGCAGAGATCGAGGCGCGCGGCGAGATAAACGCACAAGCCCCAACGCAAGGGGTAAACGGCTCAGCAGATACAAAAAATTTCACGCGCGACGCGACGCGGGCTGAAATACAAAGCTTAACGCAAGTCAAGGCGCAAAATTTATCGAGCGTAAAACCCTCACAAATCGCGGTAAGTGGGCACAACGTCGCGACGAATACCGCAACGCGAGCAACACAAAATACGCCGTGCACGGCAAAAGACGCTACCCGCGGGCGTGCAAGTTGCGGCGTTACGCTTTACGATATGGAGAGCTCGCTTTTTGTTAGTGCTTGCGAGCGTGCGGGTGTGCCGTGGGCGATGATGAAGATCGTAAGCGATCATCTGCGCGGCGAGCGGCTTTGCAAAAGCTTCGTCTATGAGCTCGTAAAGGCGCGCCTGCCACAAATCCGCGCCGCAATAAAGAGTAAAATTTAACTATAAGAGCGTATGCAAAAAACCGAGCCGAGAGATGAATTTTGACTTCATACGCCGAATGTATCGCAGAATTTGAAGGTATTGCGGAAGCGCAGGAGAAACGATGAAAATAAAAGGCTCTTATCTGTATTTTGCCCTCTTGACGTGCGCATGCATCGCGGCTTGCGCGTATGCCGTAGCGGATCTGTTCGCAGATCCGCCCTCGCTAGTCTTTTTAGCCCTTTTGCTCGCATTTGCCTGCATCGGGCTATGGCTGAAAGACGCCTTAATAGGTGTGCGCTACCTATTTTACTGCGTCTGCGTGCAGCTACTCTTTGCGGCGGCCATTTTCGCCGCCCTTAAATTCCCCGCCATGGCGCAGTTTGTGCGCAGTGCTGAGATAGGCATCGGCGGCACGGGCATACCGCTAGGCATCGTTCTGCTCGTGCTGCCCGCGTTCTTTTGCGCCCTGCCGTATTACTACCGAACTGGCGTCAAAAAAATCCCGCAAAAGCTCATACTCGGCGGAATTTTGATCCTAAACGTCGCTATTACGCTAGCTTACGCCTTCTATTTCGAGCGACTATTCTGCGGCGCGATCTGAAATTTCAACGATTTTCAGTGACCGCGCGTGAAATTTAAGTATAATTTGCAAAATTTAAACGAAACGGAGCAAGATGACGGAGGCAAAAAAGGAGCTAGGCACGCAGTTTGGCGTGAATCTGAGCGAGCGATCAAGCGCGTTTTTGGGCGCGCTATTTGAGAAATTTCACTTTTCATTTCAGCAACGAAAGCAGCTTGCGGAGTTTGCGAGCGATTTTGAGGCGTGGGACGAGACCCCCGTTTATGAGCTGCTTGCGAGCGAGCAATGCGGGCTAAATTTTAATAAAGCCAAATTTAATAAAGCAGAAAAAGGCCCAAGCGGCGAGCAAATTTTTAATTTCGTGCGCGAAGCCTGGCTTGAGCTAAAGTCGCGCCCACACTCATACGCGAGCTTCAAAAGCGATTACGCGCCGAAAAAATTTGAAATTTCATCCTTTCGCGCAGATCGCATCGCTTTAGGGCTCTGTCCGGTGGCGAGCGAAAATACGCGCTGCTGCAATCTGCTGACGCTTGATGCAGTCAATTCGTGCGGCTTTGACTGCTCCTATTGCGCGATCGGCTCATTTTACAAGCAGGGGAAAATCGGCTTTGACGAGAATTTCGCGGCAAATTTAGCGCGCCTGCGGCTCGATCCCGCGCGCAGCTATCACATCGGCACGGGTCAGAGCTCCGACTCGCTCATGTGGGGCGATCGCTTCGGCATTTTAAGCGCATTATGCGATTTTGCGGCGCAACATGAAAACGTGATTTTGGAGCTTAAAAGCAAGTCGAATAATATCCGGTTTTTCCTGCAGCGCGAGATCCCGCGCAACCTCATCGTCACCTTTTCGCTCAATACCCCCGCGATCATAGCGAACGAGGAGCATCTAAGCGCGAGCCTGGATGCGCGGCTGGCTGCAGCCGAAGCGCTCGCGGCGCGCGGCATTTTGGTGGGCTTTCACCTCCACCCGATGGTTTGGTACGAGGGGTGGCGGAGTGATTACGGCGCGCTTTTTGAGTGGCTGCTACGCAGCTTCGATCCAAGCGGCGTCGCGATGGTCTCGCTCGGCACGCTTACCTTCATCAAACCCGTCGTAAAAAAGCTGCGCTCTCGCGGGCTGCGGAGCAAAATTCTACAGATGCCCCTTGCGGACGCGAACGGCAAGCTGTCCTACCCGCTGCAGATCAAGCGCGAGCTTTTTAAATTTGCCGCGGACGCGCTTTCGCCGTGGCGGGAGCGGGTGTTTTTCTACCTCTGCATGGAGGATGCGAGCCTGTGGCGCGAGGTCTTGGGGCACGAGTACGAAAGCAACGACGCATTTGAGGAGGCGATGAAAGCGGCGTATTTCGCAAAGATACGGCAGTGCTAGACGCGCTGTTTGTCGCGGACCGACCGCAGCTCGCTCATGTGTGACGCCGAGGATACAGCGCGAAATTTGCGGCAAGCGAGCGGTTAAAATTTAGCGGCGCGCCGAGTTTTATAAAATTAAATTTTATAAATCGGGTGGGCGGGCACGGCGAGCGTCGATGAAATTTACAAAGCGGCGGCGCAGCAAAACGCCCGTGGGCTAAATTTAAAATTTTACCCGGCGCAGGTCGCGGCGCGAAATGTTTAAATCGCGCAAATTTAGCGGCGGACACAATGAGCAGAGAAAATTTAGCGTAGGAAAATTTACTCAGCGCGCGAAATTTAACGCGCCGAAGCGGCATGAAAATTTAAAGGAGAAAAGATGAAAGCATTGATCACGGGCGCAAGCGGCGGTATCGGCAGCGCGGTTGCGGAGCTTTTGCGGCAAAACGGCTATGAAATTTTAACGCTAAGCTCGCGCTTTGAGGATACGGACGCGCTAGCGAAGGAGTGCCGCGCTCTGGCTGCGGCGTGTGAGATTGATGCGCTGATTTTATGCGCGGGTGCGGCGAAATTTGCGCCGCTTGAGGCGATGAGCGAGAGTGAAATTTTAAAAATTTTAAACGTAAATCTTGTCGCAAACATCATCATCGCGCGCGCGTTTTTGCCGAATTTAAAGCGCAACCGCGCCCATATCATCGGCATCAGCTCGATCGAGGCGCTGCGATCTAGCCGCTTTAGCGCGGTTTATAGCGCGAGCAAGGCGGGGCTGCGGGCGTTTCTGCTCTGCCTTTTCGAGGAGGCGCGCAAACATATCAGAGTAAGCTGCATCAACCCGGACATCACCAAAACGCCGTTTTACGAGGATTTGAGCTTCGAGCCCGCGGATGATGAGGCGAGCTTCGTGGATGCGGGGGAGATCGCAAATTTTACGCTGCAAATTCTGCGCACGAAGTCCAACGTGAGCGAGTTTACGATCCGCCCGCAAATCGTAAATCTGCGGAAAAAATCAAAATTTAATCGTGAAGGGGGCAAGCTTGAAAATCGGTAAAAGTCATGTTTTTGTGCTAGCTGTGGCACTTCTTATCATTTATGCCGCGTTTATAAGCGGTAGCGGCGGGTATTGTAGCGCGAGAGAATTTTTTTCAGGCAGGCACGACGAAGAGGATGACGCCTGCATCGCTAAGCTGATAAAGCGAGCGGACGCGGGTAATATATATGCGGCAAATCGACTAAGATATCCGCACGAGGCGTATATCAAGCGCACATGTAAAAAGGAAGTGGAGAGCTTGGGCGAGCGCGAAAGATATTATTTTGAGCTCTACATCCAAAATCGCTGCGAAGCTTGGGGCTTTGAAACGCCCAAATCAAAGGGCGGCGAAGCAAATACGACGAGCGGCAATACGAACGCAACGGACGGCAAGGGAAATTTAACGCGCGAGGGTGCGAATACAATCCGCGATGAAACGGGCGTAATCAAACGCGATATAAATTCTACGGGAGGGTCAAATGTCGGGCGATAAAGCGAAATTGAAAGCCAGTAAAAGTAAAATTTTTATTATGCTAATTGTGGGATTTTTTATTATTTATGGAGTTATAAGAAGCAGCGGTATGTATTGCAATATGGAGGAATTCTTTTCTGATAAACAGGGCGAAGAGGATGATGCCTGCATCGCTAAGCTGATAAAACGAGCGGACGACGGAAACGGCTTTGCGGAAAATAGACTAAGATACCCAACTATGGAATATATCAAGCGAGTGTGCGAAAAGGGAGTGGAAAGCTTGGGTGAGCGAGAAAGATTTTATTTCGAGCGTTATAGTAAAGATCGTTGTAGCGCTTGGAGCTTTAAAACGCCCAAATCAAAGGGCGGCGAAGCAAATACGACGAGCGGCAGCGGTAATTTAGCGCAAGGCAATACGGACGCAACGGATAGCAGAGCAAATTTAACGCGCGAAGGTGCGAATACAGTCCGCAATGAAACAGGCGCGATCAAACGCGATATATAAATTCTACGGGAGGATTAAATGCCGGGCGATAAAGCGAAATTGAAAGCTAGTAAAAGTCAAATTTTTTTGTTAATCGTAGGGGTTGTTATTCTGTGCACCCTATATATAAGCAGCAGTGGTGCGTATTGCAACATTTGGGAATCTTTTTTAAACAATAAGGGCGAAGAGGATGATGCCTGCATCGCTAGGCTGATAAAGCGCGCGGATGCGGGTAGTGAATTGGCGCTCAGTCGACTTAGATACCCTAGCAAGGCATATATCAAGCGCACATGCGAAAAGGGAGTAGAAAACTTGAGCGAGCGTGAGAGATATTATTTCCAAGGCTTTAGCGGGGATCGCTGCGAGATTTGGGGCTTTAAAACGCCCAAATCAAAGGGCGATGAAGCAAATACGACAAGTAGCGGCGGTAATTTAGTGCGAGGTGATATGAACGCGACGGATAGCGGAAATTTAACGCGCACCGAGGCAAACAACGGCGAAGCCGATACTACGGACAGCAAAGCGGACATCGCGAAGCGCGAAGGAAATTCTACGGAAGAACAAAATGCTGGGCGATAAGATTAGCCTTGAAGGCGATATCGTAAATTTTATGTCATTGGTCAAATTTGTGAAAAAATGAGTTAAAATTTATTACTCAAGGAAAAATATGGTAAAAAAGAGATCTTTAGAAGTAAAAGGAAGCATATCGATCGCCATAATCCTGCTTTGGGTTTATTTTTTGATTACGGCGCTGGGCGGTGATAGATACTGCGGCATATGGGATTATATCGCAAATAGTGAAGAGGATGATACCTGCATCGCTAAGCTGATAAAGCGCGCAGACGCGGGTAGTGAATTGGCGCTCAATCGGCTTAGATACCCTAGCAAGGCGTATATCAAGCGCGTATGCGAAAGGGGAGTGGAAAACTTAGGTGAGCGAGAAAGATATTATTTTGAACGTTTAGGTGTAGATCGTTGCGAAGCTTCAAATTTTAAAGATAACGAAGTAAACACGACGAGTGGCAGCAGTAATTTAACGCGAGGCGATACGAACGCAACGAGCGGCGAGGGAAATTTAACGCGCGCCGAGGCAAACAACGGCGAATCTGACACTATGGACAGCAAGGCGGACAAGATGAGGCACGAAGAAAATTCTACGGAAGAGCAAAATGCTAGGCGATGAAAATTTAGAAAAATTTTTCTCGAAAATCGACGCGGCGGAGTTTGGAATTTCTGCGGGCTCAAAGCTTGCTTTAAAAAATTCCAAACTTGCAGGAAGCACTAGAAGTAGGAGCGGCGACAAGCCTTTAAAATCACAAGGCGGCGCGGAATTTTGCGACGGACAGCCATATTCGAGCGGCGCGCAGCAAGCTGAAATTTTAAAATTTAATGCCGAACCGCTGTTTAATGCCGAGCAAGTGCGTCTTGATACGGAGCAAGCACATTTAAAATTTAACGTCCGTTCATCGCAAGCAGGGCTAGGTGCCCATCCGCCGCAGACGCCGTTTGATGCCGAGCGAGCGCAGGCAAAAATCGAAAATTTCATGCGCGATCTGCTGCAAAACTATGTGCTTTGCGTAAGCGGCGCGGAATTCGCCTTCGCGGAGATCGAGGCGTATTTCACGGGCGCGGATCGCAACACCTACAAGCGCACGTCGCGGGCGGGCGAGATATTTTTTCACAATTTCGGCTTTGACATTTCGTTTCGCAGCGTCCCGCAAAGCGGCGGCGGGATTTTGGTGCGAAGCCTGCGCGTCCTAAGCGGCGCAGAGCTTTTGGCGGGCGGCTTACCGGATTCAATGGGCTGCTTACCCGGCTTGGCGGAGAGTGGCCAGCTTGGCTCTGCCGCCCCGCTCATACAAAATGGCGATTTTATCGCGGGTCCGCGCAAATGCATGGGTAAAATTTTAAATCTGCAAACGCAAAATTTAAGCTTTTCTTTAAAGCATGCGCCGAAAATAGCGCGTGCGGCGAGCTTTAGCAACCGAATCCGACGAGGCGAGATTATAAATGAAGCGAATCTGGACGCAAATACGCCAAGCGGCGCGGCGGACGCGGCGAGGCTTGCGAATGAGCCGCGCAGGCTTACTAGCGAGGAGTTTGAGGCATATCTGAGCGCGGGCTGCTCTGCGGCGAAAACATATAAAAAATCGCTGCAAAGATACGAGAGCTAAATTTTGATCAAACGGCGCACGGCGGGCGAGTGGTAAAATTTACTGAGCTTTAAGCGGCGGCGCTATAAAATGGCGCGTCCATCAAATTTAAAGGCGGCAAATGGATCAAGGCAGGCTTGAGGAATTAAAAAGGCTACTACAAAAGCGGCATCAGGAGCCGAAGCGGGGCTTGGAACAAAATTCTAACGGCAAAAATTCTAAAGTCTCGAATTTTGAAACCAAAAATTCCGAAGTTTCAAATTTTGAAGCTTCGAATTCTAGAACCTTGAATTTCGAAGCCTCGAATTTTGAAATCCTGAATTCCGAACCTCCGAATTTCGCTACCGACGCTTTAAATTTAGAGGTCAAAGCGGCTCAGAATTCTGCCTGTGAAAACAACGCAGAGCCGCAAAATTTTATATCCGATGACAGCGGCGCCTTACCGCAGAATTCCAAGGCTAGAGATTACGACGAAGATCCGATAATAATCAAAAATTATGAAAAATTTTTTGTATATTCGTTTTTAGTCTTATTATTGCCGATTTCTACGCTACATGCATTTTTGATTATAGATTGTATAAATTATAAAAATATTGACATAGTTCAGTATTTTGCAATTTTATTCATTATTTTACTATCTACAGTTATAATATCCATATTTACCGTAATCCGCCCTAGGCAAGAGATAAAATTCACAAACAAATATATACAATTCATTAGCGACGACTTGGTTGAAAAACGCTGCGAAATTGACAAAAACGCTTTATCTTTAAATTTCTCTATCGGAATTTTGGCAAGTTCATATGAGATAGGAAAATCTGAAAAGATATTTTTGTACTTTATCGCTATTTTTATATGCGTAATATGGTGGGATATATTTTTTATAGCGGTATTCTTTACATATTTATTTGGGTTCTTATTAAATTTCATACTTTATCTGTTTATAAATAGAAATTTAAAAGGGTTTAGGGCTCTGCCGTTTATTAGGATCGCACGTCCCTCATATGGCAGATGGTTTAGGAACAAACTCATTTATCCAAGATATTATCTCGTTTATCTCTATAATCAAAAAATTTATGATGAAATTAAGGAATATTTTTTACGAAAAAGCATAAATATAAATAACGTTAAGAAAGATTACTTGTTTATCTAATGAGGAGGATAAAATGACGAGGGAAGAGGTCGCGAAGAAAGAGTCAGGCAACGTATATAAAAGTCTTTTGTCAATTAAGCTATTACAAATTTAGATCTATTTTTTAAAAGGTGCTTGAAATAATGGAAAATTTTAATAAACAAAAAGCCAGGGACTACGACAAAGATCCGATAGTTATAAAAGACTATGCTTTTTACGACTATATGAAATATTCCACGATTGCTACGCTTATAGGATGTTTATTCTTTATCTCGGTCGTTACCGTAGTAAACCCCATTGAGCCCAAAAATTTTAGACTACTCCCTTTCGCTTTGGTAATGTTTTTTATCAGGCGAAAGCAACAAAAGGGCGTCTATTTCGTATTTAACGATTCGGAGATCGAATACCGCAAAGAAGATAAAGCTTATAAATCTTTGAAGCTTGAACAAATCGGCGCCGTTGCGATCAGTTTTGATCCTCGCTGGGACCGGCAGCAGAGGATAAGCATACCCGAAATGCTATTTTTGTCACTTTGGCCTTTGGGCGCATACGTTATGCGCGGAATGCATGCGATGATCGCGCTAATTTCGATGATAGCAATTGGCCTATTCGGAGCGGGTATATTGATGCATCTTAAAAATGGCAGTTTCAGATGCTTAGGTATTCATGACCGGCTTGTGATATACGGCGAAACGGGCGATCTTAGAATTATAAATGTTTTGATTTATAGCGAAAAAGAGTATCTGGAATTAAGAGAGTATTTTATGCGCAAAACGCATATAGATTTAGATACCGTCCCACGCACCTTGTCGGTATTTAGCAAAAAGGTAAAATTTAGAAAATTTAAATTCTAACGCTCCGCTTGAAATTTTGCCTTTAAATTTACGCGCTAATCAATCTCTGCCTTCATATACGCCGAGCTCTACGAGATTGCCGTCAGGATCGCGCAGATAGATACTTTGCATAGCTCCACGCGCGCCTGTGCGAGGCACGACGCCAAGCTCTATTTGCGCCCCTTTGCTTTCAAGCTCCGTTTTGAGCTGCTGCGCGCTTTGATCTTCGCAGATGAGGCAAAAATCCGCTGAGCCCGCGATAGGACGCGCTGCAAACGGCGCAAACTCGCCCGCGCGGGTGTGGATATTGATCTTTGAAGAGCCGAAACGCAGGCTGTGTTTGCCGCCCTCGCAAACATGCTCTAAGCCCAAAATCCCTTCGTAAAATTCCACACATTTTTGCAGATCCTCCGTAACTAGGACGAAGTGATCGATCTCTGTGATTTTCATTTTGCCTCCAATCTCGGCAGCGGGTTCAAATTTACGCCTCGCAGTACAATTTTGGAATTCTACCGTGAAATTTTGCGACAAAATTCCAAATGTTCGTAGCGAGAAATCAAAATCTCGCGGCGTAAATTTTAAAATTCTAAAATTTTGCCCAAGCAAAATAGGGTGCGAGTAGAGCCTGGCTTTAGTAAAATTTAGACCGACGAAATTCCGTCTAGCTAGCGCCGCAAATTCTAATCTCGCGATTTCAAAACTAGCGATTTTAAAATTCTCTTGCCCACCTCGACACCCGGCTGATCGTAAGTGCTGACGCCCAGTATCGCTCCAGTAGCGCTGGTTAGCAGCTCGAAGTAGTAAAATAGCTCGCCCATGCTCTGTTCACAAAGCCGCGAAACCTCGATAAGATCGACGCTGATACCCTCGTTTAGCACGGCTTGCAGCGTAGCATCGCACTGAAGATTTAGCACCTCGCCCAGTCGCATGCCGTTTACGAAGTCACAGCCCTCAAGGCCTTGCAGACTGATACTAGGTACCGCGTCCGTAGTGCCGTTGTCCGTGAGCTTTAAGAAAGTCACGGTCTTATCCTTTACGCCGTCCATTATGAGCTGAAGGAAGCTGTGCTGATCGCGCGAGCCTACAAGCCCTACAGGAGTAAGTCCCTCGCGGCTAAAGCCGATCTTTTTACCTAGGCTTTCCGCCCAGAGCTGCACATACCACTCACCCAATGCGCGCAGCGCGTCGCCATAGCTAAAAAGGATGTTGATTTTCGCACTTTTGTGCGTGGCGTAGTGATGGGCTTTTCGTAGAATTTTATTCTCCGCGATTTTAGCGGGATCGCCTGCTAAAATTTCATCCAGATACTGCTCTTTTGCGACGGCAGCCCCGCGCAGCATCGCGCTTGCATCAAGACCTAGCCCAACTGCGGGCACTAGCCCTACCGCACTTAACACGCTAAAACGGCCGCCTACGTTAGCGGGCATATTTATCACGCAGGCGCCATACTTGTGCGCGAAGACATCCAGCGGCGAGCCTGCATCGGTGATAAATATGAAATTTTTCGCTAGCGTCTTTAAATCTGAAATTCCGAAACGCCGCAAAACGACCTTAAAAAGCGAGATCGTTTCAATCGTGCCGCCCGATTTGGAGGATACTATGAAGATAGTGCGAGCAAAATTTAACCCTTCAAGCGCGCGGTTTACACTGTGCCCGTCGAGATTATCCAAAATTTCAAAGCGCAAATTCTTTCTTACGCGCGGACGCAGCATCTCATAAAGCGCTCGCACGCCCACGCTGGAGCCACCGATGCCCAAAAGCACGACCCCGTCGTAGCTTCGTGCGCTAAAAAATTCCTGCGCCCGCGCTATTTCGTCTGCGCCTTGCTGCGGCAGGCGGTAGTAGCCTATCTCGCCGCTTTCGTATTCGGCGCGGATCTTTGCCGCTACCTCTTCTAGCGCGCCCTCTTTTGCCGGCGGGAAAAACAGCTCATTTTTTACCATCGCCGAATTCTCGCTCGTAGAAATATTTGATCGCCTCCACGTAGCCTTTTACCGAGCCGCAGTCGAAGCGAGTGCCTTTAAATTTATACGCGATCACCACGCCGTTTTGAGCCTGTTTCAAAAGCGCGTCGGTGATCTGCACCTCGCCGTTTTTACCGGGCGCCGTCTGCTCGATGAGATCAAAAATATTAGGCGTTAGGATGTAACGCCCGATGATGGCTAAATTTGACGGAGCTTCGTCGGGTTCCGGTTTTTCTATCATATCCGAGACCATTATCAGATCGTCGCTGATGCTTTTGCCGGCGACGATACCGTATTTGTTTACATCCTGCGGCGGCACCTCCATCACTGCAACGACGCTGCAGCGGTATTTTTCGTAAATTTTAACCATCTGCGCAAGCACGCCCTCGCCGTTTTCGTTCACGCACAGATCGTCTGCGAGCACCACGCCGAAAGGCTCGTCGCGGATTAAAATTTTACCCGTATAAATCGCGTTACCGAGCCCCTTCATCTGCTCTTGGCGCGTGAAAGAGAAGGTGCAGCGCTTCATAAGCGCCCTGATCTCGTCGAGCAGATACTCCTTGCTGCTGCCTGAAATTTGATCCTCCAGCTCGTAGCTGCGGTCGAAATAATCCTCTAGCGCGCGCTTGCCGCGACCCGTGACGAATGCCATATTGTCCATGCCCGCTTCCAGCGCCTCGTCCACGCCGTAGTGAATGAGCGGCTTGGTAAGGATCGGAAGCATCTCTTTTGGTAGCGATTTGGTCGCGGGCAAAAAGCGCGTGCCGTAGCCCGCCGCGGGAAATAAACAGGTCTGGATCATGAAGCTCCTTTGATCTTTTTTTGAACTTTTATTATAATGCAAAAAAGATAAAATTCCGCAAAGGAAAGCCTTGAAAACGATTGAAAAAGAGATCAGCGCCACGCAGGAGATCAAAAAATCAAGCTTCATCACCTATCTCGCGCCGATAGCGAGCTTTGAGGCGCTGCGTGCGCAGTTGCGGCAACAGCATCCCAAGGCGCGGCATATCGTCTGGGCGTATCGCGCGCTGAATGAGCCCGGGCAGATCGTAGAAAACTCGAGCGACGACGGCGAGCCCAAATCGACCGCGGGTGCGCCGTGTCTAAACGCGCTTCGCGGCGCCGAGCTAATTAATGCCGCGGTGCTCGTGGTGCGCTACTTCGGCGGCATCAAGCTAGGCACGGGCGGGCTCGTGCGCGCATACGCTAGTAGCGCAAATGCCGCGATAGACGCGGCTACGGACGCCGCAGAGTTAGTGGAATTCGTGCTGCGTAAGAAGTGCGCGTTTTTCGTGCCGTTTGCGGCGGTGGCTAAATTTGAACATTTTTTTAAAAAATCGGGTTTTGTTTATGAGGCGAGTTTCGGCGCTGCGGGAGCGGAGTTTAGCGCGGAGCTTAGCGCGGAGGAATTTGAAAAATTTAAAGGCTTTGCAGATGCTCTCGCGCCGGCTCTTAAAATGCTGCACGAGCCGAAATTTTAAAATTTCAAAATTCTATAAAATTTAAAATCTCGTCTCAGCTAAATTTGAAAGCATAAACGGATTTTGCATTTTATCGTAGCGGAATTTTAAAGCTAAAGTGAAATTTCATAGTGCGAAACATAAAATCCGATAAATTTTAAAATTTTAAGAATTTCAAAATTTCGTCGTAATTTAGCTTGCAAAATTTTGCGAAAATTCCGTCCGTAAATTTCAAAATCCCATAAAATTTTTAAAATTTAACGTGCTTCATCTTAGCTTCACGCACAGGCAGGCTTAGCAGAGCTGCAATAGCCGCTAACGTCATATCCAAATACCACATATAATCATACGCGCCGTATGCCCGCACTGCAAGACCTCCGATATATGCGCCAAAAAATCCGCCGATTTGATGCGAAAGCATCGTAAATCCAAATAGGCTTGCTAAATATCGCGTCCCTAATAGCTTACCGACGGCAGCCGCAGTAGGCGGTACGGTCGCTAGCCAGGTAAATCCTAATCCCACGCTGAAGATATAAAACGTAAGGCTATCTTTTGGCGAGAGCACATAAGCACCAATAAGAGCGATACGCAGGGAATATATGCAAAATAAAATGACTTTACAGCGCACTTTGGAAACACACCAACCTACGAATAAGCTGCCTACGATGTTAGCGATACCAATCAGTGCGAGCGAAAAGGACGCTACCTGCGCACCATGCCCGCTTAGTGCTACTTCACTAGGCAGATGCGTCACTAAAAACGCTACGTGAAAACCGCACGTAGCAAAGCTTAAATTTATCAAAATATAGCTTTTATCGCGCAGTGCCAAACGCAGAACTTCGCCTAAGCTGCGCTTATCTTCTTCATGCAGGCTGGTTTGCTCGCCAAATAGAATTTTGCCGCCTGCTAAAAGCCTCGCAAGCGGCAGAATTAACAAGCTAAGCCCTGCAAGCGTAAAAAATGCGCCGCCGTATCCTAAGGCAGGCGTTGCGATACAAAACCCAATCATCGGCGCAAATAAAAACTGCCCGAACGAGCCGCCTGCATTTAGTACTCCGCTAGCAACCGAGCGGATAGAAAATGGCAGGCGCTTTGCCATTATGCTCATTAGAATCGGAAAACTACCCGCGCCAAGCCCCAGTGCAAGCCCAAAACCCATCGTTAATACAAGCGCGCTTTCACTACTAAATAACGGCACAAGAGTGCAACTAATCGCCAAAAGCACGCTGCCCCAAAACAGCACGACGTAGGCACCGAGCTTGTCTGCAAGTATCCCACTAAGCGGTTGCGAAAAACCCCATACCAGCTGCGTAGTTGCCATCGCAAAGCTTACTTGCGCGATGGATAGGGAATTTGCTTGCATTATGGGCTGCACGAAAAGACCTAATGACATACGAATGCCCATCGTAATCATCAAAATCGCCGCGGCGCATAGGATCATTATCCAAACTGATTTCATATATATTCCTTTTAAAAAATAGAATTATAGCATAAAAATCACGAATATATCGATATTTTATAGATATATTTAATTAATGTATTTTAGTATATTATTTATGTAAGAGGAATTTACCGAGCTTTAATGGGCTTTGCATTAAAATTCCATTTTCAAGGAGAAGCGATGATTTACGAAGATGAGATGATTTACGTGGAGCGCGAGGAGCACGAAGTGCCGTGGGTGAAGGTCTTTACGAAGGCTAAATTTAAAGAGCTTAGCGACTGCGACGAGGCGACGCTGGCGCATCTGTGGCGTGCCGTGCTTCAGTGCGAAAAGAGCCTGCGGGAGTTTTACGCGCCCGATAAGATCAACATCGCAAGCTTTGCCAACTACGTGCCGCGCGTGCATTTTCACGTCCAAGCGCGCTTTAAAAACGACAGCTTTTTCCCAGAGTCCGTCTGGGGCAAAAAGATGCGCAACGGCAAACTCAATCTGCCGGAATTTAGCGAATTTGCAGAGGTTTTAGCGGCAAATTTAAAGATGGAATTCAGATGATAGGCACGCGCTCAAAAAAATACCTAAGCCTTTTCGCGCTTGCTTGCTGTGTCGCCACCTTTGCGTTTTACCTGCGCTTTAAAAGCGAGGAAAACGAGATAAAAATCAAGCAGCAGTTCGATTTCAGCGCGAGTTTGTTTGAAAAGATCGTCGATGAGGAGAAGCTAAACGCCTTTGCGATCTCGCTTATTTTATCGCAGAACAGCGACGTGGTGCGCTGCTTCGAGAGCGGCAAACACGGTGAGTGTATGGACGTGACGAAAAAATACAAAGACATTTTGAGTGCAGTGCCCTTCTATACGGGCGTGAAGATACATTTTCACACGCAAAACATCAGAAGCTTGGCTAGGAGCTGGAGCGACGAATTTTACAACGACGATCTGAGCTCGTTTCGCCATTCGCTTTTGCAGATTCGCCATAGTCTGCTTCCCAAAGCGCTCGTCGAGATGGGGCGGTGCGGGGTTTTTATGCGCGGAATTTCGCCCGTTTTTAGCGACGGTAAATTTATCGGAAGCGCCGAGATAATGCTCGATTTCGAACACGTCATCGCGCAGATCAACCGCATGGGAAACGATATTTTTATCCTCGTAGATAAGAGGTTTGAAACCGACTGCTTCTACGATAAAATAGGCGTTATCAAGGACTTTATCGTCGTAAACAGCGCGCCGGATTACGACGTTTTGTCGATTTTGGCGACGCTTGATTTTGGGGCGCAGAGCTTTATCAAAAAGGACGGGCATTATTTTTACGTGCGGGCATTTTCGGACGAAAACGGCACGAAGCTGGGCTATATAATTTTGCACCGCGAAGGCTAGCGGCGGGATTTAAATTTAGGCGCTCGCCGCTCTTAGCTACTTTGTCGCGGCGGCGGCAGCGCGGGGCGAGCGAGCGTTTTAAATTTAATCGCAAGATTACGGAAATTTGCGCTAGAATTTTAAATTTTAAAAGGAGCGTCGGTATGAAATTTTATAAATCCGTTAAATTTAAAGCGATAGCTGGCGTGCTGCTTCTTATAATAATACTTTGCGCCGTATTTATCCGTATAATCCCCGATTACTCCACTTCACGAGGCTTCGCCGTCGTTTCCGTTTTTGGCTATAACAAATACAAACAAGGTTATTGTTTAGCCGAGAATAGAATTTTAGATAAAGAGGAGTTCTATAGAAGGGCTATAGTTCAGTTTTTAGATAAGAAACTAATATATGAACAAAAGATGGATAAAGCAAGAATTTATGCATATGGTTCGTCAATGAAAAGCAAGATTGAAATTGGATATTACGAATTGGCTGACGATATAAATTTAGATAATTGGCTAGAAAAGACAATAAATTACTATAAAGATTTATATAGCTTAATCAAAGATGATGAATATAAATCAGATTTGGATGAAAAAGCTAGAAATATATTATTATTTGATAAATTAAAAATCAAAAAAACAAATCCGATAAAATATTTAAAAATTGATTTGAATAGAATGGTGGCTGGATTTGACAAACCTATCTTTTTAGCAAATAACGGTTGGAGCGGTATCATTATATTAGATAATGCAATAATATTAAGAGACAAAAAGATTGCGTATGGATATAATTTTATACTTCATTACAATTTTTATGATAGTAGCGCTAGAAATATGATACTTGATAAAAAAATGTTTAATTCGGAAATTAGACAATCAAAATATTCATATCCAAGATTAAATATAGGCGATATAGATAATTGCGGAAATTTGGATTATGATGTAAGTTATAATCCTGAAGATATAGCAAATAGTTTAGGTAAGGGTGGCTGAAAATCCGAGCTAAAACAAAATTTTAAAAAGCCCTAGCCGCGCGAATTCTACTTCTAAATTTTAAAATTTACGCCTAAATTTCACGTGCCGTTTTAGTCCAAAAGTTTCTGCTTAAACAGCGGGATTTTGTAGCAAAAGGTGCTGCCCTCGCCGAGCTTCGAGCTGACGCTTTTTGCGATTCCGTAGCGCTTGCAAATTTTATCGATTATGTTTAGCCCGAGGCCAAATCCGCCAAGAGCCGCGTTTTCGCGCGAGTATCTATCCCAGATCGCGCTTGTATCCTTTATGCCGATGCCGAAATCCTGTACGCTAAAGACCGCTATGCTTACCCCTTTTTCCAGCGCGATGATGACTTTGCCGCCGGGACGAGAATATTTTATGGCGTTGCTTAGGGTGTTGTCGATGAGGCGCATTAGCGAGGTTTCGTCCATAAAGACGCTCACGTCGGGCGCTATTCGCGATTGTAGGCTTATGTTTTTGCTTTTTGCGACCAGATAGATGAAATTTATCCTAGCGCTCAAAAACTCGCTCATATCGATGCGGCGGCTTTTGAAGCTCATCTTGCCGCTTTTGATGAAGTACTCCACGTCCTCGTAAGTAATTACCATCTGCTTGAGCGCGGATTTTATTCGCGCCGTGTGCTTGTCGCGCAGGCCTAGCATCTCGGTGTTGATGAGCGCGACGCCCAGAGGGGTCTTTAGCTCGTGCATCGCGTCGTTGAAAAACGCCTTGATGAGGTTGCTTTGCTGCGCGTAGAAATTTTTTATGATTTTGTAGTTAAACAGCGCGATGATGAGCGCTACGAAAATCGTGATAAAGATCGTGGAGATCGCGATAAATTCTATCTTTGCGTAGCTTATCTTTTTTGAGATGACGAAAAAATGCAGCTTGCCCTCATGCAGAAAGTGGCGCTTAAAAAATACCCGCCCGCCGAATTTCAGCGTGATAAATGCAAAATCGGGCGGCTGGACGCTTAAGTTTGATCTTAAAATTTCGCCGTTTGCGTTTAGGATCGCATAGTCGTAGATGAGCTCGTCTTTTAGATTCAGATCCCCGCCGGCTAGAGCTTCGCCGCTTTTTTGTATCAGCTCGGCGACATCGGCGCTCTCCTCGATTTTGGAATTTAAATAGATGATATAAAGGCTCTCGCTTATAAAGGCGCCGATGATGAAAATCGCGCTAAAAAGCGTAAATTTAAACCCTTTAAGCATTGATCTTATATCCGAGTCCGCGGCTGGAGAGGATGAAGTCGTTGCTCGTTTTGGAGCGGAGGTTGCTGATATGCACGCGCACATCGACGCTGCCTGCCTCGCCGTCCCACACGTCGGCGATGAGTTCATCTACGCTAACGAACCTTTTGATATTGGCGAGCAGAAATTCTATAATTTTGATCTCTTTGGCGCTTAGCGATATCTCTTCGTCCGCGCGCTTTAAAATTTTTAAATTTGCGAAGTAGTGAAATTTATCCGCGATCTTGACGGCGCCCTTTTCGTCGCCGAAGTACTTTCGCATCAGCTCGCTTACTCTAAATTTAAGTTCGGCTAGGTGGAAGGGCTTTTTTAGGTATTCGTTGCAACCAAGCTCGTAGCACTGGCTTAAATCGTCGATGTCGCCGAGCGAAGTCATCATCATCACGGGAGTGCTAAGACCGAGGTTTCGCGCATATTTCAGCACCTCTTCGCCCGAAACCTCCGGCACCTTGATGTCTAAAATCAGCAAGTGGTAAGCATTTGCGGCGATTTTATCGCAGGCTGCGTCGCCGCTAGCGCATTCGTCCACCTCGTAGCCAAGCTCCTGCAGATACTCGCTTACGCTGCTTCTGTATTCAAAATCGTCTTCTAAAAGTAAAATTTTCAAACCCACTCCCTAAATCGGGAGCGAGGCTACGCTCCCGTGCAAATTTGCCCCGCATATACGATATAGTAGCGAAGCAGAATGACGCCGCAAAGCACAACGAAAGAATTTAAAACTATAAACGCAGGCTTATAGGCGTGGTTTTTCAGCGCCGTAAAGGCGATGATGATAGGAGCGATGAGCCCCGTGCCTAAAACGCCGATCCAGAAAATTTTACCGTAAACCTCGTGCGTCAAAGCCTGCTGTGCCGCAAGCGCGCTAGTGCCGCCCTCAAAATACATCCCGACAAACAGAATGAATAAAAGCGGAATCTCAAAGAGTATCGCGCGCAGATCAAGCACCAAAAGGTATTTTATGCTATCTTTGTTTAACGAGCCTTTAAAAAACAGAAGTCCCACTAAAATGCTCGCCGCGATGCCGCTGGAAAAGCCGGATAGCAAAAATAAAATCGGCAGCACCGGAGTATTCCAAAGCGGAATTTTCATCACCGCGCTTAGTAAAAAGCCCGTATATGCGCCCACGCAAAGAGCAAGGATAAATAAAACTCGCTCGAAAGCTTTGGAAGCTTTGGCGAACGAGCTTAGTAAATTTACGATAGGTCGCAGGAACGCAAGTAGTTTAAATTTATAAATTTCCTCGCCGAATACGCATAGCGCAAATACAAAGCTAAACGGCACGTAGATTAAAAGCGCCGCCACGCCGAGGCTCATTACAGAGCCGAAGTTAAATTTGATCAGCAAAAGATAAAAGCTAAATGGCTTGCCAAGATCAAAGATCAAAAGCAAAAGCCCCGCGCAGATCGTGATCGGAGCCGTGATCGCACCCGCTCTAATCATCGCGTCCCAGATGGAATTTTGCTCGCTTTCGTGGCGATTCCATTTAACTAAAAGCGCCACCATCGTCGCCCCCGCGCTAAGACCCGCCAAAAATAGATAAATCGCAATCGGCCAAGGCCAGTAAATTTCAGAGTATTGGCTCATATCGCCCCACATATTATTCATAGCGTCCTCCTTTTTTGTTTTTGATATTCGCTAGGCGCGGTTTGGTGTTTAGATACGCTTTCGGATATTCTACGCTCGTTTTGGCTAGCAGCTTGCTTACCTCGGAATTTACGTCATTTACGTCGCCGAAAGTTAAAGCATCTGTTGGGCACACGCTTACGCAGGCAGGCTGCAAACCTTTGCTAGTGCGGTTCGTGTAGCAAAAGGTGCATTTGCCGATAGCGTGCGTGATAGGATCGACAAATCTAGCGTCGTAAGGACAGGCCAGAATGCAGTATTTGCAGCTGACGCAAAGCCTCTCGTCTATGAGCGTTACGCCGTCTTTGGTTTTAAAGCTCGCTCCCGTAGGGCAGACGTCCACGCAGGGGCTATCCTCGCACATAACGCAGCTGGCGCGCGAATAATCTAGCTTTAAATTTGGAAAAATGCCGCTTGTTTTGCCGTGCACTTGCAGCCTATAAACGCCGCTCGGTACGCTGTTTTCGTTCCTGCACGCAACCGAACAGGCTTGGCAGCCTATACATAAATTTTCGTCGTGAATCATTATGAGTTTTTTCATAACCGCTCCCTTAAATTTTAACTATATCGACACCGACGTTGGTTACCATCGTGCTTACCACAGGACCCGCAGCGGGATCGAGAAGGACGCTTTGGTTGGTGCCTACGCCGTTCGTGCGCTTTAGCCCGGGGCTTACGTGCCCAAAGCCGTGGTATAAAAATAGGCAATCGTCCCTGATGCCTTGCGTGACGAAAATTTTAGCCTTTTGCTCGCCGAATTTGTTTTTAAGCTTCACAACATCGCCCGTCTTTAGCCCCTCCGCTTTTGCAGAAGCCGGGCTGATCCAAACCGGCGATTCGTTCATCATATCGTTTAAAATTTTGACATTTTGAGTGTGGCCGTTGGTATGAAGCGCGGTCTTGCCGGTCATGAGGCAGTATTTGTGCCCGCCGAATACGTCCATACCCTCGGTATTTAAGCAGCCGTATCCTGCGAAAAGCTCCTCCACTTTCGGCGCGAAAAGCTCGATCTTGCCGCTCGGGGTTTTAAATTTCATCTGCGAGCTCATCTCGCCGTTTTCGTCCACGAACTCCGCCGCGGCAGGATATTTATCGATAAATTTAGCCACGAGCTTCGGCTCTCGGTAATACAGCTTCGGCACCTTGTAGCTTACGTAGCCGTTTTTGATTAAATTTGCGATTAGCTCGGCGTTGCCTTTGGCTTGCTGCATGCGGTATTCGTCGATGTTGTTCCAAGTGTAGTCCTTATCGATCTTCATCACCCTTGCAAGCTCTCTAAAAATTTCATAGCCGCACTTCGTATCACCCACCGGCTCGACGGCTTTGTTTCGCATCACAAATCCCGGCGCGGTGCCGCCTTTGTTTTGAATCGATTCATCGCGCTCCAAATACGTGGATTCGGGCAAGATCACGTCGGCTAGGCACGCAAAGTCGCTCATATACACGTCGATTGCGAGCACGAAGTCTAGCTTTTTGATCGCTTCTACGCTCTTATCCACGCCCGCAACGTTGATGAGGTGGTTAAAGCGCGTGCTGACCCAGCCTTTTACCGGATATGGCTTTTCGCTTAAAATCGTAGGCGCGATCTGCATCAAAACGCCGTGTTTGCGCGGCACGAAGAAATTTTCGCTACCTTCTTCGCCGCAGCCGTCGATACGCGCGGTCTTTGGAATTTTAAAATTTTTATCCGGGTTCGAGATGGTAGGGAACAGATCCTCTTTACAAAGCGTGTTGAAGGTTTTGGAATCTTTAGAGAAGTAAATCCCGCCCTTTCTCTCGACGTTTCCCATCAGCGCGTTTGCGATCGCGATGGCGCGCGTGCGGACGTATTCGGCTTTGGCAGTCGTGGTTTTATGGCCCCAATCGATTATGACTGCGGGAGCCGCGGCGTAAATTTCATTTGCGATGCGCTCGATTTTGTCTGCTTTGATGCCCGTGATGCCCTCCTGCCAAAGCGGCGTCGTATCCTTCACGGACTCCCTTAGCTCCTCTAGCCCCACGGCGTATTGTTCGATAAATTTTTTGTCGTATTTGTTATCGCGCAGCCAGACGTGAATTAGCGCCATTAAAAACGCCGCGTCGGTTCCCGGTTTTATCGGCAACCACTCGTCTGCTTTGGAAGCTACGACGCTAAAGCGCGGATCGAGCACCAAAAGCTTTACGTCCTCTCTGCTTGCGGCTTTTGCGAGCTTTTTGGTTTTTGAGATGTCGATGCCCTCAAAGAGATTGTGGCCGAAATTTACGATATATTTTGCGTCGCCGTAGTCTCTTTGCATATTGGCGCCGAAAGTGTGTGGCACGGCGATATTATAAGTGATCGGGCAACAGGACCAGTGCGAGTAGATGTTCGGGCTGCCGTATGCACAGGCAAAATTCATCATCTGAGTGTGGTGCTCGCCCGTTTTAGAGGTAAAAACTACGCTTTGCGGGCCGTATTTTTGCGAAATCTCGCCAAGCTTCTGCGCGCAAATTTTAAGCGCCTCATCCCAGCTCGCCTCTTTAAATTTACCCTCGCCGCGCTCGCCTACGCGAATGAGCGGCTTAATGAGCCTTTGATCGTCGTAGAGCTGATTTATGCCCGCACCTCCGCGAGCGCAGACCGAGGTTTTGTTTGAAAAGCGATGGTTGCCCTCGATGAGAGCGCCGCGACCGTTTTTGACGGTTACCTCGATAGGACAGCGAGAGGAGCACATCTCGCAGACGCTAGCGACTTTCTTTTCCGTCCCGCCTGTAACCGCGCTAGCGTTTAAATTTAGATTTAACGTCGCTAGCGTGCCGATTGCGGCGGTGCTTTTTAAGAAATTTCGTCTATTCATAAAAACTCCTTACCTTTAAATTTTGGTAGGAATTCTAAGGCTTCATCGTAAAAATAAGGTTAATTTTGATAATGCAGCTTTTGGCTTAGACTTTATCTCGAAAGATAAAATGCGTCCTGCGCCGTATTTTAAAGCCGTAAAATAGCGCCAGCAGTAGCAAAATGCTAATTGCGCCGCAGATCGCAAGAGCTACGCGAGCGCCTAATAACTCGGTAAAAAAGCCCGATATGAGCGCTCCAAATGGCGTACTACCTATTAAAAATAGCGCGTATAAGCTAAGTACGCGCCCGCGAAATTCGTTGCTTACGTGCATCTGCACGGTGGAGTTGATGCTGGAGTTTGTGATTACGAAAAGAAACCCAGTTACGGCAAGCCCTGCCGCAGCCCATGCGAAGGAATTCGCAGCCCCAGTAAGAGCTAAGCTCACTCCCATAGAGATCGCGCACGATCTGATTTTGCGGATGCCAAGTTTATCAAAGACTGCTACGAAAAGCGCGCCGCAAAAGGCTCCCACGCCCAGAGCCGACATCAAATATCCAAAGCTTCGCTCATCCGCGTTTAGGCTAAGCTTAACAAGTGCCGAGATTGTTACGTTGTAATTTGGCACCAGCGTCGCTACGATAAGCACTATTATCATTAGCTCGCTTAGAATTTTTTTGTGCGATACATACGAAATTCCAGCACCGATCGAGGCAAAAACGCCTCCGCTTCTGCTAGATAGCGTAGTAGCGGATGGCGGAATTTTTATGAAAAACAGCGAAACGATGATGCCTAAAAAGCTAAGAGCATTGAATAAAAAGCAAAAGCCTACGCCCCACAGCGCCATCACGATCCCCGCAAGTGCGGGCCCTGCGATACGAGCGACGTTGAAGGACATAGAATTTAACGCTATGGCGTTGGCTAGATCGCGGGGCGAATCGATGAGGTCTTTTACCATCGACTGACGGCTAGGGGCGTCCATGCTGGTAAAGATGCCGCTTGCAAAAGCGCAAAATAAAATTTTGCCGAAAGAGTATAGCTCGCAAAAGCTCATAACCGCGAAAATTGAAGCGGTCACCGCCATGCCTATTTGAGCAAGCAGAAGGATCTTTTTGCGATTAAACTTATCGAGCAGTACACCGGAAAACGGCGTGAAAAGTAGCGCGGGCAAGAACCTCGCCGCAGCTACGAGACTGACCTTAAAAGCGTCTGCGGTGATGCTTAGCACTAGCCACGGCAGCGCGACGCTTTGCATCCAAGAACCGATCAGCGAGAGGTTCATCCCGATCCAATAAATTCTAAAATTTGAGTATTTAAGTGATAGGAAGGGATTTTTCAACGCACTGCCTTTTGAAATTTTGATTTGAGATTATACATTAAATTTTAAAAATTCACTTAAAGATTTAACATTTATAAAAATTTAACGAAAATTTAATATTTCTGAAAAGAAAAATTTTATATACTCTGCAATAAATTTTTAAGCAAAGGATTAAAAATGCAAAGACCAACTCCGATTAATCAGGAAATCAAACTCGATGAGAAGCGCTATATCGTTTCCAAAACCGATCCGAAGGGCATTATCACGTTTGCAAATCCGTATTTTTGTATGATTTGTGGCTATAGTGAGCTTGAGCTTTTGGGGCAGCCGCACAACATCATCCGACATCCGGATATGCCGCGAATAGCGTTTAAGCTTATGTGGGATACGATACAACAAGGCAAGGATTTTACCGCCGTGGTTAAAAATTTAGCCAAAGACGGGCGCTTTTATTGGGTCATTACGGAATTTACTTCTAAAAAAGATCCTGTGACAGGGCAGATCACCGAATACACGGCATTTCGCAAGGCTCCACCAAGATCCGCGATCGAAACTATAGAGCCAATTTACAGGGCATTGCTGGATGCTGAAAGAAACGGCGGTATGCAGGCTAGCCAAAAGGCGCTCGTGGACTTTTTAAAAAGCAAAGGCGAGACCTATGAGAGCTGGATCGCAAAGGTCTCAGGCAAATCAAATCCGCTCACCGCAATGTTTTTTAAGGCGATGAAAAAGCTTTTTAGCTAGTTTCGATTTAAAATTTGATTCAAAATCCCGCGCAATGCGGGATTATTCAGCCTTGTAGATCAAAACAAATAAGGCACGAAGCCGCCCCTTCATAAAATTTTGAAATTCTACGAAATTTTAAAATTTAGCTTGAGTTTTGAAATTTCACGTCTTCATCAAGTGCGTTGCGAATCAAAGTCCCTCAAGCGTTATGTCGTAGAGTCTCTCTGCCGTTTCGTCGTTTAAATTTAGCGTCTTTTTGCTTCGTAAAAATTCTAAAATTTCATCCTGCGCAAAGCCTACTCTTTGTGCGCAATGCTCGTGCGCAGGCAAAAAACCGCGGCATAGCGCGATATTTTCTAAAATTTCTTCATCGCATAAAAAACAATATGGCTCGTCGTGCAATCGCCCCTCAAATTTTAAAATTTCGGCGTAGCTTTCTACGATTATGCGGCGCGGATTTTGTTTACCAAAGCGCATAGCAGCGCGGTTTAGCAGCTCGTAATAGAATTTATCCAGATGCTCGGCATCTTTTAGATGCGCGTGTAAAAGCCGCATAAATTGCTGCCAAAATAGCAGCTTCTCGCGGTTTCCGAGCCACGCGTATCCTAGATGCATCACGCCGCTAAGACGAGGGAGGAAGTTTGGATTTTGCGAGAGCTCGAAGTCGATCTTATAGCCCTGGATGATGTTTGAATGGCGCGCGCCGTAAAAGCGGTACGCACGCACGAGCGCACTTTCGCTTAGCACGTCTACGATACAGTCCTCGTCCCTAACTTTGGTCGTTTTTAATATAAATCCTTGCATTTTCCTATTTTAGCGAAATTCACATATAAATTTAAATAAAGAATTTTAGGTTATAATCAGAAGTTTCATTTCATAGAATTTAAAGGAAATCATATGAATTTTGGAGATCTATTTTCAAAAATACGCAGGACGCAACCTGCGCCGAGCGAAGCTCCTACGCACTGGATAAAGTGCCCGGGATGTGGCGCATTGATGTATAGCAAAGAGGTCGAGCAAAATCATAGCGTTTGCCCCAAGTGTAACTATCACCTTCGTTTTGGTGCGCAGGCTCGCATTGATCTGATCTGCGATGAAGGCTCTTTCGTGGAGTACGATCAAAATTTGCAGCCCGTCGATCCACTAAAATTCGTCGATAAAAAATCCTACAAAAAGCGCATCTCCGAGAGCAAGGAAAAAACGGGCAGGTTCAGCGCGGTGATCGCGGGCGAGGGCGCTATAAGTCGTCAAAAAATTCAGCTCGTGGTGTTTGATTTTAACTTCATGGGCGGAAGCCTGGGCTCTGTGGAGGGCGAAAAGATCGTGCGCGCCGTAAAGCGCAGTCTGGATAAAAACGAGCCGCTAATCATCGTAAGCGCAAGTGGAGGCGCAAGGATGCAAGAAAGCACCTTTTCGCTGATGCAAATGAGCAAAACCTCCGCCGCGCTTAAAATTTTATCCGAGCATAAAATTCCATTCATCTCCGTTCTTACCGATCCTACGATGGGCGGCGTGAGCGCGTCCTTTGCGTGGCTTGGAGATATCATCATTGCAGAGCCCGGCGCTCTTATCGGCTTTGCCGGGCAGCGCGTCATCAAGCAAACCATCGGAGCTAATCTGCCGGAGGGCTTTCAGAGATCGGAATTTCTGCTCGAGCACGGATTAATTGATGCGATCGTGCCTAGAGCTGAGATGAGGCAGTATTTAAGCGATATAATCAACGTGCTGAGCAAAAACGCTGTGCAGATTGACGACACGAGTGACAAATCGCTGCACGAAGAGGGAAGCGAAGAGTAGTGCAGATAACGGTAAATTCCATCCAAAAGGGCGCGGACGAGTTCGCAGGCGCGATAAGCGATTATAAAAAAATGGCGGCTAAATTTGCCGCGGTGCGAGATGAGACCTTTTTTAACGCTAATATCGCTCGCGCACAAAGCACATCTGCCGAGCTAGCGCTTAAGGCGTATGATGAAGCTTATCTACCGCGCCTTAGCGGATACGTCGTAGCTTTGGATGAGCGCGGACAGGAGCTAGATAGCATGGAATTTGCGAGTATGCTAAAGAATAAAAGTAGCGTGTCGTTTTTCATCGGTGGCGCTTACGGGCTTAGTGAAAATTTTAAGGCAAAAGCCGATAAAATAATCAGTCTTAGCAGGCTTACGTTAGCGCATAAAATCGCTAAACTTTTGCTCTTTGAGCAAATTTTTCGCGCGCTGTGCATTAACGCAAACCATCCATATCACAAATAAAGGGAAGTAATGAAGAAAAACGAGTTGAAATTTTACAAGAAAATTTTAGAAGAAAAAAGAGAGCAACTCATCGCCAATATTAATAGCTCTGTAAATGAAATTTCGGAATTGCGCGAAAATAAAGCTGCGGATGATTTTGACGTAGCGAGCATGAATACGGATTTAAGCATCGAATACTCGCTCAATGTTAATCAACAAAAGGCGTTTTTAGAGATTGAAAGCGCGCTTAAACGTATCGAAAACGGCACTTATGGGCTTTGCGAGAGCTGCGGCGAGCAGATAAGCTTAGAGCGTCTTAAGGTAAATCCAGAGGCGAGATTGTGCATTTCGTGCAAGGAACAGGCGGAAAAGCAAAATAGGAGTTAGCTATGAAAACCAAGCAATTCTTTTTATATTCGATCGTCTATATCGCAATCGTCGCGATTTTAGTTTTTACGCAGCAAAGCAGTAGCTATACACTGGGGCTTTTCGGTTTTACGCTTACGCTTCCTGTGGCGGTGTGGATCGTACTGCCGTTAATTTTATATATGATTTTGGCGATTTTTCATATCGTTTTTCACAGCTTTGCGTTTTACCGCACAAAAAGGGCGATCGCAAAGGATCTAAGCGCATACGATGCGATGAGTAAAGAGGTTTTGCTGGGTCTTGATACCAATAAAGACTTTAAAACCGAGTATTTTAAAGACCCGAGCGAGCTTACTAAAATTTTATCTCCGTGGTACGATAGCACCGGCATAGATGTCAAAAATGAGGATCTAAAAGAGGTCATAGGCGTTATCGAGAAGGTTAAAAACGGCGAAGTGGCGGATCTGCGAAAATATAAACTTCCTAAAGATAACGGACTATTTTTGCAAAACGAGCTTAACCGCCTCGACGCCGAGCCTGCGTATGCGTATGAAATTTTAAAAACTAAAGGCGTTTATAGCGAAAATATCACTAAAAAAGCCTATGCCGTAGCGCTTGCCAAAGGAAGCTACGATAAGATCAAGGCCTATAAAATTCCTCAAGATATAGCCGAGGTAAATATTTTAGTGGATCGCGCGGTGAATGACGCGAGCTTTGAGATCAGCAGCGAGGAACTTTTTGATCTTGTAAATAATGAAAAATTCAGCGAGCAGGATTTTATCGGCTTTGCTAAAAAGCTAAAAAATCATCTCGCTCCAGAGCAATACAAAGCCTTTTTCGAGCGGCTCAAAAACGAGAATCAAGAAGCGACCGAGGCATATCTGTACGCGCTATATGAGCTTGGCATGATCGACGAGTTTAGAGAGCAGCTAAGCCTCGCCGACGGCGACGAGTTTGAGAAGTTTAAAATTCTGCTATTTTTGCGCGACAACGGCAAAAACGTCCCTGCGTCGCTGTTATTTTAGCTCGGTAATTTTACGAGTTCGTTTTATGCGGGTAAGAGAGGCTGCCTTTAAGCTCTTTGCGTCTATTAAACACAGCCTGCGCGATAAATTTTAAAGTGCGGGTAAAATTCTAATTCGCGCAAATTTGAAATTTCAAAATTTGTCGAAAGATCAATGCGCGCAAGCGGTAAAATTTAAAAGATTTGCTTGCGTAGTGTGCGCGTAAACGGATTTTGCATTTACGCGATGAAATTTAAAATTTAAACATAAAGCACAAGACTTGCTATCTGAATAAAGTGCTGAAATTTTAAAATCCGCGCGGCGTTTTGCAAGCTGCTTGCTGGGTTTGCCGTGCAAATAAAATTTGGTGGTGATCATCCTTGCTGCCGTTTTGCCACCACTCAAATTAGCTAAGCTTAAAAATAAAATTCGCGCCTAAATGCGAATACGTAGCCTATGAAATTTAAAATTTAAAGCTCACGGCAAAACCCGCTGTAAGCGTTGCGGCGTTAAATTTAAAGGTTTAAATTCAAACGAAATCAAAATGAGAAATTTAAAATGACGGAAGATTTTTTTAAAAGGGACCCTCTATTTTTGGCGCCTTTGGCGGGCTTCTCGGATCCGCCGCTGCGGGGCGTAGTGAAAAAATTCGGCTGCGACGCGACCGTAAGCGAGATGATAAGCGCAAACGCCCTTGTTTTTGAGGGCGAAAAGACGCTAAAGATGCTCGAAAAAAACGCCGCGGAAACCCCCTTTTTCGTGCAGATCGCAGGCGGCGATGCGGAAATTATCAAAAAGGCGGTTTTGCTCATCAATAAATTTGACGGCATCGACGGCATCGATCTAAACTGCGGCTGCCCCGTCCCTAAAGTCGTAAAGCAGGGCGCCGGCTCGGCACTGCTGCTTGATCTACCCCGCCTATCGCGCCTAGTTGAGACTATCAAAAAGTATTCGAACAAAAAATTTACGAGCGCGAAGGTGCGGCTAGGCTTTGGCGCCGTGGATATCGAAAATATCGCACGCGCCGTACAAGGTGCAGGAGCCGATTTTATCGCTATTCACGGCCGCACCAGAGCGGGCGGATACAGCGCGGCGGTGGATTACGGCGCGATCGCAAGAGCCAAGCGCGCGCTGCAAATCCCCGTGATCGCAAACGGCGACATAAACTCCGCCAATGCGCCTGCAGTGCGAGACCTTAGCGGCGCAGACGCGCTGATGATCGGTCGCGCGGTCATCGGCAGGCCGTGGATCTTTCGCGAGATCAAAACGGGCGAACGCGCAAGCGACGCGCTAAAAAGGGAGGTCGTGCTCTATCATTTCGCTCAAATGCTTAGCCACTACGGCGTGCGCGGCGTAGCGATATTTCGCAAGCATCTGCACGAATACTCCAAGGGGCGCGAAAATGCCGCAAGCTTTCGCGAGCAGATCAACCACGTCGCCACCGAGAGCGAAATGACTCGGCTGATCGAGGAATTTTTTAGCTAAATTTAGAATTTTAGGAGCTTTGATGATTATTTTAAAAATTATAGCCTGTGCATTTTCGATGAGTTTTTGCTTGATGTGCATTTCAAGTTTAATGGGTTTTTTTATAGGGCAGATTTTTGACACATCTAGCGTCCGGTTTGACGATCCCTTAGAATGGCTACAGCAGAAGTGCGTATATTTCCTATTTTTGTGGATATTTTTCTGCGGGATTTGCGCGATACTTGCCGCAAAGTTAAAGGATTTTGGTAAGCTCACGGATTTTTTCGTAAATCTATTTTTGCCTACAGCAGCGGTTTGGATGCTATCGCCATTTTTAGGGATGATGATTGTGGCGCTGATTGTTTCAGATTTGCATCTTGCGAGGTTTTATTCCTCATTGCTTAGCGCATTAATATTTATCGTTCTTTTTATGATCGTCGTAGCCGAGGTCCTAAAGCAGATTTATCCGCCCAAGTCCTAGCGCGCGAAATTTTAAAATTTAGCGCAGAGCTTTTATCTACCGCTTATATCACAGCCCGCGCGTTAAAAGGCGAGGGCGTTAAAATTTAAGGAGAAATTATGCAAAATATCTACATCATCGGCGACGTGCACGGCTGCTACAGATCGCTTTTGGCGTTAATAGAGCAGCTACCGCATAAATTTGATAGCAAAATTTGCTTTGTGGGCGATCTGATCGACCGAGGCCCTGCGAGCGCGAATGTGGTTGAGCTAGTGCGCACTCGCGGATATGACGCGGTGATGGGCAATCACGAAAAGCGCTTTGTGGGCAACGCAAAAACTGCCCTAAGGTGCGCAAAGACGGACAAATTTACGAGCTCAAATGACCTCTACGCATTTTTTAGCCTGGATGAAAGCTGGCTATTTAATAACGGCGGTGAGGCGACGCTAGCGTCGTATTATCGTCACGGAGGCGTGGAGTAATGCAAGGAGCATCTGCGGTTCGTCTCGCAGCTGCCGATTTACCTAGAGTATGATTTGAGGGACGAAAGCGGTTGCACGCTCGTCGTATCGCACTCCGCGGTGGGTCGCGCGTGGGGGATTAGACACGATGCAGAGCGTGCGAAAAGCTTCGCAGCTCATGTGCTAAGCGGGCGCGGAGATGATAGCGCGAATGATGGAATTTTTAATGTCTACGGGCACACGCCGGTAAAAAAGCCCGTCATTACGGAATTTAGCGCAAATATCGATCTGGGCTGTGTTTATAAAAAGCACTGGGGCGAGAAGGCGAGGCTTTGCGCGTTGGAGTTTCCCTCAAAGAAAATTTTTACGCAAGAATGCATAGATTTTTGAGTTCGCATCCAGGCTCGCGCAGATTAAAATTTAAATTTAAGCGGGCTGTTTGAAGGCGAAATTTTAGAATTTAAAGGCGCGTTCTTAAAGCGTCCGTCGCGCAGCCTAGCCGTACGGGTAAATTTTAAATAATATCCCTTAGCTTGCGCGCTTCATACATCCACGCCTCAAGCTCGTCCCAGCGCTCGCCCTCAATCATCTGTACGCAAATTTCAAGTTCGTTTTTAAAAGCATCGATCGCGCCTAGCAGGTTTGTGCGGTTTTGTTTGAAAATATCGACCCACATCTGCGGCGAGCTTTTGGCGATACGGCTCATGCCCGAGAAGCTACCGCCTGCGAGATTTATGATATTGCGGCGATTTTCCTCTTTTAGTACGCTGTTTACGAGCGAGTAGCTGATTGCATGCGGCAGGTGCGAGATGAGTGCTACGTGGTGATCGTGGCTTTTTGCGTCCATAAATACGATCTTCATCCCCGCGAATGAAAAAATTTCGACCGCTCGTTTGATATGCACTTCATCCGCGCCGTGATCGTCGCAGATGACGACTACTGCGCCGTTTAAAAGCTCTTTAAATGCCGCCTGCGGGCCGGAGTTTTCGGTACCTGCCATCGGGTGAGCTGCGATGAAATTTCGTCTGATTTGCGGCGGGCAGTTTTGCAAAATTTTAAATTTCGTGCTTCCCAGATCGATGATTGTCGTCTCGCTTCTGCAGTCGCTTAGTTTTTGCAATGTCTCAATAATTGCCTCCACAGGGATTGCGAGAAAGATCGCATCGCAGCTTTGCTTCATCTGCTCCAGACTTAAAATTTCATGCACGAGCCCGAGCCTCAGAGCTTCTTTTTCATTTTCGCGGCTGATGTCGCAGCCATAGACGGCGCTAATGATTTTGGTGCTTTTTAGACATAGCCCCAGCGAGCCGCCGATGAGACCCAGACCGATAATTCCTATCTTCATAAAATTCCTTTTTGATATATGCAAGTTTTAATTTTAATGTGGTATTATACGCAAATTATTTTCGTTTTTAGGTAAAATTTTATGAAAAAAAGCGTTTTTTTACTCTTAGTAGGCGGGATTTCCGTGGCGTGCGCCGCACAGATCAAATCCATTAAATTTGAAGGGCTAAGGCATCTTTCTCCACAGGTCGCACAGCAAATTTCAGGACTTAAAGTAGGCGATGAGCTTAACGGCGAAAACACCAATGCTGCGATTTCAAAGCTATTTGAGCAGGGCTATTTCAGCGACGTTTATATCAGCGAACAAGGCGGCGCGGTCACTATCAACGTAACCGAAAAACCGACTATCGCTAAGGTCGAGATCAAAAACGTAGTGACCAATGATCGCGATAAGATAAATGAGCTCATCGGCTTGCGTCCGGGTCAGGTTTACGATGAGGTGGCTGCTAAAAAAGCGGAGACCCGCATCAAGCAATACTACGAAGTCAAGGGCTTTTTTGACACCGTGGTGGAATTTTATCCAAAACCGATAAACGACGATAAATCGGTCATCTTGCTAACGATCGAGGTAAATCGCGGCGAAAATATCATCATCGATAAGGTAAATTTAGTAGGCGCAGACAAGCTCGACTATGACGATATTGAGCCATCCGTTGCCAATAAAGAACGCGAGATGCTGGGCTGGATGTGGGGCTTTAACGATGGCAAGGTAAAAACCGCCGAGCTTCCTAACGACGCAAATAGAATTCAAGAAGAATATTATAAAAAAGGCTACTTAGACGCACAGGTTTCTGCGCCGCTACTTAATGCCGATATGGATAATTACACTGCTGATCTTACCTACTATATCAGCGAGGGCGAGCAATACACCGTAAGCTCCGTAGATATCGAGTATCCTGCAGATATAATCAAGCTTGATAAAGAAAAGGTTTTGGACGATTTTAAGCTTCAAAAGGGCGATACGATGAATTCCGAGCGTTTGCGCCGCGATATGAATACGCTAGAGACTTTAGTCGCGGATCAGGGATACGCCTATGTGCGTATCGTGCCTAAGACTAAGCAGGACAAAGAAGCTCGCACGGTCGCTATCACGTATCAAGTCGTCCCTGAGGATAAAGTCTATATTAGAAACGTAACGATCTCGGGTAACGATAAGACCGAGGATAAGGTCATTCGCCGCGAGATGTATCTGACCGAGGGAAATTTATATAGCAAAACCGACTACAACGATTCGTTAAATTCTTTAAAACGCACGGGGTATTTCGATGAGGTGGAGATTAAAGAAAACCGCGTTTCTAACGATCAGATTGATCTTGAAGTCGCAGTCAAAGAAGCTCCTACAGGCTCTATCACGGGTGGTATCGGATATGGCAGCGAGGATGGAATTTTACTTAGCGGTGGTATCAGCGATCGTAACGTATTCGGCACCGGCCTTCACGGCGCATTCTCGGTCGAAAAAAGTGACGATCAGCTAAGCGGACGCTTGAGCTTAACCAATCCTAGAGTGTTTGATTCTGAGTATAGCTTAGGCGGATCGATCTTTGCCAACGATTACGACTGGGACGACTACGATGAGAAATCTTACGGATTTTCAATCACGGGCGGTCGCAAGATCGGGCGTAATACCGATGTAAGCCTTACGTATTATCTCGAAAAAAGCGAAATCAAGGGCTTAAACAGGTATTATGCCGAGGCAGGTTATTTAGATGGCAAGAATTTAAAAAGCTCGATTATCCCGTCTATTACATACAACAGCACAGATGATTATTACTTGCCAAGAAGCGGTATGATCGCAAGTGCCAGCTTAGAATACGCGGGTCTTGGCGGCGATATGGACTACACCAAGGCGCGAGGATCATTTAACTACTACTTTGGCTTGCGAGATTATATCGATCACGACATTATCTTTAGATACAAAGCTGCAACGGGCTATATGTGGGAAGGTAATAAAAAGATCCCGATCAACGAAAAGCTATTCCTAGGCGGAATGAAAAGCATTAGAGGCTACGAAGGTCGCAGTATCCCTAAACGAAATATATGTGTACCTAAGGGGTCGTCAGATTGCCGCTACATTGAAACGGGCGGTATGCAGAGCTTCAATAACTCCTTTGAGCTAAGCTTTCCGGTAGTTGATAGGCTTAAAATGCGCTTTGTAACGTTTTTTGATTACGGAATGATCGGCGATCATGACTGGAACGAGGAGGAGCGCTACAGCACGGGCGCCGGTATCGAGTGGATGACGCCGATGGGGCCTTTGCAGTTATACTTCGTTAAGCCGCTTAATAAAAAACCGCACGACGATACAAATAGCTTCGAATTTAGCATCGGCGCTAGATTTAATTAAACTCGGCGATTTGCGAACGCTGTGGCGTGCGTAGGATTTCTACCGCATGCCTTAAAATTTAATAACGTTTGCGATTTTGGCTTTTCTTGTCGCACTAATTTACGGCCGAATTATTGTGGGCGGTTTGATCTAAAATTTAATTGGAATTCCGCTCGGCTTAGGATGAAATTTAAACGTATAGCTTGCTTTGAATTTTTTAGAATTTTATTTATCAAGATAGTTTAAAATTTCATTCGTATGGCAAAATTTTAAGTATAAGTGTTCTAAAAAAAATCAATACAAGCCATTAGCATAATTTAAAGAAATTCTAATATTGAAATTTTAAAGATTACGATATAGACGATAAACGCCGCTTTATCGCGCGCGGAATTTCACTGCATAGGATTTAGCGCGCCACCAAATTTTAAAGCTCATAAATTTTGAGATTCTAAAATCGCGAGAATTTAAAATTTGAAATTCGCCTCGTAAATCGCTAAACATTTGCGTTAAATTTTGCCTCGCTTTACCGATAATTTAAGTTAAGCTTGTAAAATCGCGCTCTAAAATCATATCAAAGGCTCTTTTATGCGTAGAAATGGCAATGGAACGAAGCTTAAAATTTTAATATTTCTTATTATAATATGCGCTTTGGTTTATGGAATTTTTAGAATTTTCACCTCGCCGAAATTTGAAAAAAATCCTCCGCAAATTGCGCTGGAAAATGAAATTTATTGGAATTTAACCTCGCCTTTAAAGATTAAAATTTCAGACGATACCGGCATTAAGCTCGTTCGCGTTAATTTAAACGACGGAGCCAGCACGATACCGCTACTAAATGAGGAGCTGAACGTTCCGCAAACGACGCTAGAGCTTGCCGTGCAATTTCCTAAAAATTTGATGCTTAATAAAGATAAAAACTACAAGCTCGAGGTTTTTGCAAACGACATTAGCTCGTGGAATTTTGCGCAAGGAAATAAGAGCGTAAAAACGGCAAATATAATAATAGATGACAAAAAGCCCATCATAAATATAATCAATCAATCCTATAAAATCACCAAAGGTGGTAGCGCTGTAGTTGTATTTTCGGCAAAAGACGAGCGCCTAAACGAAGTCTATGTCAAAACCAACTATGGCAAAATTTTTAAAGCAATTCCTTTTGTAAAAGAGGGCTATTATGCGTCTCTCGTAGCGTGGCCTGCAAATTTAGAGGAATTTCGCGCAGAAGCGGTCGCCACTGATCGTGCAGGCAATGAAAGCATTTCTCAGATCAAATATTTTTATCAGGACAAAAAATATAAAGTCTCTACTATTAAGCTAAATCCGGGCTTCATTAACGGCAAAGTAAGTGATCTGGCTAGTCAATATGCGCAGAATTTTAACTCGATGAGCGATCTGGAAAAATTTAAATTCGTAAATGAAACTCTGCGTAAGAAAAACGGAGATGATCTGCACGCTGCTACTAGCGCGGTGCACGAGGATAGAATAAATGGATTTGAGCTAAAGCCTTTTTATCCGCTTGCTAAAGGCGCAGCGGTAGCAAGCTTTGCCGATCATCGGATATTTTTTATGAACGACGAACAAGTAAGCGAGTCATGGCATATGGGGCTCGATCTAGCAAGCGTTGCAAACGCCGATATCAAAGAGAGCAACTATGGCAAGGTGGTTTTCGCGCAGGAAAACGGAATTTTCGGATTAAATTTAGGAATTTACTACGGCTTTGGATTGTACGGCATCTACGGACACTGCTCGGCGACGCAGCTAAGTGTGGGCAGCGACGTAAAGCCGGGCGACATTCTAGCACAGACGGGCTCAAGCGGCTTTGCTTTCGGAGATCATCTTCATTTTGGTATCGTAGTTCAGGGCGTGGACGTAAGGCCCGAGGAGTGGATGGATCCTAAGTGGATGAAAGATAACATTACCGATGTCTTAGAATTGTCCAAAAAAGTAATAGAAAAAGGTAAGTAAATTTTAAAATTTTCGCTATAATGCGCGGATTAATGAAAACGAGGATAGAAATGAGACAGACAACGATAGCTAAGAAAGTCCATAACGTCGGCATCGGGCTACACAAAGGTGAGCCTATCAGACTTACGTTAGAGCCTTTAGAGGCGGGCAGTGGAATCGTATTTTATAGAAGTGATCTCGGTATTAGTTTTAAAGCCGAGCCGAAAAACGTCATAAATACGCAAATGGCGACCGTCGTAGGAAATGAGAAGGGCTATATATCAACAATAGAGCATCTAATGAGCGCCATTAATGCCTATGGTATCGATAATATCCGTATCATCGTCGATGCTAATGAAATTCCTGTAATGGACGGAAGTTCGGCGAGCTTTTGTATGCTTTTGGACGAAGCGGGGGTAAGAGAGCTTGACGCGAATAAAAAAGCTCTCATCATCAAGCGAGCTGTGGAGATTCGCGAGGGAGATAAGCTCGTGCGCTTAAGCCCTAGCAAGAGTCCGAAATTTGATTATACGATTAAATTTAGCCATCCGCTCATCGGCACTCAGCACCATGTTTTTGAATTTAGCAAAAAAGCCTATCTTAAAGAAATTTCGCGGGCGCGCACGTTTGGATTTTTAAAAGACGTGCAAGCGCTTCGCTCCATGGGGTTAGCTCTAGGCGGCAGCTTAGAAAATGCCGTCGTAATCGATGAGAACAAAATTTTAAATCCCGAGGGTTTGCGTTTTGAAAACGAGTTCGTTCGCCATAAAATTTTAGACGCGATCGGCGATCTTGCGCTCGTAGGTGCTCCGATTTTGGGCGATTATATGGCGTTTGCGGGAAGCCACGATCTAAATCATAAGCTCACTTTGGCAGTCCTTGCCGATGCGAAAAATTTCGAGCTAGTAGATCTTACCGCCGAGGTTGTGCGCGTATATCAAAAAGTCTTTGCTTAAGGCTGCAAAATCAAAGAGGTTGAAATTCTAATTGTTGCTCTTAGCGCTCCGTGCCTGCTCGGTGTGTATGAAAACGGCGCTAAGATAGCGGAATTTACGAGCGCTGAAGGTGAAAAAGCCGATAACTTCCTGATCGCTAAATTTAGCGAAATTTTAAAAGATTACAAAATCAAAGATCTCATCTACGCAAATACCCCGGGCAGCTTCATGGGTATGAAGGTGAGCTACGTGATCTTGCGCACGCTTAGTATCGCTCTCGATGTGCCGCTATACGCGATCAGAGGCTTTGAGCTAAGCGGCTTTGGGCCGATCAGAGCGAACAAAAACTTCAGCTACGTTTACGAACGCGGCGAAATCAGGATGAAAAAATGCGCCCCCGCCACGTTATCTTTGCCGCAGGATTTATCGGTTTTAAATAAAAGCGATGATATACTTCCAAATTACATCATAGAAGCGGTTTAGGAGAGAGCTTGATTATAAGAATTCCTGCGACGAGCGCAAATTTAGGTCCCGGTTTCGACGCACTCGGCCTTAGCCTAGGGCTATTTAACGAAGTAGAGATTACCGAGCAGAAGTTTTTTTGCGTATCGCTTAGCGGCGAGGGCAGCGACAGAGCGTGGCTAAAAAAGGGCAACGCTTTTTTGAATATTTTCAATGAAATTTACAGAAAACTAGGCGGCGGGCAAGAGTTAAATTTTAAATTCGCCTTTCACAACAACATCCCGTTTTCGCGCGGGCTGGGCAGTAGCTCGGCCGTGATCGTAGGCGCTATCGCAAGCGCTTATAAAATTTGCGGCTTTGAGATCGATCGCGCTAAAATTTTAAACGCGGCGCTGGAATATGAAAATCACCCCGATAATATTGCGCCCGCAACGCTCGGCGGCTTTGTCAGCAGCGTCGTGGACGGCAAGACGGTTCGCACGCAAAAATGCGAAATTTCGCAAGATCTGCAAGCCGTCGTCGTTATCCCCGATACGCCGATGCCTACGAATGAATCGCGGGGCAAGCTGCCTAAGAGTTTTTCGATCAAAGATTGCGTTAGCAACCTCTCGCACGCGGCGTTTCTAACCGCTTGCTTTATGCGACGCGACTACGACAGCTTGCGCTACGCCTGTATCGATAAGATGCACGAGCAGATGCGCATGGGCGCGCTTCCGCAGCTTTTTGGGGTGCGCGAGATCGCCTATGATAACGGCGCGCTTATGAGCTCGCTCTCCGGTAGCGGCTCAAGCTTTTTAAATTTAGCTTACAGATCCGACGCTGCGAAGCTTAAAGCCTGCCTTAGCGAAAATTTTAAAAACTTCCGCGTCGAAATTTTAGAGATTGACAACGGCGGCTTTAATATTGACTAAGAAAAATAAAGATATAATCGCATGAGCGAACCGATTAGGATGTGCGTTATTTGCAAGGGGCGCTTCGCCAAACGCGAGCTCCACGCCTTTTTGCAAAATTTTAAAAATATAAGCTCAAACAGACAATTTTATATTTGCGACGGTTGCATAAATCAAAAAGAGAAAATTTCAAAATATCTATCTAAATTTGCGTCTAGTGCAGATTTGGGACATATCAAGGAGAGGGTTTTAAATGGGTGTTCTGATTAAAGATATCGCGGACGAGCTTGGATACGCAAGCAAAGAGATAATCGAAAAAGCGCAGGAGATGGGCTTTAAAAAGGTAAAAACCGCGTCGAATAAAGTAAGCGAGGAAGAAGCTGCCGCTATTTACGATTATATCCAGACGGGAATTTTGCCGGGGAAAAAGTCAAAGCCCGCAAAGAAAAGCTCCGAAAAAGCGCAAGAAGACGAGAATAAGCCCGCTAAAAAACAGAGTGAAACTAAAAAAACCGCTAAAAAAGAGAGCCCTAAAAAGGCGGAAAGCTTAAAAGCTTCCGAATCCAAAGAGTCTGCGCAGAGTGCCAAAGAGCCTAGCAAAGAAAAAGCGCGGACGCAAGAGCTCGAGGTAAAAACCGAAAAAGCCCAAAATCAAAAAGAAGAAATTTCCTCCGCCCCGCAAGATAAAGAGGATAAGCAAAACACCGCTTCAAAGCCTGCTCCGGTGCAGATAAACAGCGGCGATAGCATCGCTAGCGAGAGCTTGCAAAAGCGCCGCGGTCTAGTCATAGTCAAAAAGAAAAAGGAAGTTCAAGCTCCGGCGGCACAAGATAGAACCGAGCCTAGGCGCGAAAAGATGAGCGCGAGCTTGGAGGCGATCTTCTCAAACGCTGAACTAAATTTGAAAAAGAAAAAGATCGAAAAGAAAAAAGCTCCCGCTGCCAAAAAAGAGGACGCCCTTAAAATTGACATCATTCCTGATCACGAGATGGCGGATATCGTAATCGAGGACGAAGACGTCGTGGTAATGCCCGATTTCACCGTCAAACCGATCCAAACCGAAAACCGCACCAAAAGTAAAAACCAACCTAATATTTATCGCGCCTCGCAAAATCAAATTTTTAGCAGCGAAGGCGGTATAAGTCGCGGCGGTCGCAAAAAGCATAAAAAAGCCCCTCGCGAGCAGGGTAGCGAAATCGTAAGCTCTGTAAATATCCCAAAAGAGATCCGCGTCTATGAGTTTGCCGATAAGATCAAAAAGCAGCCTAGCGAGATCATCGGCAAACTATTTGCGCTAGGGATGATGACGACGAAAAACGACTTTTTGGACGAGGACGCGATAGAAATTTTAGCAAGCGAATTCGGTATCGAAGTAAATATCATCGATGAGGCGCAGGAGTTTGACTATATCAAGGCTTACGAGGACAGCGAAGGCGAAGAAAATTTAATCGCTAGAGCGCCCGTCATCACCATTATGGGACACGTCGATCACGGCAAAACGAGCCTGCTTGATTACATCCGAAACTCTCGCGTAGCAAGCGGCGAAGCGGGCGGCATCACGCAGCACGTAGGCGCGTATATGGTCGAGAAAAACGGCAGAAAGATTACCTTTATAGACACTCCGGGTCACGAGGCCTTTACTTCGATGCGCGCGCGCGGAGCCGAGGTTACCGATATCGTAATCATCGTAGTGGCCGCAGACGACGGCGTCAAGCCTCAGACTAAGGAGGCCATAGCTCACGCCAAGGCGGCAAACGTGCCGATCATCATCGCGATAAATAAAATGGACAAGCCTAATGCTAATCCAGATCTCGTAAAAACTGGGCTTGCAGAGCTTGACATCATGCCTACCGAGTGGGGCGGCAGCTACGAGTTCGTGCCGATCTCCGCAAAGACGGGCGACGGGATCGAAAATTTATTAGAGATCGTGCTTTTGCAAGCCGATCTTTTGGAGCTCAAAGCAGATCCTAGCAAGCAGGCTAAAGCAACCATCATCGAAAGCTCCCTGCAGAAGGGTCGCGGCGCCGTTGCCACCGTCATCGTGCAAAACGGCACCCTGCACGTAGGAGACACCGTCGTAGCGGGTATCGCATACGGTAAGGTGCGCGCGCTTAACGACGATAAGGGCAGGGCGCTAAAGCAAATTTTACCGGGCGAATGCGGCGTCATCATAGGTCTTAGCGAGGTTCCGGGCGCGGGCGAGACGCTGATCGGCGTTTCAAGCGATAAGGAAGCGCGCGAGTACGCGAGTAAAATTTACGAGCATCAGCGCCAAAAAGAGCTTAGCAAATCGACCAAGGTCACCATCGACGAGTTAAGCGCTAAGATCGCCGAAGGCTCGCTAAAGAGCCTCCCTGTTATTGTCAAGGCCGACGTCGCTGGCTCACTGGAAGCTATCAAAGCAAGCCTTGAGAAGCTTCGCAACGACGAGGTCAAGGTCGATATCATCCACAGCGGCATCGGCGGTATCACGCAAAACGACATCGCCTTAGCAAGCGCTAGCGAAAACTGCGTGATCTTGGGCTTCAACGTCCGTCCTACGGGCGAGATCAAAGAGCTTGCCAAAGAGCGCGGCGCGCAGATTAAGACCTACAACGTCATCTATAATCTCATCGACGATATCAAGGCGCTTTTGGGCGGCCTTATGAGCCCGATCATCAGCGAGGAAGCCTTGGGCCAGGCCGAGATCCGCCAGGTCATCAACGTGCCTAAGATCGGGCAGATCGCGGGCTGCATGGTTACCGACGGGCTCATCGCTCGCGGCGCGAATATCCGCGTCATCAGAGAGGGCGTCATCGTTTTCGAGGGCAATGTCAGCTCGCTCAAGCGCTTCAAAGACGACGCCAAGGAGGTCGCCAAAGGCTTCGAGTGCGGCGTAGGCATCGAGGGCTACGACGATATGCGCGTGGGCGATTTTATCGAAAGCTACAAGCAAAAAGAGGAGCAGGCTACGATAGACTAATGCTCGCGAAATTCCGCGTGGGCATTGGCTTCGTTTGCACGGCTTGCGGTTAAATTTTAAGCCTCGATCGCGCCTTGAAATTTTATGCTCGTAGAATTTGGGCACGAAATTTCGTCTTTTAAATTTAATGGTATAACGCGCGAGCAAAGCTTTAAATTTTATCTGTTTCTACGCGAGGCTTTGCCGCGCAGCGCCAGTTTTGAAATTTTAATGTTTTAAATTTTTCTTGCGGCGCGGCTTTGCGATCAAATTTTATTTGACGCCGCTTGCTGATCGCGGTTTTTCCGCGCGACTTAAATTTTAAATTTAACTGCGAAGCGCCGACTGAAATTTTAAAAGCAAAATTTCAAAGACTAGCTCGCGCCTTTAAAATTTTAAAGCGGCAAAATTTAGATCTCGCGCGGTATCGAAGCGTTTTTAAAATTTAAGATAAATTTCGAATTGGTGCAGTGCGGGTAAAACAGCAGCGCGGCGGTGATATAGCGTGCCGTGGCGAGCAGAATACGGCGTAGAATAGCACCGCGTCTTGGCGCGGAAATATTTCTGCGGTAGTGGTACGGTTATGCGACGAGCTTCCGTACGCGAGCCATGAAATTCTCGCGCGATCTGCGTTTGAAATTTAAGCGCAAAGTGTCGAGTTAAAATTTCAAAGCCGAGATTGCGTATTTTGAAATTTAAAAGCGAAATTTTAAAAAGTGCGGCGTCGCTTGCAATACCGGCGCGCAGCAAACCGCTTAGAATTTAAATAGACGTTCCGACGCATCGCAAGCTGCGTCAAATTTAAACAGACCGCGTCGCTGCAGGACGGATATTTCGCAACGCCGAAGCGAAATAGAATTCCGCATCGTCATGCCCAAGCGAAATAAAATTTCTCGTCGCTGAAAGACGCGAGATAAAATTCTGCGTTGTCGTCGCGAGACGGATGCCCCGCTGCGACAAAGCAATAAAATTCCGTCATCGCAAGACGCAAAATAAAATTCCATCGCCGCGCAGTCTGCGGCGATTTAAGATAGCGAGGTAAAGATGAATCCGACCGAACTCAGAAGACTGCGCACGCAAAGCGTGCTAAAGCAGCTCATCCCCGAAGCGCTCGCGAGCCTTGAGGACGAGCTTTTGCGCGGGCTGTGCGTCACCGACGTGGAGTGTAAGCGCGGGCGCTACGACGCGTTTGTCTATCTGGATAAAAACGCCTTCGACGAGCGCGAGCAGGAATTTGTGCTCGAAAAACTAGACCGCGTGGCGAGATATTTGCAAAACTTCTGCGCCGAGGCGGAGGGCTGGTACCGCTGCCCCGCGTTTCACTTCAAATTCGACGACTGCTTGGAGTATCAAAACAAAATGGACGATCTTTTTGACAAAATAGAGGAGGAGCTGCGCAAAAATGGTTGATTTAGAGGCTTTGGCGCGCGAGTGTGGCGTGCAGCTTTACGACGTGGAGATGGTGAGCGAAAACGGCAGAACGATCTACCGCATCAGCATCACAAAAGCGGGCGGCGTGGGCCTAGACGACTGCGGGCGGCTATCGCGGCTGCTTTCGCCGATTTTCGACGTGGAGCCGCCGCTTGAGGGCGAGTGGACGCTGGAGGTCGGCTCGCCCGGGCTTGAGCGCAAGCTAAGCAAGCCGCAGCATTTCGCAAACTCCGTGGGCGAGCTGGTGCGCCTAAGCCGCACGGACGGGCAGAAGCTAAGCGGCGAGGTGCTAGACTGCGAAGGCGGCGTGCTTAGGCTGCGCACGGACGACGGCGAGGTGAGCGTGCGACTTGACGAGATCAAAAAGGCGCGAACCTACGTGCAGTGGTAGCGGCGCGGATTTTAAAGCTCTGCGCGCAGATTTAAAATTTTGCGAATGAGGCTTTAAAATTTACTGCGCGGGATTTATGAGTTTGAAATTTCAGCTTTAAATTTTGAGGTTTAAATTTTAAAATCGCTTTTGAAATTTACAGCTCCCGGTTGCTTTTGGCAGTTTCTTGTTGCTCTTGATCTCTCGCGGCGCTCGGCGCAGAATTTTAAAATTCCGGTGCCGCTTGCCTGTTTTGAAATTTTATCTTACGCCGATAAAAGGTAATTTTTCACGCTACCGGGCGGCGCTTTGAAATTTCACACTGCGCCGCTAAAAGATAATTTTTGCGTGACCTTCGCGCGTTGCTTAGGAATTTTACGTCGCGCTAAAAGTCGGCTAAATTTAAAATTTACGCGCTGTTTTGACGCGGTAAAATTTCAAACCTTTTGCTGCAAAGCAGAATTTTAAATTTTACGCTTTGTCGTAAATTTGGATTTTACCGCCCGCGACAAATACTGCGCCCGCGAGTTTTACAGCGCCTGTGCTACGAATCGCACCACGATGTTTGTTTACTAGCACGGCTCATCGTAATTTTACTAAGCAATCACGGCGGAGTGGGACAATTTAAATTTTTTTGGATCTTTTATGAACGACGAATTTTACATGGATTTGGCGCTGCGGGCTGCGTGGCGCTATCAGGTCTTGACGCTACCCAACCCCGCTGTGGGCTGCGCGCTGCTGGATAAGAGCGGCAGAGTTCTTGGCATAGGCGCGCACAAAAAGGCGGGCTTTTTGCATGCCGAGGCAAATGCCGTTTTCGCCGCGCTGTGCGATCTGGACGCAAATTTCGCGCAGGATTTCGCTAGCGAATACGCTCGTAAATTCGGCGTTAAATTTCAAAACACAAAAGCCCTAAAAAGCGCGCTTTTGCAGCCAAGCTTTACTTATGATTTCATCTTAAACCGCCACGGCGGGCTTTTGCGCGGCGCGTGCGCCTACGTCACGCTTGAGCCCTGCGCGCACCGCGGCAAGACCCCATCTTGCGCCGAGCTTTTGGCGGAGCTTGGGCTGTCGCGCGTGGTAATCGGCGCGCGCGATACGAACGCGCAGGCTGCGGGCGGCGCGGAAATTTTACGCCGCGGGGGCATAGAGGTGGAATTTGACGTTTGCCATGCCGCGGCGACGGAGCTTGCGGAGCCGTTTTATTTGGCGCGCGAGAGCGGCTTTTGCTTCATCAAAATCAACGCCACACTAAACGGCGCGGTGCATGGGCGGATCGGCAGCGAGAAGCAGCGCGCGTTCGTGCACGAGCTGCGCGGCGTGTGCGATTACGTAGGCGTGGGTGGGCAGACCGTGCGCGCCGACAGGCCGACGCTGGACGTGCGTGCGGCTAAATTTGACGAAATTAGCGCTTTGACAAGTAGCGCCGATATGCTGGCGCTAGACGTGCGCGTTGCGCCGCAAAACCTAAAGCCGCGCGCGCCCGATGTTTGGATATACTCGCGCCGAGAGCTTTCGGATTTTGATGCGAGCATTCCGCTTTTCGGCGTCGCGGATCGCAAGGTGGAGGTGTCGCGCTCGCTGCCTGCGGGCGCGAAAATCACGATGATAGAAGCGGGTGCGAGTTCGTTTGACGAGTTCGCGCAGTTTGCGAGCCACGCGCTTATTTTTTACAGCGCGCAGATGAGGGACGCGGGAAATTTTAGAGCAAATACCGCGCTATGGCCGCTTTTCATTTCTCGCGCGGGCGATCCGCACCTGGAAGCGAACGAATTCTACGGCTGGTTTAAAATTTTAAAATAAAAATCACAAAAGCTTCGCTATTATCGGTATAAGAATCAGCAGCGCTATTATTATTATAATGACCAATAGCGCCTTGTCTATGTTGTATTTTCTTGCCGTAGATTTTGTCGTTGGGCTGCAATTTTGCAAGAAAGCCCCGAGCCTGTATCTGCTGATATGAAATAACCAAGCGGTCCAAATCGGCCCGAGAGATAGACACATCGTTGCAAATGCAATTTCCGATTTATTTAATATCATTATGCCGATGATCATAAATAAAGATAGCAGACTAACGATAATTACGCCTATCGTCGCAAAGGCGATGAAAAATATAAAATTTAGCTTGCAATCGATGCCTAAAATGCGAAAGTCGATAATTTTATCAGCGATATAAAATGCTGAAATTATCGTTAGGATAGCTTTTACGATCTCGGCGCCCAAGGAAGCGTAAGGCAATAGCGATGCGCCAAAAACCGCATTCGATATGATGCTTACGTGAGATAAAGTAAAGCCGAGCGAGAACGAGAATATGCCCGTCAGTAAGATGCCTAAAAGCAATTTGTAGAAATATATTTTCATACGCAATCCTTAAAATTCTGCGAAATTATACGCAATAGCGGCTTAAAATTTTAATCGCAAATTTAGCGTAAGCTTTGAAATTTTTCACGTATGCCGCAAGCAACAACGCAGAGCGAGTATAAAAAACAGATATATGCCGCAAGCGGGACAAAAGCGACAAACCCCGAAGCATAAACTAGAGAGGTTAGCACATATGTCGCATTTGCCAGCGCAGGTATGCTATAAGTCCAAAGTTCGGGCTTTTCAAAAGGGGTGTAGATATTATTTAAATACAAAGCTAAATTTACGACAAGCAGCAGAAAAAATATATAGTTCTTTTTCATAAAAGGAAAAGTGGCGCAAACCAAGACTACTATCAAATTTAATGCGATAAGAAAACCTATGTAATTAATATCTATAAAGACGCAAAGTAAGCCTAAAATCGCGATTAATATATCTCTTTTCATAACCGATTGCCGTCCTTTTTAATTCTTGCAATTATAGTGCATAGGTTTAAATTTTGATAAAAAATATTTCGTGCTTAAAATTCCGTCGCGCCGTGCGTGTAATTCACGCCTATTAATTTAGCGCAGACGGACGAAATTTAAACGGGGCGCTTGGCTTTATCTGGATGCAAAAAAGATAAGACCCAACCAAGTTGCAGATATAATAAGCAGCAAGATAGGGAATAGCTTTTTATCGATCTCCCCGCTTCTTTTTCGGCTGATGATTTGTAAAAATTTACCGAGCTCGTAATCGCTTTTGCGAAATAAATATACCGTTGAGCAGATGCCCATGAATAATGCCGCGGCGGATAAAATTGCCATTAGTTTTTTATCTAAATCCATACCATATATCATAAAACCAAATATCGCGATAAGAATAATGGCGGTAAGAGCTAAAATTCCTATCGTCGCAAAGGCGATGAAAAATATAACATTAAGTTTGCGATCGATGCCTTTGACATAAAAATCGCTCAAACTGCTACTGATATAGAAGGAAAATAACTCAAGAATTACCGTCGTAAAAGGCAGACGAATATCGCCCGGGAATAAAAAATATCCCTTCAAAAGGTCTATTATATTAACATCTAAAAGTTTTGAGAGGTGCAATGAAGCAACGTAAAATGAAATCAAAAAAACTGCCAAAAAGACATTGCCTAAAAGAAACTTGTAAATTAGGTATTTTATGTTTTTGCGCACCTTGGCTCCCTGAAATTTCGCGAGATTATACGTCAAATTTGCTTTTAATCGGCTCAAATCGGCAGGAAAATTTAATGAGTTGAATTTAGCCAAAATTTTGAGCGTAGTTTAAATTTGCAGCTCGATTTACAGCTCAATTCGCGGCACGGAATTTTAAAATTTAGAAGCGCGGTATGCTGGCTAAATTTAAAAATGTAGCGCGCGCTGTGTCATCTCCGCGCTATTAAAATAGAAGATGTTTAGCTAAATTTAAACCATTCCAAGTTTCTGCCAAATTTCGCCGTAATTGCTAGACTGCCGTTCTCGTCAAATTTAAAATTCCGCAAATGTTCATAGTGTGCTTTGAATGGGCTACGCCGCGGCTGTGTAAATTTTAAACTTTCTGCGGTTTTGCAAGCACGGCGCCTGATTTTGAAATGGCGTCCGCGGGGCGAAATTTTAAAATTTCACCACGCGTAGGGATTTAAAATTTCATAACGAGCGCAAAATTTTAAAATTTGAAACCTCAAAATTCTAAAATTCCGAAATCTCGCGGCGCGGACAAATTTAAAATTTAAAACTCAAGCCAAATTTTAAATTTCAAACCGAGCGGAATTTCAAATCCCAAGTTAATGACTATGTCCCAAATGCCCGCCCGCGTCGTTTGATCTTACTTCGCAGATTAGCTCGTCAGCGCATTCGTTCTCGCTGCTTTCAAGCTGCAGCGTCGTGTGCGTGATGCCTAGATGCTCCATTTCGTGCGATATTTCGGCCATGATCCGCTCCGCTTCGCGCACGCGCAGCTCGCCGCTGACCACGATATGAGCCGTGAGAGCGTTTGCGCCGCTTGTTATGCTCCAGACGTGCAGGTCGTGCACCGAAAGCACGCCGTCCACGCCTCTGATCTGCGCGACGAGCGCATCCAGGCTCACGCCTTTTGGTGAGCCCTCCATTAGGATGTTTAGGCTGTCTTTTAGCACGCTCCAGCCGCTTTTTACAATGAGCACGGCCACGAGTAGGCTAGCTGCCGCGTCCGCCCAGCCCCAGCCAAAGCACATCATTGCCAAAGCCGCCGCAATCGCGCCCACTGAGCCCGCAGCGTCGCCCAGCACGTGTAGGTAGGCGCCGCGCATATTGACGTTTTCTCTCACGTCGCCGCCGCGTAGCATGTATAGCGCCACGACGATGTTTACAGCAAGTCCCAGCGTGCTGATGGCGAGCATGCCCGTGGTGGCTACTTCTGGCGGGTTTTGCAGGCGCCGCGCCGCCTCGATGACGATAAAAACGGCGATGACGATGAGCGTGACGGCATTTATCGTCGCGGCTAAAATTTCGATCCGCCTGTAGCCGAAGGTCTTTTGCAGATTGCCCTTGCGTTCGCCAAATTTAAACGCAAATAGCGAAAGTCCGAGCGCCGCGGCGTCTGATAGCATATGTCCGGCGTCGGAGAGTAGGGCGAGCGAGTTCGTCGCGAAGCCGCCCGCGACCTCGACCAGCATATAAGCGAATATTATAAGGAAAGAATTTCTCAAAACGGTTTTATTTGACGTGTGTAAATGCGCGCAGTGGGCGTGATTTTCGTGCATTTTGACCTCGTTTTTCGGCAAATTTTAGTTAAATTATACCCAAAAAAGCGCCTAAATTTTATCTATATCGCCTTCTAGTCCGGCATCTACGCGCTTGCCGATGTCTTTTTAGTTTGCTAACTCCTCTATCAGCCTCGGCGCGTCATCAAGACTGATCGCAAACGTCCAAAGATAGGTGAGCACCGAGTAGATGTGGCCCGCGTTTGCCTGCTTGCTTGATAGCAAAAATATCGCCAAGCTAAAAATCGCCGCCGCACTCGTACCGATGATAAAAAAGCTCATCGCCTCTCTGTTTGAGATGCGGATGCGAAGCTTTGAAAGCACGTCGTAGTGGCGCTTTAGCGTGCGCTCATCGCCTGTGCTTATGCGTCCTGCCTCGCGCTCTAGCTGGTTGTTTAGCTTGAGATACAAGCGGTCGTTTTTGGCGATGTATTTGGGTAGCAAAACTCCAAAAACCGCGAGCAGGGCAAAAACTGCCAAACCCACGTAGAACTCGATAAATAAAAAGCATGATCGCCGAGCCAAAAATCGAGACGACCGAGGTAAAAAACACGGGAAAATGCTGCTCAAAAAAGTCCACGAATTCGCGAGATAAATTTGCTCTTGCGATTACGGCGCTTTCGTCTTTTGCGGCTCTTTTTTCGTTCATTATCACGCTTACGACAAGTCCTGCATATATCCTAGTAAACACCTGCGTATCCACGCGCCGCCTAATCGAGCCAAGCCCCCAGCCCACGAATACCATGCACGAGTAGCTAAGTGCCAAAAGCGTGTCGCCCGCTACGATGGCGTTTATGGCGATGCCGGCTAGTACGGGATAGATGAGAAATAGCCCGTTTTCCGCCAAAACCAGGCTAAACGTCAAGAACAGCTTTTTAAAATTTTTCTTTGCGATGAGCGTTAGCGTCTTAAATGCGCTATTTTGCATAAAATTCCTTTGTTTAAAATCGCGCGGATTTTAGCTGATTTTAAATTTTGCGTCAAATTTTGGAATTTTTGCTGTAACTCTTGACATTACAACAAAATTTTATTATACTTCGCTCATCAGTTGTAATTTATAGCATTACAACAAAAAATTTAAGGAGATAAAGATGTCAAACTACAAGATCGTTTCAACGAAAAATGCGCCGAGAGTGGAGCTGAAAGAAGCTCTAGGCTTAAGCGGCTGCGAGCTCTCTATCAACGAATTTCCTGCAAACGCGAGCGTGCCGTTCGTGCATTCGCACAAGCAAAACGAGGAGCTTTACTTGGTGTTAAAAGGCGACGGCACGCTATTCATCGACGGCGAGGAGACGGCGGTGGGCGAGGGCGACGCTATCCGCATCGATCCCGCGGGCAAGAGATGCTTCAAGGCGGGTGCGCAGGGGATGAAATTTATCTGTATCCAAACTAAACGCGGTAGCTTGGAGCAGTACACTAACGGCGACGGCGTGATAAACGACGATGTAAAGCCAAGCTGGCTGTAAATTTCGCGAGACAAGCGCGCAGCAAAGCGCAGGTGTAAAATTTAAACTGCGTAGCGCGGCAAAACGACGCCCTGCGTGGCGGGCACACCGGCTGCGACGGCGATAGACAGTCGCATGAGAAAATGCATTAGTCGCTATGGCAAGTGAATTGGCTTGCAGCGGCGATAAGCGGCTGCGCAAGCAAACAAAATCTAAATTTAAAAGGATATAAAATGAAAAAAGTAGCAATCATCGGAGCAAACGGAAAATCAGGTAGCGCGCTAGTCGCGGAGGCGCTAAGGCAGGGCTATGACGTAACGGGCTTCGCGCGAAACAAAGAGTATAAAAACGGCGCCATCAAGCTCGTGCACAAGGACGTTTTTGAGCTTAGCAAAGCCGATTTGGCGGGCTTTGACGTCGTCATCAGCGCGATCGCTGCATGGACGCCGCAGACCTTCCCGCTTCACGCGAAAATGACGTAGCACATCGCGGAGCTGCTAAGCGGCACGCAGACTAGACTGCTCGTCATCGGCGGCGCGGGCGTGTTATACACAGACGCTTCGCGCAAGACGCGCCTGATGGATACTCCAAGCTTTCCGACTGAGTATATGGGCGTAGCCGAGGCGACTGCGGCGAGCTACGAGGTGCTAAAAGCGAGTAAAAATTTGATCTGGACCTACGTGATCCCTGCCGCGGAATACGACGCAAACGCCGCTCGCACAGGCTCATACATCCTCGGAGGCGATGAGCTGATCCTAAACGGTAAAGGCAAAAGCTACATCGGTTACACAGACCTCGCGCTCGCCGTAATAGACGAGATCAAGGCGTAAAAATTTATCGGCAAGCCGTTTACGGCGGTCGGCGAATAATGTGGCGTTGCCGCGTGTAAATTTTAAACTGCGCGACGGACAAAACGTGGACGCAAATTTTAACTACGTGGTGGGCAAAACGCGGACAAAAATTTTAACTACGTGGTGGGCAAAACGCGGACAAAAATTTTAACTACGTGGCCCGGTAAAATTCTAACGTAAATTTAAAATTTAGCGAAAAAGTAAGTTAGAGCTTTGAATTAAAATTTAGAGCTAGGACAGAGCCTATATTTGAATTAAAATTTAGAGCTAGAGCGAGCTACGGCTTGAAATTAAATTTAGTGGCGGAGCCACTCAAGCTAAAATTTAAAATTTAACGGTGACGGTAGCGGCGACCGCACGGTTATTAATGATGGCTGCGATTGCGTTGCAGAACATCGGTAGCCATTGTATTCGAATAATAGCGGCGATGGCGATAGTAGCGGATTGTATTCACGACAATAGCAGTAGTGATAATGAACGCGGTAGCGGCTGCAATGATAGTAGGCGACAGCGGCACGGGCGGCGGCATTAGCGGTAGCCGTAATACAGCGGGCGGCAGTGAGAATATAAGCGGCGACTGCAATAACAGCCGTAAAGATAATGAGCGATGGTAGCGTAGCGGCAAGCAGCAATAGCGATCTGCTGTAAATATAATGAATGGTAGTAGCGACGGCGACAATGTCGGTAAAGATAATGTAATGGTGGGCGACTACGGACAGCGGTAGCGGCTGCAACGGTGGCAGTGACGAGGTTGGGATGGTCGCGCTATCGGTATCGGCGGCGCGCGGCTCGCTATGTCGCGGATAAAATTTAGGTGCGATTAAAATTAATATATAAATTTTAAAAAATCGACTAGCGGATAAAATTTCGGAACGATTAAAATTTAATATCCGAATTTTAGGAAATCATTTAGCGAGTAAAATTTAGACACGATTAAATTTAAGATCAGAATTTTAAGAAAATCGCCTAGCGGATTAAATTTTAGCGCGATCTGAAATTTAGCGGTCGAGTTTAAGGAAAATTTCGCTTAAATTCTAAAACTCAGATCCAAATCAAGGAGCGAAATGCAAGTAGGTATAAAATTTTCACTCGCGGTTCACATCATGCTTTGCGTCGCGTATTTTCGCGAGGAGAAGGTCACGGGCGATTTCGTCGCCGCAAGCTCGGGGATAAACCCCGCCATCGCGCGCAAGCTGATCTCGCAGCTAAAAAATGCAGCCTTGGTGCTCACGACCGCGGGCGTGGGCGGCATCACGCTGGCTCGCGACGCGCGGCTCATCACGCTTTTAGACATTTACGAGGCGGTGAGCGAGGAGGACGCGATGTTTCGCCTGCACAAAGGCTCGCCTAGCGCCTGCCCCGTGGGCGGCAAGATCGAGGCGGTACTCGCGCCGCGCTTTGCTCGCATTCAGAATGATTTTAAAAAATCTCTATCCAGCGTGAGCTTGGCGGATCTGCTGAGCGATTTGGGATAGAGCTATTAAAATTTTAAATACGCATTTATCTTCTAAATTTGCTCAAATTTCAAGGCTTGCGGGCTAAATTTATATAAATTTTACCCGCCCGCCATGTAAAATTTCGATTTAATTTGATTTAAGATATAATCCTCCTAATTAATTCTAAGGGGAAATTTTGAAATATCTAAAAGCCATATTGCAATTCATTGCAGTTTTTGCTTGCCTTATTTTGTATCTATTCGTAAGCGGAAGAGTAGGACTTCATAAATCTCAATCTCACTACACTATTACGATAGGCTCCGATACTACTAAAGAAGCGGGACTTGATAAGTATGTAAGCGAAGCGGAGATGCAAAGTTTTGCATTTAGACATTGGGATATAGATTATAATTCAAACCCGAAAAACGTATTTAAAGAACCCGCCATAGACGTAGAGCTAAAAAGGCTTTTAAAAAGCAAGCAAACTGATGAAATTTTAAAATTTATGAAAGATAACAATCTAACCGTCGAGCATACTATGCACGGAGGGGTAACGCCAGTGATGTATTCTAGCTTTTGGAATGATACAAATACCACTCAAGAGCTTATAAAGCTAGGTGCGGATATACATAAAAAAGACGAATACAAACTATCCGCTATGGCTTATGCGATAGAAAATAATGCTACTAAAACGGTAAGACTGCTTTTAGACAACGGGGTTAAATTTGAAGAGGCGGAGGTCGTTAGAAATAGGCTGCTTCCGCCGAATTATAACCATATAAAATCCCTACAAATAAGTGACGATGGAAATTTTACGTTGATTTATGAGACCGACTACCCTATGATTAGTATAGGAGAGCCGAATTATTTCTTTTCATATCTTACGAATACGAATATGTATGAGATAGCAAAGATGGCATTAGAAAGCGGCTACAAGCCATATATTTGGAAATTTCAAAACTCTACGGTGGGTCTAAGGTACGGAAACGATATCAAGAAGGTCGTGCCTGAGGGAATATTAAATGATAAAGCGGAACCGACGGATGGATTTGATATTACCGAATATGATTTTTCATTATATGATACATTTCCGGGCACTCCAAATTACGAACCGATTTTAAAGCTGCTTATGCAGTATAACGTAGGCGGACAACCGAGTCCGGAATTTCTAAAACGAAAATATGATGATTGCCACAGACGCTATATATATAATTTATGTAGTTATTCTGAAATAAACTACGATGCAACTTATTATATACCTAAAAGTGAAATTTCGCTTATAACGACGGTATATCGCAAATATTGCAAAGATAGAAATTCTACATTTAAAGATGTTTATGAATATACGAAATTTGCAAGCGAGCTAAATGAAATGGAAGCGGTATCCATCCATATGTATACTATAGATAAAAATGGTCGTAAGCTTGATCAGCCGTATAAAGATAATTTAAAAAAGCTAGATAAATATATAGACGATATCTCATCCGATGAGATAAAAAATGCAAGAAAAGAATGTCATCAAAACTAAATATTAAGGAGAATAAAATGACGGAGCAAGAGTTAAATCAACATACTCAAAGTTAGCTTTTTGATATAAAGTCAACCCGCAAGCTCGGGCTTAAATTTAAACTAGCCCGAGCCAAAACTACAATTTTATCTTCCTAACTTCCAGCTCGCCGCCAAAAAAGTTCGCGTAGTAAAGCAGGTCTTTTTCGACCTCAAGCCCCGCTAGGTAGCGCAGAGCGAGGTTCGCCTCAAAGCTCGCCGCAAACATCACGATCGCAGCCGTTATGCCCGCAGGCGTCGCGTTTAGGCTCGGGAAAAATTTAAAATCCGCATTCTGCACGAAGCAGACTTGGCACTGCCAGCTATCCACCGACGCAAACACCCACGGCACACCTATTTGCTTGGCAAAGGCATCGATCTGCGCGCGCGTGGCGAGATTATCGGTAGCGTCCAAAATCAGATCAAATTTCTCGCCCGCGCCTATCGCGCTAGCAAAAAATTCCTCTGCGTGGCTCCTATGCACCTCGACGCTCACGCCGTCGTAGCGAGCCTCCGTGCGGCTTTTAAAAACGTCCGCTTTAAATTTGCTCTCGTCTTCGAGCGTAAATAAAATTTGCCTGTGGATGTTGTGAAGCGCCACTGTGTCGAAATCCACGACGCTGATCCGCCCGATACCGCTTGCGCCCAGAGCGTAAGAAAGGCTGCTTCCAAGCCCGCCCGCGCCGATGATTAAGATGCGCTTATCCGCAAGCGCGCGCTGCGTCTGCTCGCCCCAAAGCTGGATCTGTCTGTGAAAATAGTTCATAAAAGCCCCCTGCCGACTAGATTTTTGCGGAATTTCCACAGCCCGCGCGCCACAGCGATCTCGTCTGCGTCCACTTCGCACATCAGCACGCCCTCTTCGTTTTTCAGCTCGTTTGCGATCTCACCGCCGGGGGTTACGACGAAGCTCTCGCCGTAAAATTTAAATTCGCTCTCGCCGAATTTCGCCTCGCCGATGCGGTTGGCGCGGATGACGTAGAGCGAGTTCGTAAACGCGCGCATCTTCAAAAGCTCGCGCCAGCGCCCGCCACTTTCGAAGGTCGAGGCGCACGGCACGAGCACGCAACCGATGTTTTTCTGCATAAAATAGCGCCAAAATACGTCAAAATGTGCCTCATAGCCGAAGCAGACGCCGAATTTTACGCCGCCCTCGCTAAAGATCATCGGCGAAATTTTACCGATTTTGCGGCTTTTACGGTTGGCGAAAAAACCCTCCTCGTCCCAGTGCGGATAATCCATCAGTATATTTTGATCGTAAAATTTCACCTCCGAGGGCGAAAATTTCGCGCAGGATTTCACCCAGATGGGCTCGTTTTCGCTCGCGCAAAAGATCTCTTCTTCACTCGCATCTTTTTGGCTTTCGGATTTTAAATTTGAAGCATTCGAATTACTCGGGATTGAAGCGCTTGAATTTAAACCGTCTGCGGAATTTGCGGCTTTGAAATTTAAAGATTTTGCGCCGCAGGAGCTTAAGCCGCCTTTGGAACTCTGCTCGCTTGCGGAATTTAAAGCGCCTTTAGAATTTGAACCATCGTTGGAATTTAAAGCGCTCTTAGAATTTAGCTCGCCCTTGCAACCGGGCTTGCTTTTAAGGCTTAAAGAATTTTCGCTGCCGTGCACGCTCTTTTGAGCCGCGCCGCCGAAGATGCCCGCTTGCCTCAAAATCGCGCCGCTAGCGGCTCTGATTATCGGCGCTACGATATGCAGGTCGTATTTGGTAGCCAGCCGCGCCATCAGCTCCTGCTTATGCTCGCTCTGTTCGCACGCGATAGAGCGGGGCATCTTTTTAAGCTCGCTAAAGAAGGAATTTAGCTCATATTCGCCCAGCAACACGATCCGCGCGCCGTTATCCTTGGCGACCTTCATATAGTAATCGATCCGATTTTCGCTCATCGAAAGCGTCGGTAGTTGCAAAACGCATACGTTTATCATCGCCGCCTCCTAAGCCTGCTCGGGCGCGTTTATTTCGGCGACCTCGAGTTTGGCGTTTTCTAAAATTTCCTTCGCCTCCTTTAGCAGCGCGACGCCCTGTTTATACAGCTTCACGCTCTCCTCTAGGCTCAGATCTTTGTCGTTGAGGCTTTTTAAAAGCGCGTTAATTTTTTCCATTTTTTCCTCAAAACTCATCCAAAATCCTTTTTATGATGTAATCAAATTTTTCTATCTCGACCAAGAACGCGTCGTGTCCGTAGTCGCTGTCGATCTGCGCGTAGCTCGTGCGATCCTTTTTCCCTAGATCGCTCATCGCATCGTAAATTTCTTTCATTAGCCCCGGCGGAAAGAGCACGTCGCCTTTGAAAGAGATGAGGTGTAGGCGCGATCTGATCTGCGCGCAGGCGTTTTTGAGATTACCGTAGTGGCGCGTGCAATCAAATATATTCATCATCTTAGCGATGTAGAGATAGCACAGCGGATCGAACCTGCGCGCGAAATTTTCGCCGTTGTATTCAAGGTAGCGATCCACCTGAAAGCGTCCGTTAATCTCGTAAAGACCGTCAGTTTCAACGTAGTTGCGCCCGAATTTATCCTGCATCGAGCTTGGGCTTAAAAAACTTATATGCCCCGCCATGCGCCCCACCGCCATGCCGTCAAGCCCGCGCTCGGCGATCAGATTTTTATCGTAGTTGCCGTTTTTAAAATTTGGATCGCGCAAGATGGCCTCGGTCGCGATCTTATTAAACGCGATCGCCCAAGGCTGCGTGGCGTAGGTGCTTGCGAGTACGAAAATTTCATCCGCAAATTCCGGATATTCGATCGCATAGCACAGCGCCTGCATGCCGCCCAGACTGCCGCCGATAACGGCGCGGGCGCGGGCGATACCGAGGCGCTTTAAAAGCATCATCTGCGCGCGCACGACGTCTGAAACGACCACTACCGGAAAGCGCAAGCGGTACTCGCGGCCGCTGCTTTCATCGACGTCGAGCGGGCAGGTGGAGCCGAAAGGCGAAGCCAGGATATTTATGCAGATGACGAAAAATTTCGTCGTATCGACCGCTTTATGATCGCCGATGAGCCCGTCCCACCAGCCGGGTTTAACGTCGCCCTCGTAAAGTCCTGCGGCGTGCGCGGAACCCGTTAAGGCGTGGCAGATGACGATAACGTTGGATTTGTCCGGATTTAGCTCGCCGTAGGTTTCATAGGCGAGCTTGAAGTTAGAAAAGACGCGACCGCTCTCCAGATAAAGCGGCTCGTCGAAATTTTGAATTTTGCTTTGAAGGATCACTGATTTACTCGGTAATTCGGCGCTTCCTGCGTGATGATGACGTCGTGGACGTGGCTTTCTTTAAGACCTGCGCTCGTGATCTCGACGAATTCCGCCTTTTGCTGAAAGGTAGCGATATCCTTGCTGCCGCAGTATCCCATCGAGCTTCGCAAGCCGCCTAGCAGCTGAAAGATCACGTCTTTTAGCATGCCCGCGTAAGGCACGCGCCCCTCGACCCCCTCGGGTACGAGCTTTTCTTTTGCGGTGCCGTCTTGAAAGTAGCGATCCGAGCTTCCCTTCTGCATCGCCGCCAAAGAGCCCATACCGCGGTAGGTTTTGTACTGGCGGCCCTGAAACGTAATGAGCTCGCCCGGAGTTTCGTAGCAGCCCGCAAGCAGGCTTCCCATCATCACCGAGCTTGCGCCCGCGGCTAGGGCTTTGGCGATGTCGCCCGAGTATTTGATGCCGCCGTCTGCGATGATCGGAATTCCAAATTTAGCCGCCTCGATCGCGCAATCGTTAATCGCGGTAAATTGCGGCACGCCCACGCCCGCTACGATGCGCGTAGTGCAGATCGAACCCGGGCCGATGCCTACTTTAATCGCGTCTGCTCCTGCGTTTGCGATATCTTTTATGCTGGCGGGGTTTGCGACGTTTCCGACCACTACGTCCACGTCAAAATTTCGCTTCAGCTCCTTCAGCGTGTCGATAATACCTTTGGAGTGTCCGTGCGCGGAGTCCATCACAAGCGCATCTACGCCCGCCTTGACGAGAGCTTCGGCTCTTTGCAGATGGCCTACGCTAATCGCCGCGGCGACGCGAAGGCGGCCGAATTTGTCTTTATTGGCGCTTGGATATTCGATGCGCTTTTTGAGGTCTTTAATCGTAATAAGCCCCTCTAAGTGGCCGTTTGCGTCGATTATCGGAAGCTTTTCTACCTTATTGTTTCTAAAAATTTTCTCCGCATCATCAAGCGTGCAACCTTTTGGGGCGGTAATTAGCGGAGCTTTGGTCATCTTTTCGCCCACAAGCGCGGCGGTGTCGGTTTCAAAGCGCAGATCGCGATTGGTCAAAATCCCAATCAGCACGCTGTTGTCGTCGATGACGGGAATGCCGCTAATATGGTACTCGCTCATCAGATCGAGAGCGTCTTTGATCGTGGCGTCCGCCTTGATCGAGATAGGATCGATGATGACGCCGCTTTCGCTCTTTTTTACGCGGCGAACCATCTTGGCTTGCGAGTCCTCGTCCATATTTTTATGGATCACGCCGATGCCGCCGAGGCGTGCCATCATTATCGCGGTGCGGTACTCGGTGACTGTATCCATCGCAGCACTCACAAGAGGGGTATTTAGCGTGATATTTTTCGTAAAACTCGTGCTGATATCGACCTCTTTGGGTAAAATTTCAGAGTATTGCGGTACCAACAAAACATCCTCGAAGGTCAGAGCCTTTTTGACGATCTTCATACTTATCCTTTCACGATTTTTTCTAAACTCAAGCCGCCGTCCAGCACCGTTTGTTCGTCGTAGGCGCGCCCGATGAGCTGCGCGCTGATATTAAGAGCCTCTTTGTTTTTCGCTACCGGCACGGAGATCGCGGGAAGCCCCGCTAAATTTACGCCGATGGTGTAGATGTCGCTAAGATACGCGCGAAGCGGATCACTAAGCTCGCCGAATTTATACGCCACTCCCGGCGCGATCGGCATAAAGATCAAATCAGCGTCTTTTAAAATTTCCTCATATTCACTTTTGATGAAGGCCCTTGCCTTCTGTGCCTTGATGTAATACGCGTCGTAGTAGCCGCTGCTTAGCACGAAGGTGCCTAGAAGCATGCGGCGCTTGACCTCGTCGCCGAAGCCTTCGCCGCGAGTGTTGGCGTAGAGCTCTTTTAAATTTAGAGCTTTCGCGCGGTTTCCGTAGCGCACGCCGTCGTAGCGACTTAAATTTGCGCTAGCCTCGGCGGTTGCGATGATGTAGTAGGTCGCGATGTCGTATTTGGAGCTACAAAGATCGCGGTAAACGATCTCGTGCCCGAATGATTTTAGCTTTTCTATAGTTAAATTTAAAGCCTCTTTGACCTGCTGCGAGGCCTCGTCGATATAATTTTTTATAACGGCGATCTTAAGCTTGCGATCCGCGTTTAGCTTATCCGCGGTACTTTCGTAAGCGCCCGCGTAGCTCGTGCTGTCCATCTCGTCGCGGCCTGCGATGATGTCGTATAAAATCGCCGCGTCCTCGACGCTGCGCGTGATCGGTCCTATCTGATCGAGGCTACTCGAATACGCCGCGAGCCCGTAGCGGCTGACCCTGCCGTAGCTCGGCTTAAAGCCTACGCAGCCGCAAAATGCCGCCGGCTGGCGGATAGAGCCGCCCGTATCGCTTCCGAGTGCGGCTACAGCGATATTTGCCGCTACGGCAGCCGCGCTTCCGCCGCTACTGCCGCCAGGTACGCGCGAGTGATCGGTCGGATTGAGAGTTTTGCCGTAGAATGAGCTCTCAGTCGTGCTTCCCATCGCAAACTCATCCATATTCGTCCGCCCAAACGGCGCTAGGCCGCGCTTCCGTAGCTTTTTGATCACCGTCGCATCGTATGGCGCTACGTAGCCTTGCAAAATTTTACTCGCCGAGGTGACGCTCCAATCTTTTACCTGAATGTTATCTTTGATTGCGATCGGCACGCCCTCGCCGCTGATGTTTAAAGCCTCGCCCGTGAGCTGCTCGACGTAGGCGCCGAGCTCTTTGGTTTTTAAAATTTTATCCTTTAGCTCCGCTCTAAGCGCCGAAATTTCATCCGCGCTCAGCTTCAGAGCCTCTTTCAAACTTATCATCTGCCATCCTTAAATTTATTCACGAAATAGATCCCCACGCCCGTTGCTACGCAGATCAGCGCGATCGTAAAAAATACGAAGCCGAGACTTATGGGGCTAGCGAGCATGCATGACCTTCGCGCAGCGCGGGCAGAGCTCATCAGGCTCTTTTGCGTTAAATTTCCAGCATCTCGGGCATTTGTGCTTCGATGATTTTACGAGGCGGAAAATTTCGTCGTTTATCTTAAACTCCGCCAGAGCCGGCCCGCTTTGCAGAGTGTCCACGTCGCTTACCATGAACCAATCCGCTACGCCTAGAATGTCGTTTGATAAAATTTCGTTCGAACTCGTCTGTAAAACCAGCTCGAGCGTCGATTTAATGATCTTGTCTTTTTTCAGCGCGTCGATGAGCTCGAAAAATTTCTCCCTTGATTTGATCAAAATTTCGTCAAATTCTAGAAAATCGTCAAATTCTATCGGCTTATATGTCAGATCGAAAACGTCTTCTTTGCCCTCTTTAATGATTTGCGGCGCAAATTCCATCACTTCGTCGATCGTGTAGGTTAGCGTAGGCGCGATCAGAGGCAGTAGCGCTCGCGTAATCAGAGCGATTGCGCTTTGCGCGCTTCTGCGACGCGGCTCGTCGGGTGCGTCGCAGTAGAGCCTATCTTTGCAGATATCAAGATAAATTCCGCTCAGATCGGCGCTTAAGAAATTTAGTAAGGCGTTGAAGCCCTTTGAAAAATCGTAGTTTCTAAACGCCGCTTCCGCGCCCGCAAAGGCGTTTGCCGCGCGCGTTAGGATCCAGCGATCAAGCCGCGTAAAATTACTCGTCTCGATCTCGCCCAGATCGCTGGTGCTTGCGAGCAGAAATCTTATCGTATTTCGGATCTTGCGGTACTGCTCGCTTACCTGTTTAAGGATATTGTCGCTGATCTTCAGATCGGTCGAATAATCGCTCATCGCGACCCAAAGGCGCAAAATTTCCACGCCGTGGCTCTTTGCGACCTCTTGTGGATAGACGACGTTTCCGACGGATTTGCTCATCTTCTGGCCCTTCTCATCGACGGTAAATCCGTGCGTGAGGATGCTTTTGTACGGCGCGCATTCGTTGATCGCGCAGCTTAGAAGCAGAGAGCTTTGAAACCAGCCGCGGTGTTGGTCGCTGCCCTCAAGATACATATCCGCAGGGAATTTGCCCGCATCGTAGGCGCCGCTTTGCAGCACCGCCTTCCACGTAGAACCGCTATCGAACCAAACGTCTAAGATGTCCATCACCTTTTCTAAATTTTCAGGCTTATAGCCGCTGTCCTGCGGCAAGAGCTCCGAAATTTCCATCTGCCACCAAGCATCCGCGCCCTTAGCCTTAAAAATTTCGTAGATATTATTTAAAATTTTTTCATCAAAGATCGGCTCTTTGGTGCTTTTATCACGGAAAAACGCGATCGGCACGCCCCAATCCCTTTGGCGCGAGATACACCAATCGGGGCGGTTCTCTATCATCGAGCTTAGGCGGTTGATGCCGCTTTGCGGGTAAAATTTAACCTTGCCGATCTCTTCAAGGGCTACTTGGCGCAGCGTCTTGCCGCTGAGCTTGGGCTCGTCCATCGCGATAAACCACTGCTTCGTCGCGCGGTAGATCACCGGCTTGTGCGTGCGCCAGCAGTGCGGATAGGAGTGGACGAATTTGCCGGATTTGATAAGTGCGGGGCCTAGAAGCTCTAAAATTTTCTCGTTTGCTTTGAAAATATGCATCCCCACGAGCTCATCTACGACGTCTGCGCGGAAGAGTTTTTTGGTTTTAAGCGTCTCGTCGAAACAGCCGCCCTCATCCACGGGCATAATCACCTCGATGCCGTATTTAAGCCCTACGAAATAATCGTCCTCGCCGTGCCCGGGAGCCGTATGCACGAGCCCGGTGCCGCCGTCCATTAAAACGTGCTCGCCGAGGATAAACTTTGAAGCTCTATCGTTTAGCGGATTGATCGCGTTTAAGCCCTCAAGCTCGGTAGCCTTAAATTCTTTTACGATCTCGCCTTTCGTGATGCCCAGGCTTACGAGGCTTTCGACCAAAGGTTTTGCAAAGATTAAATTTTCGCTCGTCAGCGCATAAATTTCATTCGGGTTTAAAGATATCGCGCCGTTTGCGGGCAGCGTCCAAGGCGTGGTCGTCCAGATGACTGCTTTGGCGCCTTTTGCGCCGATTTTGGCGTTCGCTTCACTGCTTAGATCGAACGCCACGAAGATCGAATAGTCCTCTTTGTCTTTGTATTCGACCTCGGCTTCTGCGAGCGCGCTTTTTGCTGCCCAGCTCCAAAACACCGGCTTACTTCGCTCGATTAGAATTCCTTTTTTCGCGATCTGGCAGAGCGCTTTGTAAATTTCAGCTTCAAACTCAAATTTTAGCGTCAGATACGGATCGTTCCAGTCGCCCAAAATCCCCATATCTTTAAATTCATTGCGCTGCACGTCGATGAACTCTTTGGCGTGCTGTCTGCAAAGCTCGCGGATCTGCACTTTTGAAAGCGATTTTTTCCGCTCGCCTAGCTTGATCTCTACTTGCTGCTCGATCGGTAGGCCGTGGCAGTCCCAGCCCGGCACGTAGCGGATATCCTCGCCGAAGAAATAATGGGTTTTGGTGATGATGTCTTTTAAAATTTTATTCAGCGCATGGCCGATGTGGAGGTGTCCGTTAGCGTACGGCGGGCCGTCGTGGATATTGAAGCTGACGCTTGCGCCCTTGCGCCTAGCTTTCATCTTTTCGTAAATTTTACGCTCGTCATACCATGCCTTAAACCGCGCAGGTTCGTTTTGCGGCAACGCGCCTCGCATCGCAAAGTCTGTCGTAGGAAGAAAGAGAGTATCTTTGTAGTCCATATTTGTACCTTTTCGTGTCTTAAAAAATTTGTGAAGTTTATCCAAAACGCCATTAAAAAGCTCTGAAAGAGCAGTCTGCGTTTATGCTATAATGTGCGAAAATTTAATGAGGGTCTTTATGAAAAATATCATCCTTGTAATCGGCGAGGAGATCCGCTACGACGTGGCTTTGATGAGTTATATTTCTCGCAGCTACGAACGAGTTTTTGGGCGGATCGACGATCTGAAATTCTTAAGCGAAAACGATAAGGTTTTGCTCTTCGCGCTTGAAAAGATGATCGATTCGTACGATTTTATCACGATCTTTGCGGCAAACTCCGCCTACGCGGTCGTCGGTAAAATTTTATCGACGCTCTCTTTCGATTCGCTCGAGCTGAAAAACGGAGAAACCCTAGCGCCCTCGATGGCGCGCGCAGTGGCGAAAAACAGCTTCTTGCTAAACGTCAGAGGCTGCTCGGTAAACGTGATCAAGGCGCTTTGCTTGCAAAGCCTGCCGCCGATCCTTCAAGACGCGCCGAGCGCGGGCGAGAGCTTTTATCTATTCGATTGCGAATACGAAAGCGTAAAGCAGCGCCTAGAAAGCCTCGCGATCAGTTATAAAATTTCGCTTACGATCAGCAGGCCCTGCTCCTTTTTGCTGCTCGTGCGCGCCAGTGCGATGAAATTCGGAGCGCTGGACGCGTTTTTACAAAGCGTCGGCAAGTATTATGAGAGCTGCTACATCGAAGGCGGCGATTTTATGGGCTTTGTGGTTGATAGACTGCGCGAGATAGGCGCTAAGATCACCTTCGCCGAAAGCTGCACCGCAGGACTCATCGCCGCAAAATTCGGTGCGGTCGCGGGCGTGAGCGACGTTTTTGACGGCTCGCTCGTAAGCTACGCCAACGAGATAAAAAATCTCTGGCTCAATGTAGGCGAAAATACGCTCGCTCGCTACGGCGCGGTCAGCGCGCAGACCGTGGGCGAGATGCTGGAGGGCGCGCTACAAAGCAGCGGGGCGAGCTTCGCTCTTGCAGTAAGCGGTATCGCGGGCCCCGGCGGCGGAAGCGCGCAAAAGCCCGTGGGAACGGTCTTTATCGGTGCGAAGGAACAGGGCGGCAAACAGATCGTCGGGGAATTTCATCTAAAAGGCGATCGAAACTATATCCGCGAACAAAGCGCCGATATCGCTATCTGCTTGCTTTTGAAGCTTAGAAGCGATCTGTTTTTCGGGCGGCTTCCGAGCGCGCCTGCGAGAGATGAAATTTAAAGGAGCGGATTTTGAAAAGACGAATTTTGAAAGGGTGCGGACGGGATTTGGCGCAGAATTTTATCAGAGCTAGCGGCGAGCAAGGCTTTGGACGGCCGCGAAATTTTGTTTTAGCCGGCAGCGGGCAAAATTTTATCTCGGCGCAGGACGGACTAAATTTTATCTCGGCGGGTCGCGCTAGAAATTTTAGCTTTATAAGCGCGGCGCGAAATTTTACTTTGGCGCTAGCCGCGATATGTATTTTAAGCGGCTGCGATGGCGGATCGGACGGGCAAAATCGTGAGCAAAGCGCACGCTCGGGGCAGAATTTTAGCGCGGGTAATCAAGGGCAAAATTTTAATAAAAGCGTGGATGGCTCGGGGCAAAATTCCGCTCAAAGCTCCACACAAAATTCCATGCCGCAGGGCTTTGAGAGCAAGCAAAAATCCGATCTGAACTCCACTATAGACGAGCTTGCAAACGATGCTAAAGTTTTGGGCGAGGCCTTGCAAAATTTGCAGAAAAAGGCGCCCGAAGCGCTGAACGATTTTGCCGCTCGCAACGCGGACAGGACCAAGGATCTGCTAAAGCAAGGCGAGGCGGCGGCGCGCGAGGCGGGCAAAAATCTTGATAAAATGGGCGAAAGCCTGCAAGGCATCATCAAGGACGCAAACGAAAGTATCGGTAAGGTCTTGGAGGGCTTTGGCGTCGCGCCACAGCAGGAGCCGCGCGGCGGGCGTTCGCAGAAGCGCGATGATAATTCTGAGCTTGAAGAGACGACCGACAGGCAAAGCTTTAGAATTTAAGCGACGCTAAATTTTACTCAAATTTTTCGTTGCGATCGCCACCTGCGAGGAAGCAGCAAGTCTTCGCAGGAGCGTAACGAGCCTGCACGAAAGCGTGACGGACACTCATAAGAGCGCGATGAGCACCCGCAACCCGATGACGGGAGCGGCGGACAAAGCTTTAGAATTTAAGCGGCGCTAAATTTTGCTTCAATTTGTTTGTTGTGGCGAATGCTTGCAGAGAAGCGATGCTAAATTTTATTAAAATTTCTCCTGCGCGGCGGCTTCGTTAAAATTTTACTCGCGCGAGCCTCCGCAATGGAATATGAATATTTGCAAAGAAGTAGTAAACCTCCGCAAAACGCGACGAGTGCCCCCAGGGCGAGCATTTCTAAAATAAAGCGCGAGTAGTGAATGAAGTTTGGAATTCAAAGCTCGCGCTCTTTGAAGTTGCTGTAAAGATAAGCGGGTGGCGGCCAGTAAAGCTTTAGAATTTAAGGCTGCTTGTGATAAAACGAGAAAAATTTTACGAAGTAGGGCTATAATGCGCCCCGCAATTTCAAATTTAAAGGATAGAAATGAAAACTCTCATTATTTTGGCTCATCCAAATATCGCAAACTCGCTCGTAAACCGCCACTGGAGGGATGCTGTGCTAGCCCATCCCGATAAGTTCGAGCTTCACGATCTTTACGCGCTTTATGCGGATTTTAAAATCGATGTGGAAAAGGAGCAAAAACTGCTCGAAAGCCACGATAAAATCGTGCTTCAGTTTCCGTTTCGTTTTTCAAACTGCACGCCGCTTCTTAAGCAGTGGTTTGAGGATGTTTTTACGCGCGGCTGGGCTTATGGCGGAGAGGATGGCGGCAAACTTAAGGGCAAAAAATTCGCGCTTGCGATCTCGCTTGGCGCGACTGAGGCAAACTACTCTAAAAATGGCATCGTGGGCTTTAGCGTGGATGAGGTGCTAGCGCCATTTAAAGCTACGTTTAATTTCGTCGGCGCGATTGCGCTACCAAATTTCGTCTCATACGGCTTTACTTACGATAAAAGCGAGCAAGCCGTAGAAAATAGTGCAAAAAATTATATAAAGTATTTAAATAAGCTTTAAATTCTTCGTTTTTCTAGCCGCCCGCCGCGCGTAAAGCTTTAAAATTTTATGTAAGTGGCGTGGCTGATTTTTTAAAATTTTCGCTCAAAAAGCTCAAATTTAATCTCAAAATTTTTAAATTTTACTCTAAAATTCCGCTCGCGCTTCGTATGATCTAAAAATGAAATTTCAAGCAAAATTTCGCGTCTAAATTTGAGCCCCGCTCTTAAATTTTAAAATTTTATCAGAGATTTTTTTATACAATTACGGCTGAAATTCGGCCCAAAAAAGGAGAGGGAATGTATAAGCTAAAGCATCTTCTTAGCGCGCAGGATCTGAGCCGCGAGGACATCTACGACTTCATCGATCTGGCGCGCGAGTTTAAAGCGCTCAACCGTAGCGATATCAAAAAATCCGACTCGCTTCGCGGTAAGACGGTCATCAACGCGTTTTTTGAAAACTCCACCCGCACCCGCACGAGCTTTGAGATCGCAGCCAAGCGCCTGGGCGCGGACAGCGTAAATTTCACCGCTGCGGACAGCAGCACAAAAAAGGGCGAGACGCTGATCGACACCATCAGAAATATGCAGGCGATGCGCACGGATATCTTCGTGCTGCGCCACAGCTGCTCGGGCGCGGCGAAATTTGTCGCGGCCAACTGCGACGCATCGATCGTAAATGCAGGCGACGGGTTGAACGAGCACCCAAGCCAGGCGCTACTGGATCTTTTTACGATAAGCGAGCATAAGGGCAGGATCGAGAATTTAAACGTCGCGATCATCGGCGATATATTTCGCTCGCGCGTAGCTAGAAGCGACATCTGGGCGATGCGAAAGCTCGGCATAAACGTGCGGCTCTTCGGCCCTCCGATGATGCTGCGCGACTGCGACGCGTTCGGCTGCCCGATATGCAAAAGCGTAGAGGAGGCGATCGAGGGCGCCGACGTCATCATTATGCTAAGAATTCAGCTCGAGCGGCAAGACGGCGAGCCGAGCTTCCCGAGCGTGCGCGAGTACTCGAAATTTTTCGGACTTACCGCTAAGAGGATGCAGGCGGCGAAAGAGGGCGTCATGATAATGCACCCGGGCCCGATCAACCGCGGCGTGGAGATCAACTCCGACGTAGCCGACGATCCGCGCTATAGCTGCGTCTTAGATCAGGTAGAAAACGGCGAGGCGATGCGAATGGCGATACTTCATACGATAAATTTAAATAGGAGCGCACGATGAAAATTTTGATAAAAAACGGCACGATCGTTAATTGGGGCGGCAGCGAGGAAGCGAACGTCCTGATCGAGGGCGATAAAATTTCAAAGATCACGCGCGAGTGCCCCGCCGCAGACTGCGTCATAGACGCTGCGGGCAAGCTCGTGATGCCGGGACTCATCGATATGCACGTGCATTTTAGAGACCCGGGGCTCGAATACAAAGACGACGTCATCAGCGGCAGCGAAACCGCGGTCGCAGGCGGCGTGACGACCTGCCTCCCGATGGCGAATACCAAGCCCGTGAACGACAACTCCAGCATCACTCGGGCGATGATCGCCAAGGCTAAACAGCGCGGGCTTATCGATCTACTGCCCATAGGCGCGATCTCGCAGGACTGCAAGGGCGCAAAGATCGTCGAGATGGGCGATATGCTGGAAGCCGGCTGCGTGGCCTTCAGCGACGACGGACTGCCCGTGACCGACAGCTCTGTGATGCGACAGGCGCTCGAATACTCCGCTCACTTCGGCTCATTCGTGATAAATCACAGCGAGGATTGCTCGCTTTGTCACGGCGGCGTGATGAACGAGGGTAAGGTCAGCGCGATCCTCGGTCTAAAGGGGATGGCGAGCGAAAAAGAGGAGATTATGATCGCGCGCGATCTGCTGCTTGCCAAAAAGACGGGCGGCCACATCCACATCGCGCACGTAAGCTCGGCGTGGTCGCTCAAGCTCATAAAGCAGGCTAAGAGCGAGGGTATCCGCGTCACCTGCGAGGCTACGCCGCACCACTTCACCTTCGACGAGCGCGAGCTGATGGGATACGATACGAATTTTAAAATGTCGCCGCCGCTGCGAACTCAAAGCGACGTGCAGGCGATCAGAGAGGCGCTTAAAAGCGGTCTAATCGACGCTATCGTGACCGATCACGCTCCGCACAACACCGACGATAAATTCGTCGAATTCGACCACGCGCCGTTTGGAATTTTAGGACTTCAAACCCTCGTGCCGCTTACGCTTCGGCTCGTAAACGAAGGCGTCATCAGCCTTGAAGACATGGTGCGCCTCTGCTCGTTTAACCCGGCTAAAATTCTAAATTTAAAAGACAAGGGCGAGATTAAAGAGGGCTTTTTGGCCGACGTCGCGATCATCGATCCGCAGATTTCCTACGTATACGACGAGGCGCTAAATAAGTCCAAATCGCGCAACTCGCCGCTTTTCGGCAAGCAGCTTACGGGCGCTGCGGTATGCACGATCAAAAGCGGCCGCGTGGTCTATGAGTTTCCAAACGTCGTAGCGTAGGGCGCTCGCGGCGTAGAGCTTGCGAGCGGCGGCTTGGCGAGCGCAGCTTGCTGACGGGCGGCATTCGTAGCGCAAATGGCGCTATTGCTTAATTTTAAATTTAGCTAGTTTGGACGCAACGGCTTGCTTTTAAAATTTTGCGGTACGATCGGTTTATTTTAAATTTGGCGGTAGCGTAGGCGCGGCATCACTTTTAAAATTTCATAGCGCGAGCGCAGTTGGAATTTCTTTAAAGTAGTTTGCCATTTTTAAAGTGCGCGTAAATTTAACACGCATCGCCTTGCTCATGCCGCTCGTAGATTTTGCCTTCGGAATTTTATCCGTGTCCGTGTGAGCTGCCATAAATTTATAACGGCGCCTTTTTCAATGCGGTGGCTACTTTTAAAATTTTATGTTAGCGGCGGTTGAGAATTCTATCTTTGCGCAGATTTGTTTTTACTTCACGCGCAAATTTTATTGTGATTAAATTTGTCGCTAAGGCGCAAAATTTTAAAATTTTGCCGCCGCTAGCTTTTGGCGCGGAGCATAAATAATCCGCCGCATGAACGGGAGCGATCGAAATTTAAAGGATATCTATGAGCGGCGAAATATATCTCTCGTGCGCGCTGTGCGTCGCGCTAAAATCAGCTCTGCGCGGCAATCCTGAGCGGCCGTCGCAAGATCAAAAATATATAAAATATTTAAATTTTGAGTTTGCAAAGGAGCATTTCCGCACCACAGAGGGCGCGAGCCGCGCAGCGCAGGACGGCGTAAACGACGCAAGTAAAGCTGCGGAGCAAAAAGATGCATACGGTGCAGTGCAGAAAGATGCTTGGCACCAAAATAGTAATGGATGAGGAGCAAAAAGATGCATACGGTGCAGTGCAGAGCAGTGCGACGGACAAAGCCGCCGAGAACGGCGGTGTAGCGGAGCAAAAGCGCGCGAACAGCAAAGAAGCGGCAAATGAAAAAGCGGCGAGAAAAAAAGGCGCAGACGAAAGCACGGGCTCGTCGTTTCTGCAAAAGGCGCATAAATTTTTTACCGAGCAAGTCGCGCAAAAAGGGCGCGAGGACGAGCCGATCTCCGCACGGCGGCGTTGGATAGAGCAGTGCTTAAAGCTCGGTCTGAAGGACGCGGGGCTTAGTATTCCAACTTTCGCAAAAAATAGAGCGCTTTTGGGCTTTTCGGGGATGACCGTAAACGGCATCGTTTGCCGCTTTGAGGACTTTAACGGCGTTTTTACGCCTGATTGGAAATACGATCGCGACAAAAAAGGCTTGGCGCGTGAAATACGTCGAGCGTCTTTGGCGCGGGATGCCGCGAGATGCGCTAAGCGCGCACGATAATAGCGCAGAATTCGGGAATGTTTTAGTGCAGATCAGGGATTTTGCGAGCAAGATAGGCTGCGAAAACTTCGCGCAGACGTTTGATAATGCGCTTAAGACGCTGCGGGGCGAAGTCGCCGCGAGCGAGTATTACGCCGTTTCGTTTGCAGCGCTGCCGCAGCCGAGCTTGAGGGCGTTTGCCGCGGCGGGGATCGCCGATGTATTCGGTGCAATGGGCTCTTGGAATGACGAGCCGCCGTCTATGGCGCAAGAAATGGGGCTTGGGGACGAATATGACCACCTCTCGGACGAGCTCTTGGCGCAGAAAAACTTAGCGATTTTGTTTGCGATAAATGGCTGGTAGGGCTTTGGCACGGAGTAAGAAAGTTCGTGCCTATTTTTAGGCAATTATAAAACCTTCTTTTTTAGCATTTTCATAAAGTTCGTATAAAATCTTAGATTGCTTTACGGATGGAAGAGCTATATATCCATTCACAACTTTTTCTAAAATATTCATTTGCTTCATAGGTATTTGGTGCCTTATTTCATCTTTTTCATAATATTTTAAAATCTTATCCCAATCTTTAAATTTGACGACAAACGATTGAACTTCTATTTCATCGTCAAGTTTCTTATCTTTCCTGGCTTCTTTTTTTATATATTTTTCTTCTTCTGCGTTACTTAGATTTTCATCGTCGAATTCTAAGTTTAATTCGATATTTTTTATATTATCCCAACATAATTTTTTCTTGCACCATTGGCCTATATTTGCATTACCTTCTGGTGGGTTAGTTATACTAGTATAAATTTTGCTGGCAACTATAGAGATTATATTTTCTAAATTATTGGATATTTTTTGCTCATCCCATATCCTAGAGAAATTTAAAAATAATCTATTTTTTTCCAAATAATACGATAAGTACGATAGGGTATAGGCAACGCATTGTGCCCTATAACCACCATTATACCAAGTGGCGTAAGAAACAAGCTTTTCAACTTGTTTAAACATTATAATTCTAGATACCGCTTCTTTAAAATAGTTACTCGTTATACAAAGCTCATCTTTTTCTAACACTTGAGTAATATATGTTGCGAAAGCCATAAAGCTATATTGTGCGCCTTTTGATACAATATCGGGAGACCGCAACCAAGCAATCTCGCTTTTAGCTAAAAATGTCTTATCTATAAGTTGAGACTTGGGGTTTTCTATTTGAAATTTCTTTTTATCTGCGCCACTTAAATATGCTTGCTCGTTTAAATATTCACCCCTTACCCTCTCATAAAACCAATGAGTTCTCACTTGTGCTCCATCAACAGCTGGTGCCAAATTTCTTCTTGAGCATTCTTTAAAATCTTTATGAAAAGGGCTATTTGAAAAGAAATCCGATTGATTTATCTTGTTTTGAGTGTTTGCATATTCGCTAACCTTTGAAACAAATTCATCTTGTTTTTCAGTGTCAGCAACTACGGATAGTTTCATCTGAACATAAATTTTTGATACATCTAGCTTTGCATTTTTACTTGAGGCGTATATGGCTGATACAGTCTGGCCTCCATTGACAATCTGAAAATTTGATATTTTTACGATTTTACCATCTTGCAAAACTACATCATTAGCGGTTGCAGTTATGCCGTTATTGTATGCAAAAAACATCTCCGGTCTATATTCTATAGTGTTTCGCAATCCCTTATTTACGTTGCCACGAAATTGCAAAAAAGTTCTAACGTTTTGCTCTAAAAGTCTGGAGCCAAATGCATCATAAATTTCAACTATTGTCTTGCCGTCTATTACGCTTAAATAAGATCTATAGTCTTTCGTCGGCGTATCCACTACAAGCGCTGGTAAATCAACCTCAATGTCAAAGTTATTTTTTGAGTTGTTTTTAGTATAAATTTTATATAAAAACTCAATATCTATGATGCGATACTCCGCATCAATACCATATAGTACTTTATTTGGGATACTTGCTAAATTTTTAGTAATTTTTCCATTTGTAATAATAATAAGGCGGATTTTTTTTAGTTCATTTTTAATTAAATACGAATATATATTATAGGCCATTGAGTAATGCTCAAAACCCTCTTCCATAGTATCATAAAGTTTTTCACAACTCCTTAAGAAAAAATTTTCCAGCTTTTTAAATTTTGATTCTATCTGTGCTTTTATAAGAGTTTGTATATCATCGCTTTGAAAAAGACAATGCACTAGAAGGCTAAGCTTGCCACGCTCTACATCAAAGTCATATCCACTTACCTCCATATCTCTTTTATTGTATTCAGCAATCATGTAGTCTTGTGATAGCTCTCCTTCGTCAACAAGAGAGTCACAGACCGACTCAAAAAATGCTTCTTGTTTGCTTATACCTCGACTTTGAGCTTGACTCACGATATCCTGCATAAAATCTTGATGAAAGTCATCTAAACTAACCATTTTTCGCCTTTAAAGTTTTATTCTCTCCAATAAAAATTCATTGCATTTTAATAAATCTACCGTATATTTTACGTTATGAATTCTGGAATCTATATCTATAGGAGTAATTTTTGGAAATTTATTATCTACATTAAAAAATAAAATTTTATCTATTTTAAATTTTAATAGTTCTACTTGGAAATTTGCTTTATAGCCATACGAAAAAAGCTTTTTATAAAATGATTCTACATCAGCTATCTTTACTTCTATACTTTTTATGATGTCCTCAACACTAAGTCCTTGAAAATTTATAGATAAAGAGTATACTGCGAGATATAATTTTTCTTTACTTGTATAAAGTTGATAAGCAGATGAAATTGTAACATGTGGTGATTTTGAAGCTTTATACGTTTTAATCTCAACAGCGCAGTCATTAAATAAAAAATCTTGTTTATCAAAATCTGCCCCAACCCAAGAACTTAACGCCTCTTCAAAACCAACTTGTTTAGCTGCAATATTATTTAAAAAACTAAGTTCACCAAATAGCCCCATTTGCCTTTCTGTTCCAAAATTATCATCATTTGAAACAAAAAATTTTTTCCATTTTAGGAGTCTTGTTTCTATATTGTCTAAAACGCTTTCGTCATTATTGCAAGTATTTAAAAGAGAAATAATATCGTTGCAAACCAATACAAATAGTTGCCAATTGGAATTATCATTTAGCGCTATATAAAATTTGGTAGCATCTTTAAAATCTTTTCTTAGTGTATTTAAACCAATAAATTTCATACTCTTTTTACTAATTTTTATACAAAAATCTAGTTCAATACCAAAAGTATATCTTCCATCCAAATCAACTATCCAAAAAATATCATACCTATTGTCACCATCAACCCTTCTTCTGGTATTGTTTTTCATATCATTCCAAGGATTAATCATCTTGCTCTTCTAATTCATCAAATTTCAAAAGCATCTCTTCTTGGTATACTTTATTGATTAAATATTTAATAGTTTGAGAGCTACTACAAACACTATCATTAGGAAAACAAACGCCATATGCTGGTAGTATATTGCAACCAAAGCCGATTTGATTGTTTTTAGTGTCTAGTATATGCAACATTAAAATTGGATTTTTCAAATTTTTTCTTAAAAATGAAGACCTGTCACCCCTTTTTTCTTTCTTGCTTTGTTCGTAAATTTTATCATCTATCAATGCTTTTTCAGGATCTCCTGCCGATAGTTTTCTATTTCCGAGTTCTATATAATCCCCTCTATCTTGCAATTTTGAACGCTCTTCCATGCTTATCTCAAATTTTTCTAAAAGCTCTCCCTTTCCACCATAAAGAACAACATCCCACGTTGTATTCTTATCTTCCAGATACGTCCTTATAAATTCTAACTGCATATGTGCTTTTATAACACTAAAGCTATTTATAAAATCTAATATTTTCATTTTATCTATATTTTTATATATAGTGGCACTTCCTTTTTTACTACCTCGACCAAGGAATTCTATAAACTTTTTTAAAATGTTTAAATTTTTATCATGTAGTTGTGGATTTTTAGCAAATCTTACCGTTTCTATTAGCTTTCCACTTAAATCCAATGAAATACATTTTTCTTCTGCATTTTTCATCTTATTTTTAGCTGTAATTTGAAGTTGGCTGTTTGGATCTTGTCTGACAGCTAATCCAAAATTATAAGGAGTTAGACCATCTTCTGCCATCTCTTTAAATTTATACATAAGCTCATTCGTAGCCTCAATAATAAATTTAAAATAGTTTTGAATATCTTCTGGCATATAAATTTTACATAAATCCTCATAACCCTGTCTATACCCAAACCATCTACCCATCTGCATAAGCGTATCATAGAATATAGTACTTCTTATAAAATAACTAACACTGAGTCCTTCTAAAGTAAAGCCACGTGACAGGCTAAGTCCTCCGACTGCAATGACATTTATTCTTTCGCTAGTATTATAGTTAAGCGGCTTCTTGCTATTTTGGTAAACCGCTATTACTTGAATACTATTTGCGATTTCGGATAATTTTTTTGAAATCTCTAACCATGAGAATTCTATATCAAATTTTGTCTCAAAAATATTCTTTAAGTTTAGTATCAAGCTACTTTGTTTTACTGAATTTGGAAGTAAAATAAAAGCATTAATATCATTTTTTAACGCTTTTAAATATTCATCTATCAAACATTCAATTTTTTCGTGCACATCAGAAAAGCGACTAATATTAACGAGCATACTATTGTTTTTAACTTGTCCTCTTAAATCCCTTATCGCAACATTTAGTATAAATACATTTATAGCCTCAAATAAGCTTTTTGGCAATTCAGATATAAGGATATCTTTTTTGTGCTTTAAAGGAATTTTTTCATCATAATCATTAATATCTACTAAATAATTATCAGGTTTATCTATAAAAATCTCTTCAGCGCCAAAATAATTAGTTGGTGCATCAAGGGCATATATAAAATCTCTTGGAAATAAATCTTTAGAAATCTGCTCGTTCATGTTTTTAATTTTTACGCTTTGCTCATCTTCTATCGTATGATCTATAAAAATATTTGCATAAGGCGTGGCAGTATATGCAACATAAGAGCTTTTTTCGAAAAGCTCCAAAAGAGCCCTTAATTCTTTATTTATAGTGGTTGGATTACCCTCCTCTTTTGTATTTATGGAGGCGTAGTCAGACTCGTCGTCTATCAATAACATGGCATGTTTTGAAATTTTATTGCTATAATGAGATTTAATCCATGATATGACATTAGAAAGAGTATTTGCATTTTTTTTGATAACCAAAAGTACAGGCGTATTGATATTATCAAAATTTACACCTTGTGAGTTTTTATGTGCGTCTATTGTATTAAAATCGCCTGTTTCTGTAGTTAAGCTAATAGGTTGCATTCTATTTGCATTAGGCAAATCATCAAGCCCAACCCCGACTACTTTTGAGTCGTTTTTACCAACAAAAGCCTCATTTATACGAATTTGAGTCTGGTTTCTAAGATTATTTTTATCTCCAGCAACAATAACTATAAATTTATAACCAATATCGGCAGCCTTACATATCAAGGAAGCATAGTTTGAAGTTTTGCCAGACTGAACATGCCCTACAACCATACCGTATACACTAAATTTATTCTCTCTCGGATCTCCAATTTGATTCATTATCATATCAGTATCATCATCTACAGTCTTGATAACTTGCGGAGGCAATAAGCCTTTATAAAATTTTTCCAATCTATCCCAGTAAAAATTGCTATTATTGACTTTTGTGTTTATACTATACCAAGACGTATTGCGTCGCTTTTGTTCATCGCCTTTTATTACCAAACCTATGCTCATCTTGACATTAAAATATTTTTCTAAGTTCTCTTTTAATATTTTATAATCATTGCTTGAGAAATTACCTTCTTTGTTAAATATAGCAATTTTAATGTTAGACTCAATAATTTTTTTTACCTTAGAAACCTCATTGTCAATATCTTCGGTTTGTAGAATCCCATTTTGATTAGAGTACTTGTCAGTTAAATTCCTTTTTGAAAAATTAAAAACTTCTTCATAGAAACTACATTCCATTCAACAACTCCTTGTGCTTTTTAAAAATCTCTATTTTTTTTATTTCATCTTCGCTAAATCCTACATTTTTTAGATATTTCAGTATTTTAACCACTTCCGTATTTGAAATAATATCTTCTTGTCTAAAATTATGTGGGTTTTGCTGTACCTGTACCTGTATAGCTTCTAATGGTATACATGCCTCAAGTGACTTTAGGTATAACTGGAATAGCTCTCTCGTTTGCAAATCCAATAAATCTAATAATTTTTTATGCATTGGATTTTCTTTATTTATTACAAAATAAATTTTGCTATCTTCGCAAACTAGATTCCAAAATCTAGTAATATTTTTGTCGTTTATTTTTCGACCACGAGTAGAAAAAGGTTTTACTCCGTCTTTTATAGAGTATAAAGCAACTCTTTTGAGCGTATCTTTCAAGCCGGCAACTGGATTTGCGATAGACTTTTTTACATCAATATTCCACAACTCGTCTTGATCATTTGAAATTTCAATCTTTATACGAACAAGCTTTGTTGTATCGCTAGATTTAAGAATACCCCACCATTTACCGTAAACAAGTAGCCTATGGGCTCTGTATAGATAAAAACCTTGAGATTTTATATAGCCTTCTCTTCCACTATATTTTTCCCATTCCAATAAAGTCACTTTTGAATGATGCGGTAAGATAAATGGAGTAATTTTTATTTCTTTTTCATTGTATTTGATTATTTCTGTAGATTTCATAAAGGTTGCATCATGTGTTGGATTAAACGGATTAAAAGGTATTAACAAATTATTGTTGATTGATATTTTTATTTTTCTTGCACCGTCAGCCCCCTCTAGAAATTGGTGAAAGACCAAGGATAAATGCTCTCTTAGTATTTCTAAGCATTCTGAAATTTGCTCAATTTTGTCCATATCTTCCCATATGACAAGAGTAGAGTTATCGTTTTTATAAAAATCTTTAAAAATTTCAAGATTTTTATATTCGCTCAACTCAGGTGTCAAAAGTAGCCATTTATCTCTTTTAGAGATATAGTCCAAATCCCATTGTTTAATATTTATCTGATTACATTTCTTTGATATAACAGTAAGTTTTTTACATTGAGAAAATGAAGCCGTTTTAAGACCTAAACCAAATTTACCAAGCGCGATATCATTTCTTCTCTCGTCTGGATTTTTCGATGATAGCCTCATAGCTTCTACTAGTTCATCTTTGTCCATTCCTGCACCATTATCTAGAATACAAAAAAACGGTTCAGGATGTTGTATGGCATAGATTTTTATATCATTTGCACCGGCAGATATGCTGTTATCAATAATATCTGCAACAGCCACCTCAAAAGTATACCCTATGTCACGAAGCGATCTAACAAAATTTGCGACATTCGGATTAATTTCTATCGGATCCATCCAACACCGCTACAATCTCTTTTGCGATTTTTTCAACCATCGGCACAACAACAGAATTTCCAGCTTGTTTATACAACTGTGCTCTTGATATGTTTGATGGAAGCATAAAATCTCGCGGAAATCCTTGCAAATTAAAGCATTCTTTTGGGGTTAATCTTCTTATTATACCATTATTTAATATTATTGGGATATTATGTCCACCAGCACCCATATTTGCAGTCAAGGTAGGGCAAACATTTGATTTATTGGAGCGAACATAATAACGCCTATATTGATAAACAATGTTTTCATCTGTCACACTTTCTACTACTCTACGATGGATTTTATTGCTTTTGTCATTATAAATATCAGATTGAATAACGCACGAATCATCTAGGAAGGATTTTATATTTCTGGGGGTCTTGCTTGTTTCTTTTGGTATTTGAAATCTAGCGGATAATAAATTCTCTTGTTTTGTTTCTAGTATATTTTCTTTTATAGGCTTTTCAAATGAATAGTCGCTTTCATCTTTAAAGCCTACGATATATATTCTTTCCCTCCCTTGTGGTATGTCTGTATACTTTGCAACATTTAGTACAAATGGTATAAAAGAATATCCAGTCTTTTTTATTTCATCTTTAATGATTTTAAAAGTTTTTCCGTTATTATGTGTTGCAAGAGTTTTGACATTTTCTAAAAAATAGGCTTTTGGCCTCAACTCTTTTAATAGTCTCGATACTTCAAAAAAAAGCTTTCCTCGCCCATCTTCAAACCCTTTTCCGTGCCCAGCTTGCGAAAATGGTTGGCAAGGAAATCCTGCAGTAAGTATATCTATACTAGATAGATTTTTATTATTTAATTTTTTAACGTCTCCTTCGATAAGATTTATGCTCTTATGATTTAATCTATAAGTCATACAGGCATTCTTGTCAATTTCATTTGCCCAAATAACATCACAATTTGAATTCTTAAATGCTTGACATATACCACCAACGCCAGCAAACAAACTTCCTACTCTATAACTCACAGATACCTTCTTATTTTTTAAGATTTTATAATAACGCTCATTAAATTTTGCTGATTTTATTTTTAAATTTTAGATCGTTGCTTTATATAATTACAAACAATTTAATTATATTTCGAAGTATGCTTAAAAAGCTATTCAAGTTAAGGTTTCAAATTTCATTCTTAAAATTTAAAGGTAAATCGCGTAAATCTTACCGCTGAGCGCGACACAGTTTTTTTAAATTTAGCGCGCCGTCCTGCGCGTAGCGCGGTTAAAGCTTTTGGCTCGAAATCGCTTTAAATTTATCGCAAGCAAGACGGCGCCGCTTGCTAAATTGAACAAAGCCTGCTTTTACGGGCAAGGGGCTTATGCCTGCGGGCTCCGTGCAGTTTGAAATTAATATGTTAAGACTGAATTAAATGGCGCACGTAAAATTTCATGATTGAATTTTGCCGAGCTTGCTACGTTAAGCGATAATTTTTGAAATTTAAAATTCCACTCGCGGAATTTCAAAAAATTTTCCCGCAGATCGCATATCCCCACAGCGCGGCGTTAAGAAATAGGCTCATCATCACGGCCGTGCTTGCGGTGTCTTTGGCGCCTTTGGCTAGCGGGTGGATTTCGCTCGTGGTAAGATCGACCGCGCGCTCGATGGCTGAGTTTACGCACTCGGTTGTGAGCGTAAAGACCGCGCCGAAGATCAAAAATAGATTTAGCACCGCGCCGAAATTCCAAAAAAATAGCGACAGCAGAAGCGGGACGAACACGCAAAGCTCGAGTTTGAAGCTACGCTCGCTGCGCAGCATCTCGGCAAGACCCGCCATCGCGTAGCCCCAGTTGGCAAAAAATCGGTATTTGGGCTGATTGCGCATAATTTTCCTTTAAATTTAGTCAAAATTTCGTATAATCATACCAAAATTTTCAGGCCAAAGGCTAAATTTGAAACTGATTAGTTGGAATGTAAACGGACTGCGCGCAGTACTCGGCAAAGACGGCTTCGCGTGGCTTGCGGAGCAAAACCCCGATTTTTTGGGCTTGCAAGAGATCAAGGTGAGCGAAAAGGACGCTCCGAAAGGGCTTTACGAGCTCGGATTTTCTCAGATCGATCTAAATTCCGCCGCTCGTGCGGGATATTCGGGCGTGGCGAGCCTAGCAAAATTTAAAAGCGAGACGAGCAAGGCGCTGTTTTTCCCCGACGACGAGGGGCGCGTGCTGCAGCACCGCTTTGGCGACGTCGTGCTTTTTAATATCTACTTTCCCAACGGCCAAAAGGACGAGGCGCGGCTAGCCTATAAGATGGAATTTTACGCGAAATTCTTAGCCTATGCGCGCAGCCTCGCGGAGCAGGGGCTCGGGGTGATATTTTGCGGCGACGTGAATACCGCGCACCGCGAGATCGATCTTGCAAACCCCAAAGCAAACTCCAAAACCTCGGGCTTTTTGCCGATCGAGCGGGCGTGGCTCGATGAGGTGGAGGCGGCGGGCTTTGTCGATACCTTTCGTGCCGTGCGCGGCGAGCTGCGGGACGCCTACTCGTGGTGGAGCTACCGCTTTAACGCGCGCGCCAAAAACGTAGGCTGGCGGATCGATTATTTTTTCATCTCGGCAAATTTGCGCTCGCGGCTAAAGGATGCTTTCATCCTAAGCGACGTGATGGGCAGCGACCACTGCCCCGTGGGCATCGAGATCGAAATTTAGTCGGGGGAAATTTCTCGGTGCGAGATTTGATCTTGTGCGGCTTGTGGGCAAGGTGCGCATAGCGCGCGAGCTAATGCGCGGATTTAAAGAGGCGGTGCGTAAACGCTGCGCAATAAAATTTTAAATTTAAGGAGAGAAAATGTTGAGCGATATCGAAATAGCAAATGCGGCGAGGCCGGATAAAATTTCAAACGTTGCGAAAAATTTGGGGCTTAGCGAGGATGAGATCGAGCTGTACGGCCACTACAAAGCCAAGCTAAACATCAAGCCGCGCTCGCGTGCTTCGAAGCTTATCTTGGTCACGGCGACCAATCCGACGCCGTTTGGCGAGGGCAAGACGACGACATCCATCGGTCTAGCCGACGCGCTAAAACGTCTAGGCAAAAGCGTCTGTCTTGCGCTGCGCGAGCCGTCGCTGGGGCCAGTTTTCGGTATCAAAGGCGGGGCCGCGGGCGGCGGATATTCGCAGCTGGTGCCGATGGATGATCTAAATTTGCACTTCAACGGCGATTTTCATGCGATCACCTCCGCGAACAATCTCATTTCGGCGGTCATCGACAACTCGCTGTATCAAGAAAACCCGCTAAAGATCGATAAAATTCTATGGAAGCGCTGCATGGATATGAACGACCGCGCGCTGCGCCACATCACCGTAGGTCAGGGCGGGCGCACCGACGGAGTAGAGCGTGAGGACGGCTTTAATATCACTGCAGCTAGCGAGATAATGGCGGTTCTGTGCCTCTCGAACGATCTTGCCGAGCTTAAGGAAAACATCGCAAACATAATGGTCGCCTACGATACGCAGGGAGAGCCAATATACGTGCGCGATCTGGGCTGCGCGGATGCCGTGGCGATCCTGCTAAAAGACGCGATGAAGCCAAATCTCATCCAAAGCCTTGAGCACACGCCCGCGCTCGTGCACGGAGGACCCTTCGCAAATATCGCGCACGGCTGCAACTCCATAATGGCGAGCAAGCTTGCGCTCTCGCTAGCAGATTACGCCGTAACGGAGGCGGGCTTCGGAAGCGAGCTCGGGGCTGAAAAATTTATCGACATCAAGTGCCGCCGCGCGGGCATCGCTCCGGATGCCGCGGTGCTGGTTAGCACGATCCGCTCGCTTAAATACAACGGCGGCGCGGATAAAGAAAGTATCACGAGCCCTGATCTTGCCGCGCTTCAAAAAGGCATCGTAAATTTAGGCGGGCATATTGAAATTTTACAAAACTTCGGGCTAAATCCGGTCGTGGCGCTTAATCGCTTTAGCTTCGATAGCGACGAGGAGATCGCCTTCGTGTGCGAGTACTGCAAGCAGCGCGGCGTGCAGATGGCGATTTGCGAAAATTTCGCCAAAGGAGGCGAGGGCGCGCTTGAGCTAGCCCGCCTCGTAGTAGATGAGTGCGAGCGCGCCAAGGAGCTGAAATTCGCCTACGAGCTTAGCGACGATACGGCGAGTAAGATCGAAAAGATCGCTACTAAAATTTACGGCGCAAGTGAGGTCGTTTTTGAGCCGGAAGCGCAAAAGGCGCTACAGCACATCAAGGCTTTGGGACTTGAGCGGCTAAACGTTTGCATAGCTAAAACGCAGTATAGCTTCAGCGACGATGCCAAGGCGCTTGGGCGTGCACGCGGCTTTAAGCTCAGCGTCAAGGACCTTCAGATCCGCACGGGAGCGGGCTTCATCGTCGCCGTCTGCGGCAAGATAATGCTGATGCCAGGGCTACCGAAGGTTCCTAACGCGCTAAATATGAGGATCACGGACGAAGGCGTTATAAGCGGACTGGCGTGAAATTTTATTTTCGGCGCCCGAAGCCAAAGCCGAAAATTCCGCGCTTGGGCGGTAAAATTTAGCTGCGAGCTTCGGCGGCGATAAATTTTTCCCTCAAGCTTCGGTAGCGATAAATCTTGCCTTCAAGCTGCGGCGAGTTTATCGCGCCCCGGTTTTAGTGCGCTAGGTTTTGATTAATCGAGTTTCGGCGCGCCGGGCTCGGCCTGCAAAATTTCATTAAATTTCGCGCAAGATTTACGCAGAAATTCGGCGCGAAACTTGCGCGGGTTTGCATTTGAAATTTCGCCCGCAAAATTCCGTGCAAAACCGGGCGCGAGATCTTAAACCGAGCCGCTCGCGAGTTTGCGAGATCATCGCGGCAAGATTTAAAATTTCATAATGCATAAGCTCGCCGTGAAATTCAAAATTTCACGCGGCTGCGCACAGTGTCATGTGTCGCTACGAGATTCTAAATTTCATGTCGAGCGCACCGTGAAATTAATCTGTCGGTCGCGCAGCAGATCGCCGCACGATCTAAAATTCGCGCTTGCGCCGCGACATGCACCGCCGTGAGTTAAATTATGCGGCAGGCGAGCTAAATTTTACGCTCGTACGATCAGTCATGTTGGCGGAGGTTTGCGGCGCCCAGATTAAATTTTACATACCGTCGTGTAGCGCCTGCAGTGGGCACGGATGCTTGATCCGTTCTGCTTGCAAATGCAGGAGTGTTATAACCGCGCGACATCGTAGAGCTGAATTTTACGAGTCGCTGCATCACGGCAATGAAATTTTGCGCCGTGCTGCTAGCTGCGACTAAATTTGCGCGACGACTATATGCCGCTGCGCGCTTGTAAATTAAATTGCACTTTATGCGCCCGCCGTCTGATTGGCGTGTGATTGAAATTTGCGCGCCGCTGCTTGTCATAAATTTAGATCGCTGCACGCCGCGCCATAGCTGTCGTGAAATTTTAAATTACATGCCGTGCGTACGAGCTCGCCGTGAAATCTAAAATTTCACGCGGCCGCGAAATTTGCTGTGCGTTATGCCGTATCGCGCATCGTCGCGAGCCAAATTATGTGTCGCTGCGGAATTAAAGTCTTGCATACCCGCTGCTACCGCTCGGGCGCCGTATGCCTGGCGGCTCTGTTTTGCGATCCGTTCACGCCGTATTTGTTGCGGTTAGTTATGTACGTCGCCGCGCCGCAGTGCGAAATTCCACGTCTAGCTCTATTTTAGAGCTTTGATTTGTAGCGAGATTTTACGGCGCGCAATGGCGCTAAATTCCATCCTGCGTGAGATTTTGGAATTTTAAAATTCCCTTTCGCGGTATAATTATATGAAATGCTAAAATTTGCGGGATCTTAATAAAGGAATTTTAAAATTTATGCGGCGCGGCTTTGTGGCGTGCCTGTAAGAAAGGAGCGATCATGGACAAGCTGGATAAAGAGGAGCTTGCAGAGGCGTTTGTTGCTAGACTCAAAGCTTTAGCGCGTAGCGGCAGCGCCGGTCTGCGTGAGCTTGATCGCGAGTTTTACGGATTTAGCGTGAGGCTTGGCGTGCGTTACGACTTCGCCGGCAAGTTTAGCGTCTCGCAGATAAGCGGCGGCGAGCGCGCACAGCTGCATTTCGCAGATATCGCGCAGTTTGAGGCTCATGCGCGCGAGTGCTTACGCGCGGCGAGCGCGGATGCGGAGCTAAGCGAGGCCTTTATGCTACGCCTGCGTGCAGATCCCCAAAAAGCCGCTATGAATGCGGATCAAATCATAAAATTTCACGATTTTAAGCCCTTTAGCGTTCAGCTGCGTTGTGAGCATTGCGGCGGATCTGGTAGGAGACGCTGCAAAGGCTGCGAAGGCGCAGGCAAGGCGCCGTGCGCTAACTGCGGCGGGCGCGGGCGCTTAATCTGCCCCGATTGCAAGGGCGCCGGTGGCTATAGCCGCGCGGCATTAAGCTCTATGGACGCTCATGCGCGCGGCCTTTCTGGAGGCGACTCTGCAGGCTCTGCGCCAAATTCTATGGGCTATCGCTTCATTCCCTGCGCTAGTTGTGGCGGTAGCGGCTCGCGCATTTGTCCCACTTGCGGCGGCGCAGGCAGATTGCGCTGCGAAAAGTGCGGCGGTGCGGGCGATTTTCACTGCGATCACTGCGATGGGCGCGGGTATTTCACTCGCACCGGCAAAGTATCCGTTCATGCCCGCCCGAGCGTCAGTATAGGCGCTAGCTCGCAGGTTTTTGGGCGCGAGCTGCTGGAGTTTTTATGCAGCAAGGGCGTAGGTTTTGCGGCGCGCAGACTTTTGTTTCGTCTAAGCTCGCTGCGAGCGGCGCAGGGCGGCTGCGAAGCGGTATTTAGCGCGGAGGAGGAGTTTTTGCGCTTGAGTTTTGCCGTCTGCGGCAAGGCTTACGATGCGGCGTGCTTTGGTGGCGCGACATTCGTAAGACCTAATTTTTTGGACGAAGTTTTTGCGCCGGAGCTTGCGGCGGCACGCAGCGCGCCCGCCAGGCTAGGGCAGAACGATGCGCAAAGCCTTTTTACGCTGTTTCGCGCAAAGCCTGTGCTGGATGTGACGATGCGTCTAGCTAGTGCTAAGTTGCGCGGCGAGACGCTAAATCTCGAGCAGTTGCGTGGCGCGGATGGACATTTTAACTTTGCAAATTTTGCCCGCAGCGCGGCTGATCGCGACGCTTTGAGCCTTGCAAAAGACGCTTCGCGCAAAGAAAATCTCGAGGGCGGCGCGAGCGTAAAATTTGCGGGCACGAAATTCGCGAGCGCTTCGGCAAATTCTATGGGCACGGAAGATAATCGCTTGGGGTTGCGCGGAGAGCAAGGCAGGTTCGCAGGAGGAGTGAGCGGCGGCATAAAATTTACAGGGGCGGATCTTTCGGAAAGCGGAGAGAATTCTGCCAGCGATTTTGATGCTAGGCAGCAAAGCGACGAAGCTCGCGCGCAGAATGGATCTAATTTTGCAGGCTCGCAAGAGGGCTTAAGCGGCACTTCTGATCGCACTGCGGAGGGTCTTTATGAATTACGCGGCGAGCGAGATTACCGAGATTTAAGTGTCTTGAATGCTCAAAATTCCACAAATTCCATAGACTCCGCCGCAATAAATTCCGAAAATCTAGCCGCTGCAAAATTTAAAAATCGCACGAATACGCAAGATCCTGCGTCAAATTCTAAAATTTCGCCCTTTGCACGATTAAAGAAATTCTTTTTCCCACGTTCTTTGCGCGAGGATTGCGCGCAGAGTTTCGCCGCGGCGATTATGCGCGTTTGCGAGGGCTTTATTTCGCAGCAATGCGCTCGCGATTTGGGCGGAGCGATGGCTGGGGCGCTTGGCGTGCTAAGTCCGCGATATGACCGCGCGGTGTGGTGCATAGGCGGAGGCGCGCTCATCGCAGCGGCTGCGCTGGCGTGCGAGGGCTGCTTCGAGATGATCTTTGCGGAGCATTATTTTTGGGCACTCGCGTGCGGCGTGGCAATCGCTGCTGTGGGGCTGTTAGGCGGAGGAGTGCTGTGGCCGGCAAGCGCAGTGCGGTGCGCTGTAAAAGCTCGTAAAATTCCGCGAGAGTATCGCTGCGGCAGAGGCGGCGGGGCGTTTGCTCGCTTTTGTAAAGCTCTGCTCTGCGCCGTTTTAGCTAGCGCAATCTACGGAGGTGCGGCAAATACGGGCTACGTGCCGAAAACCGGCGCAGCAGGGCTGCTGCGAGGGTGGATGCCTACATTTTTTGAGGACAAAAATTCCGCTTCTGCGAGTGATGGCATAAATTCTGCAGACGAAAATTCTACGAGCACAAGCTCTAGCGGCTCTGAAAGCCCTGCTTCAAATTCCGCTTCCGGGGCGACTAAGGATTCCGCTGCGATGCAAAAGGATAAAATTTTATATATCCAAAAAAGCATCGGAGCCAAGCAGGATGGGATTTTTGGCGCACGCACGCTAAAAAAGGCGAGAGAGGTTTTGGATCAAAATCTAAGCGGCGTCGATGAAATTTACGAAGCTCTAAAAAGCAAAGAGCAGGCGAGAACGAACCCGAACCCTAGCGATCAAACTGCGCCTTAACGATAAACCCGCGACTTAGGCTTGGCGAGCAATCTTAAAAACCACAAAGGACGAAAATGAAAAATAAAATTTTAATTCTAGCGCTCGCTGCGGCGCTTTCCGCAAATTTCGTGCTTGCCGAAAATTTTGAAATCACTGCAGACGATATAAGCTGGGCTACGAAATCCTGCGATAAGGGCGATGTGAAGGCGTGCGGGGCGTTGGCGCAGGTTTACAATTATGGCTGGGGCGTGCCGCAAGATCTGCTAAAGGCTGCGCCGTTATACGTCAAAGCTTGCAAAGGCGGCGATGTGGAGTCGTGCGTAAATTTAGGCATTTTGTATCAAAGCGGAGAGGGGATGCCGCGCGATGAGGCAAAGGCGGCGGAGCTGTTTGACAAAGCCTGCGATGACGGGCATGCGATAGGCTGCAGTAACGCAGGCTCTGCGTATATCAGAGGCAGAGGCGTGCGCAAAGACGCTATAAAGGGCGTAGGTTACTATGTGCGCGGTTGCGACATGGATATCGTGGACAGCTGGCTTGCGTGCTTAAATTTAGCGCGTCTTTACGAGGGCAGTGATAATGTTAAAGCCGTGCAGTACTACAAAAAAGCTTGCGAGCTGGGCGGCAAGGATAGGTTTATGAGCTCGGTAGCGGAGCATGAAAGGGCATGGCAAAGCTCATGCGAAAGCTACGAAAGGCTTAAATAGCCGCGAAAATCTATGCTTTGAAGCAGACCCTCGCGCTCGCCGTGGCTACGGAGCAAGAACCCTAGCGGATTTCGCATAAATAGCGCAAATCTAAACATCAAGTATCCTGTAGAAGCGGAAGCATAACGGCGTAAGTTCTTAGCGCGCTCGTATTTTAGGAGACAAAATCATGACTACGATAGCGCTAATCCGCCACGTTACGCTGCTGATCGATCGCGGCGTGTGCGACGCCGCAGAAGCGGCACGGCGCGTAATCCTGTACGATACTACGCAAAGCTTAGCTTTGTGGCAAACCGATAAATTTAAAAATAGCGCCGCATACGAAAAGCTCGCCCGTATAAGCCGAGTATGCTCATCGCCACTGCCGCGCGCCGCGCTTACGGCGCAAAAGCTATTCCCGCAGCGGGACATAGAGTATTTGGAGGCTTTGCGCGAGTTTAATCTACGAATATTCCCCGTGCCGCTAATAAAAATGCCGTTTGATTACTGGCTCGAGCTCTCGCGCCTGCTGTGGCTGTGCGGCATGAACCCTAGCGGCGCAAGCGCGAAAGCAGAACGGCGGCGCGCGCTTGATCTGGTGCCGTCGCTGCTGGAAGCGGACACGGCGGTGATCGCGCACGGCTTTGTGCTGCGCGTCATACGCCATAGCGCGCGGCGGGCGGGCTATCGCCTGATATACCGCTTTTGCGAAGGCTGCTTTTGCGTAGAAATTTGGCAGCGCGCCGCGTAAAGATACAGCTCTGCGCGAAAATTTGAAATTTTGCGTTTTGTAAATTTTAAATTTAATGCGCCGTTTGGCAGCTATCGCGAGACGGCGAAATTTTATAATGTAATGGGCGTTGCTTTTTGAATACGGATAGCCCGCCGCCGCGAAGTAAAATTTAAACCATACGGCGCGAGCTAAATTTAGCGCCTCTTTCCGCTTGCTTGGCGCGCAGGCTGTGTTTACGACGCCCAAAATAGAGCGGTCTCGGTTGTGCGCTTGCGTTTTAGAGTGAGAGATTGCGTCGGTTAATTCCGCGCGCAGTATTCGGTAAAGCTCGCTCGCGCAAGGGATAAAATTTTGCGCGAGCAGAGCGATCTAGCTCAATCCGCACGCTTTAAATTTAGCCATGCTCTACCGAAGCTAAAATCTCTCTTCGCTGCGCATTTAAAATTTACCGCTTATCGCAGTCTATCCCGCTTCACAAACTCGTAGTAGCCGCATTTTTAAATTTGCCTGCTCATTGCAGCTTACCTCTGCATAGCACGGGGATCTTTTCTACGACCTCGCCGCCGCTAACGAGGTAGGCGAACTCGTGTAAATTTACGACGGGGCAGATGTGGTTTGGATAAATTTCGAGCCGATCGCCCACGCGCACGGCGTCTCGTAGCGCTCTGTCGTAGATGATCGCGTGCTCGTCGTAAACGCCATTTATCCACACCTCCGTACCCTTTATGCGTCCGAGCCCAGGCGTGGCGGTGAAGCCCTCGGTGCGCCTTTGCTGCGTAAGCCCCTTGGCACCGACGTCGGTGATGATGCGATTCGCCGTAGGTCTGCTGATGACGGTCGTAAGGATGCTTGCGGCGTTCATCGAATAATCGCCGTACGCCTGCGCCTGCGAGGCGTCCATAAAGATATATGTGCCCGGGCGGATCTCGGTGACGCCCTTTAAAATTTCAAAATCGTTGATGAGTGAGGGCGTCGAGCCGATACTAACGACGCTTGCGGGCAGAGCTAGCTCGCGCGCGATATCCGCAAACTCTAGCGTGCGGCGCTGTGCGGCTAGGTGGATGCGCTCGCATTCGCTCTTATCGGCGGCCTTGTAGGAGTGGCCGTCGTGGGAGAACACGCCGTGGAATTCTATATTTTTACAGCCTTTTAGAAATTTTATAAACGTCGCGAAATCCTGCTTTTCCACGAAGCCCGAGCGGTTTTCGCCCACTTCGATCTCGGCAAGCACGCAGGCCTTCGTGCCGCTGCGCTCAAAGGCGCGCTCTATCAGGCTCGCCTGCTCTATGCTATCGACGCCGAAGCTTAAGTTTATCCCCGCGCGCAAAAGCGCGATGATGCGCTGAAATTTCAGCTCGCCCACGATCTCGTTTGCAATAAATATATCTTTCAGCCCGTTTGCCGCCATGATCTCGGCCTCGCCCGTTTTGGCGACCGTGATGCCCGCAGCGCCGATGCTCTCTTGTAGCTTCGCGAAATAGGGCATTTTGTGCGTTTTGGTGTGCGGACGCAGGCTCACGCCCGCGGCATCCGCGTAGTTTTGCATCTTTTGCAGGTTGCGAAGCACGATCTCGCGATCAATCAGCAGCGCCGGCGTGTCGATCTCTGATATCCTCATAAGCTTCCTCCTAGTTAAATTTACGAAATTTTAATGCGTCCGCGCTTTAGTAGCTGCGCCCGTTTTGCGGTGGTGAAATTTTAAAATTTAGCGCGGCTTGCAAAGGGTAAAATTTACCTGTCGCTCGCGAATAGCGGAATTTACGCGTTTCTCGCGAAAAATGGAATTTGCGCGCCGTAAATTTGTCGCTGCTTGCGAAACAATGGCTTACTCACTGCAAATCGGCGCCCTTCGCGAAGCGCCTGAATTTAGACTATAAAATTTTGTTTACGCGTATTAAATTTAGCTTCTCTTGCAAAATTGCAAAATTAGCGCATCAAATTTAAGGATGCCTTCGCGAAGCGTTTAAATTTAGCGAGTAGATTTGCGTTTCCGCGCCGCACAGAGCAGCACCGGTAAAAGCAATACCGCGTGCCGCATGAAAAAGTCAAAATAAAATTCTAAAGTGCGCCGAGTAAAAATCAATATGCGCGCCGTACCGCTATATTCGCGGAGTTCTCGGCTCCGCTTCACGCCGTTTTATTCCTCGCGTGCCTGTTTTTATTGCGGCGCATATTCGCGTTAAATTTTTCGGCGAGCGACCCAGCGGACTAGCCGTTTTGCGCTGCTGTCTCTGTTTTCGCGCCGCCGCCCGCATTTTTTTGATAAATCTCGTTTGCACCGCTGCCAGTGTTTTTTACTAAAGCTCGTTTTGTGCCGCACGATGCACATCGCTGCCTATTTTAGTGCCGCCGCTCGTTTTAGTAGCGACACTTCATTTCTGGTGCGCCTCGCCTCGAGATTTGCTATTTTTTGTCCTGAAGCACCTTGTCGCGCCATTTCGAGTTTGCTTTGTTGTCGGTCGCTACGTCTTTGGATATCTCGGCCGCCGCTTCGAAATTTTTACTCACGCCCTCTTTGGAATTCTCGTATTTTAGAGCGTTTTCGCTTCTGATGCCGATGCTGCGTGCTTCGCTTGCGGCGTCGATATTAGCGCCCAAAAAGATAAACTCCCAGTCGTATTTCTCCTGCTTGTCGCTAATCATCTTCTTAATCTGCGCTTTGGAGTATTCGCGGCTTGAGTTTTCCATCCCGTCGGTGATGATGACGAAAAGCACGCGATTGTTTTTGGCATAGATGTCGGGCACGCGCTCGATACGCGCTATCGTGCTGCCGACGGCGTCAAGTAGCGCGGTGTTGCCGCCGGCGTAGTACTCTTTGGACGTTAGGTTTTCGACCTTCTTAAGCGGCGTGCGGTCATGGATGACGTTAAATTTCGTATCGAAAAGCACGGTCGTGACGCTGGCGTCGATGCCCTCTTTGCGCTCCTTTTCTATCATCGAGTTAAATCCGCCGATCGTGTCGCTCTCAAGCCCGCTCATCGAGCCTGATTTGTCTAAGATCAGCACCAATTCCAGGTGATTTACGCCGTCTTTATGATTGGGCGGTGTGGCAAGCTCTACACTTTTGGCAAACAATATGCCCGCAAGCGCGGCTACAAGAAGGATGATTTTTTTCATAGGGGCTCCTTTGTTAAAATTTCGTTATTTTACTATTGTATCGCTTAATCAATGAAATTTTATCGCTAAAGCTTCGCCGCACGCCTTTGCTGGGTAAATTTTAATACGAATTTTGTTGCGGAATTTTAACGTATCCTTGCGAGAGACGCCGCAAAATTCCGCGTGATATAGAATTATGCGTGGCGCAGAATTTCGCTGTGGAATTTTAAAGGAGTAGAATTTTATGCAGCATGGAATTTTGCGTGCAAATTTTATGCAGCACGGAATTTTATAACGCCGCAAAATCAAGCGCCTGCGGATCTGCTCCGTTTTGCGCTGAGGTAGCTTCCGATCTCGCTTATCAAAACGCCTGCGAGGATGAGCGCCGCGCCTAAAATTTGCATCGCGCTTAGCCTCTCGCCGCCCACGAATACGCCCATAATGCCCGCCGTCACGGGCTCGAGCGTGAAAAACAGAGCGGTTTTTACGGGCGTCGTGTATTTTTGCATCAAAGCCTGCGCAAAAAAGCCAAAAACCGTTCCCAGTAGGCAGATCACCGCCATCGCGACGAAAAAGCTTTTATCCATCACCGGCACGATGCTGACCCTCTCAAAAAAGATCGCCGCAAAGCAGCAAAGCACGCTTAAGCAGAGGATCTGTACGTAGGCGATGCCCGCTACGTCGCAGCTTTGCACGAAGCGGTTGGTTAGCACGATGTGAAACGAATACGCGCACGCGCAGACTAGCGCCAGCGCTTCGCCCTTGCCGAGGCCTAGCTGCGTGTCGCCGATGAGATAGAGCCCAGCGATCGCAAGCGCGATGCCCGCGTAGGCGTAGGAGTAAATTTTATGCCTAAACAGCGCCGCGGCGATGAAGGGTACGAGCGCGACGTTTAGGCCGATGATGAAGGCTACGGAGGAGCTTTGCGCAAATTTAAAGGCGAAGGTCTGCGACGTAAAACCCGCGAATAAAAACAGGCTAAGTACCGCGCCGTGCTTGATCTCGCGCGAAGTGATGGCTTTGAGCTTCGGGAAAAATATCGCGCCTGCGATGATGCTCGCGGCGAAAAAGCGCCAAAATAGCAGCACGAAGACGTTGTTGCTCGCAAGCGCCTGCGATGTGGGCAGATACCCGAGCCCAAAAGTGATCGCCACGAAGAGCATTCCGACGTCGGCTCTAAATTCCAAACTTTTATTCATCTATGTCCTTTTTGAAAATTTAAAGTCGTAATTTTACGAAATTTTAGGTAAAAAATAGGCTAAATTTTGGCGGAGCGATTTAGAATTTCGGATTTTAAAATCGCGAGTTAAATTTTAAGCGTCCAGCTCGTCTTTTTTGAGCTTGCGTCCGGCTCGTCTTTTTGGGCTTACGGGCGCTTGCGTTGGGCTCGTTTTTTTTGGGCTTGCGCGCACTTGTTCGCACACTCGTTGCCGCCGCTTCGTTACGCGTAAATTTTATGGCTACTACTCGCGCGATCATTACGCTGCTTTGCTACGGCTTTTCATAATTTTATAGCTACTACTCGCGCGTGGATAAATTTAAAATTTAATCGTCCGCGCCCTCTTTGTCGTTTTTTAGAATTTCTATGTTTGCGCGCTCATTCGCGCCTTTTAAGCTTATGGTTTTTTGAGCGCGGATTTAAGGGGAACTCTTGTCTCTTTTGATTTCATCATATTATAGCGCCTCTTTCTTATCTCTGCTTCGATAAATTTTATATCTTGCTGTGCGTATGGGAACGAGAGCGTGAAATTTTTTCCGCTTTGCCCGTCTTCTACTATCAAAATCGGCATCTCGCCCCTCATTCCTTTCTCCGTAAGGGCGTTTTCTATATCGATCTTTGTGCTAAATTTAAACGACAAAAATCTCCACTCTTTCCTTACGGTGCGGCTGTCTATGATGACGCCCTTTTCAGATAACGGCAGTATGGCAATTAGCATCATTGCAAGACCCATCACGATCACGAGTGCGGTTTCTGCGCCGCCTCTTTGCATATGCCCGCCTACGCATAAAGGGTCGTTTGCATCAAAGCATGCAACTTTACCTCCGCCTCTTGTTGTTTTTATCCAAGGCTCATCAAATGCTACCAGCGAACCCCAGGATAAAAATAGCACGATAAGCATAGTTTTTGCTATGGGGCTAGGAGGTATGAGCCAGGCGCCCTTTTGCACGGTTTTATAAGAGGCTTTGCTTTTAAAAACCATGCTTTTTAAAATAGCAAGCCCAAACAGTAAAAGATTTATGCCGAATATCAAATATAAAAATATCATGCCGCCGCCTTAAATTTAGATATTTTTAACGTTAAATTAAGCCCAGGCATCTTGCTCGGCTGCTTTAGCTTTTGAAATTTCAGCGAGCTTTTCTAATATAAAATTTTGCAAAAAATCTATATCCTTTTGTGCATACAAATATCCCGCCCCGAATTTAACGCCGCTAATTTTGCCTCGTATGCTGATTATTTTTTACGCCTCTTATAAACCATGTGGCGTAGTTCATCTCATCAAAGTATATCTTTTCCGTATGCCTAAACGGCAGAACCTCCCATTCTTTGCAGATGCCGCTTTTATCTATTCTGATTCCTTTTTGAATTAGCACGATAAATGAAAAAATTATGGCGCAGACAGATATGATTTTGCCGAGTATTAGTCTAGGCTCGCTTATTTGCAGATATCCATCCACACATCTGGGATCGCCTTCTTCGAAGCATCTTAAATTTATGCCTGCCGCTTTGTATTCCTGCGAACAAATTTTATCGTGGGTGTAAAAGCAGGGTATCGGCTCACCGTTATGTTTTGCTACGTGCGAGCTGGATAGAGTGACTACGCCGAAGCTTAGGAATATTATAAACATCTGCATTTTTAAAAGCGGATCGGCGGAGATAAACAGAGTTCCGTGATCTACGGTTTTGAATGATCTGTTTTTATCAAGCAATGAAACAAGAAGGCAAAAGCCTATCGTAACATAAAGGATTATCGAAGCAAACTCGACTACACTTTGCGACATAATAATGACCTTGTTTTTTGGATTACGCAAGCTCGCGTCTTTGGCAATTTTAGCGCAAAATTTCTAAATTTACGAGATTCTAAGCGCGCTTTTTATAAATCGCGCTTAGAATTTTACCTCACCGGCGTCATCTTGCCGCGCGAAAGTCGGATTAAATTTTTGGCTTTGAGAACCTAAAGCGCGCGGTTTATGACGTTGCGCGAGGTACATAGGCGCTCTTGTGATATCATAACACGCCTTAAAATTTCGCGGTCTAAATCTTAATGATAATTATCTAAATATTTAAAATTGCACAATATAATTGCGAACCTCAATCAAATAAAGATTAAATTTATCTCGCAAGGATCTGCAATGAGCTTGCTTCTTAAGCGCAACAAAATTTTATTTAACATCCATCTGATTTTATCGATCGTTTTTTCTATACCGCTGCTTATCGTTGGCACTACGGGCGCGATTTTGTCGTATCAGCACGAGCTTGAGGCGCTAATAAACGCGGACTCTAAAAAGGTCGAAAAAACGGGCGAAATGCAAAGCGTAGAGAAAATTCTGCAAAGCTTTAGCGAGCAAACAGGCGCTAAGCAGCCCGTAAGGCTCGTCGTGCCCAAAAGCGATGATGAAGCCTTCGTCATTTACGCAAACAGAAATGATGCGTATCTGGTCGATCCGTACACTGCGCAGATCATTGGCAAGGATCGCGGCACGGGCTTTGTGCTAACGGTGATGGCGTTGCATCGAAATTTGGGCCTAGCGCTAAGCGGCAACAAAACCGCAGCTGAGGTCGGTAAACAGATCGTAGGCGCGAGCGCCACAGCGATGATACTGCTCGTAATAAGCGGCGTCTGGCTGCATTTCCCAAGGCTTAGGCGTAAATTTATCGAGGCGATAAAGCCAAATTTTAAACTCAAAAAATACGCTCTTTTTTACAATCTGCACACGAGCCTGGGTACTCTAAGCGCGGTAGTTTACCTTCTCATCTGTTTAACCGGGCTTAACTGGTCGTATAGCTGGTATAACGATGCCGTGATGAAGCTTTTTGTAAGCTCGCAAAATTTACCGCAAGCTAGCGCGCCTAAAGCCGCCGCTTCTAAAGATCACGCCGCCGCACCCGCAAAAGAGGGCGGCACAAAGGGCACAGAGTATAAATTTAGCGACGCGCAGAGGGCTTATGAGATATTCAGATCAAGTGGCATAGAGTATAAAGAATTTACCCTAATGCTCGCAGCCGGAGATAAGATCGGCGTCAGGTATTATGAGCCCGATGCGCCCGCTACCGCTCGTCCAAAAGGCGCGAGCGTGAAGCTAAAGGAGGGCAAGGTCGCGGAGCAGAAGCAAACGGACGGTATCACCGCGGGCGAGTTTAAAGATGCGAACTACCAGCTGCATACGGGCTATTTTTTCGGGCTAGCGGGTAAAATTTTATGGTCGCTCGTTTCGCTTTGCATGGCGCTTTTTATCTTTAGTGGCTTTTATATGACGGCAAAAAGGGCGTTTAAGTCAGAAAAGCCCGGCTAAATTTTACCCTCTCGGCAAGAGGTGCGACGAGCGGCGCAAGAGAGCCCAATACCTACAAAGCATTGAGATAAAATTTGCCGAAGCGGATCAAGAAAAGCTCTGATTTAACGATATTTGAGACATTCTAAAATTATCGCGGATTAAGTCTATGTGAGGTATATTGCGGAAAATTTTAGGAGCGAAATTTGAAAATGAGATATTATCTGTGCTTGGCTTTCATCATAATAATATGCGCTTTGTGCGCGATACTTTCGATTATCGCGGAGTATAAATACCCAAATTCAGCCGAAAAAATTAAAACCGATCCATATGAATGGGTATGTAATCTGGATGGCAATCTTACGGATATACAGCTTAAGGATAGGGCACTAAAGTGCATGCTTAAAAAGACCTATAAATCTATAAATATTTCAGCGGAGGAATTCCGTGATATGGAAAGAAAAATAAAGAAACAATACGGTAAAGTAGAGGATGAATTTTATAATTTTTATAGCGGGTTGGCGGAAAGATGCGGTGGAAATAATCGTCCAGATAAAGCTTGCGAATTTTTCATTGTAGATGACAATATAAATTTAGAATATTTTATGGGTTTGGGAGACAGGGCTTGCAACGGTAAACAAGCCGTAGCAAATTTCAAAGATTTTGTAAATATGTCCATGCTCAAAGGCGAAGTTGTTTACCCTTGGGAAAATAATAATAGTTTAATCTTGTCGGATGGAAATTTAAAGTACAAATTATATTTTAGCGGATTAGAAAATGATAAACATGTATTTGATATGTTATTTACGGAAAAAATATTTTTAAATGAAATTAATCCTAAAATATACGACCGCAAATATCCTAATGATAAAATTTTTTCTATTCCAACCGACATGCTATTTTTTGATATGTATGTAAGCCTAATAGATAAAAAATACGATAACTTTTGTAATTTATATAACTTTAAAAAGAAAGATATAAAACCGTATAAAGCATTTTTTGAGTTAGAAGGTATAAAATATAGTCGGTATGCTTTTTATCTAGGTATTTTTGATGAAAATTATACATATAAATACGATATAAAAGATAATTTGCTGGGTGTGGAGCAAGGATATTATTACGATGAAAAAACCAAAGAGATAAAACGAGAGCAATAAAATAGAATTTATAAAATTTACCCGCCGCGACCGCTTAAATTTCTTATTTAGCGCTATTTGCCTCTTGCGCCGCGAGTGATCATCAAGGACTGTTCGTAGAAAATTAGCAGCGTTATTGAAACGCCCGTGCCGAGCGCCAGCGAGATCGAGATCGTGGCGAGGGCGTTATCGAAAAACGAGATAAGATGAGCGAGTTTATGCTCTGCGCCCGTGGCTCTGATATAAGAAAACAGCGCCAAAACCGCCTTGTAGGCGTAGATGCCGGGGATCATCGGAAGCAGCGCGGGGAAGGCGATGATCTCTGCGGGCACCTTGAGGCGCTTGGCACAGAGCATCCCTAAAACGCCGATCAGAAACGACGCAAAAAGCGTCGCGGCAGCGATCGAAAAAATTTGGCTTTGAATCAGCAAAAACCTGCATGAATGCGCAACCGCCGCAAGCAGCGCCGAGAAGGCTAGCGTCTTTTTAGGCGGCATGCACGCATACGCAAACCCGAGCCCCGCCGCAGCGGCAAAGCAAGCATCCTTAAATACCAAAAGCGCTATATCAAACATTTACAAGCCCCAAATTTGAGATGCTAAGCGTCAGAAAGAGTCCGATTGCGATGCAGATGATCAAAAGCCCCGTGTTTAGCCCTCTGCTGATGCCTACGAGCATATTTTCGTTTAGGATGTCAAATACCGAGTTGATAAGCCAGACGCCCGGGATCAAAAACAATATGCTCGATCCCACGGCGATGTCGGGCGTGGCGCTAAGCCCGTAGCGAGCGCCTAGCGAGACGATGAAGGAGACTGCGAACGAAACCGCGATGTATTGGATTTTTAGGTTGATTTTAAGCTTGCTAAGTAGATAGCGGGCGCAAATTCCAAAAGCCGTAGCCGCAAAAACTAACGCCATCGCACCGCCGTCGCCGCCGAAAAGCTCGCAGAACGCGGCATTTGCGACGCTGAGCAAAACGAGAGTTTTGGCAAAGCTTTTCTTCTGCGAGGCTAAAATTTCTGCAAATGCGGCTTTGGCGCGCGCAAAAGGGATTTTTTCATCGTAAATTTCCCAGCTAAGCGCGCTTAGCTCCGAGATCAGATCGAAGCTGATCTGCGCCGCAGCGCCCGTTTTGACGTAGGTGCGGCGGATAGAGTTGTCCGCAGGATCCATCACGCTGATGATGAAGTGGCGCACAAAGATCATCAGGCTAGCCTCATAGTCGTAAGCGTCCGCTATCCTGCGCACGCAGCGCTCGATGCGCGCGGTGTAAGTGCCGATACTAAGCATCTTGGCGGTGTATTCACTAAGAAAATTGGTAAGCTCTTGGATTTGCGGTCTCACCGCTTCTGCTTCTTTTGCTGCCGCCATTTCTGTTGTCATTATTTCCTCCGCTACCCTTGTAATCTCAATATCGTTTTGCGCTGTTTCTGAGGCCGTTGCAGCTTCTGTTTCCACAGCGGCCGCCGTCGTCTTCGATGCCTCTTCGACGCTCGTTGCGGCGGAATTTTTATTTTTAAAATTTAATGCAGCGGCAGCGCCCATGGCGGAATTCTCGCTATCTAAATTTGATGCGGCGACAGCGCTTGTAGCGGTAAAATTTTGATTGTTTAAATTTGGCGTCGTTTCGGAATTTGAGTTATCTAAATTTAGCGCCGAGGCGGAATTTGGCCCGTTTAAATTTAGCGCCGCCACAGGGCTTTCATCGTTCAAATTTAAAGCGGCGCAATTTTGCCCTTTCAAAGAATTCTGCTCATCTAAATTTAAATCGTAGCCTGAATTCTGTCCGCTTAAATTTAAACTTTCGGCGTCCTCGCAAGATCCGCTAAATTTAGAATTTCTATTGCCCACGGCTTCACCTCAGACTTATGAGATCGAGCGGGTTGATGTGGTAGTTCTGCTGCGTCACTTCAAAGGTCAGATCCGAGCCGATGCGTCCGATGATGTAGCCCTTTTTGACGTTGGAGCCGACGCGCACGGTAGGCGGGATCTGATTTAGATGCGCGTAGATCGTGTGGATGCCGCCGCTGTGCTCTAGGATCACGACCTTATCGAGCACGGCGGTTTCTTTAGCAAAAACCACTTTGCCCGGCAGCACCGCTTTAACCTGCGTGTCGCCGCTGTTTGAGCCCAGCACGATATTTTCGTTGAAAAGCTTGATGTTATACACGGGATCGTTGTAGTTGCCGAATTTCCGCTTCAAATACGCGCCGTTCAGAGGCGCTGCGGTCTTGGCTCCGCCGTATTTTTTAACGCGCGAGGACTGATAGCTCGAGCCGTACTGCTTGACCTTTTGGTTGATCTTACTTACGCGCTCATCCGCCGGCTCGCTCACTTCGGGCTCGGGCTCGCTAGGAGGCGCAGGCTCTGGCTTACCCGCCTTTTTGGCAGCCGCCTTTGCTTTGGCGTACTCTTTTTCGCGCGCCTGGCGCTCCTTTTGCTTCTGCGCTTCAAGCTTTGCTTGGCGTGCCGCTTCCTCCTTCTGCGCTTTGGCTTTTTCCTCGGCGTCATCGATGATCTTAAGCTCCTGCAGGGTCTTAGATATGGCATCTTGCTCGTCGTTTATCTTCTCCAGTCTCGCGATATAGTCCTCTTTGTCCTTTTTCATCTGCGCGAGCTTCTCTTTTTGGGTGGTTTGCTTGGCGTTGAGATCGGTTTTTTTCTTATCGTAGCCCGCCATGCTCGCTTGGATCGATTTGATCTTTTTGTTCTGCTCGTTAATAAAATTTTGATTATTTTCGTAGTCTTTGATCAGCCCTTTAAGCTCGTCGTTCATAACGACGCCGAGCCCCTCCAAAATTTCGCTAGCCATGATAGAATCGGGCGTGGTGGTGGAATTTACGTCGGTGATGAGATCGAATGATAGCTCTTGCGAGATCACGTTTGCAATCTTGCTTTCCAGATCGTTTTGCACGCTAAGAAGCGTGACGTTTTGGCTATTGAGCTTCTCAAGCTCCTGCGCTTCGGCGGCGTATTGATCTTTTAAGCCCTCGATCGCGTCGCTTAGCTGTTTGATCTCGCCCTCGCGCTTTTTAAAGCCCTCCTGCTCCTTTACGATCTGGCCTGCGATCTCATCGATCTTTTGCGAGAGTTGCATCCCCTCCTTTTGCGAGCTTTTGAGCTCTTGACCCGCTTTGGCGATCTTATCTTTCGTGCTTTGTCCCTTTGCGGGCGCGGCATAAGTAAGAGCTGCGGTAAGCCCCAGCGTAAGAAGCGGCGCTAAAAAAGCTCTTTTCATGCTCGTTTATTTCCAATTTGCAGCATCACAAAACTTACCGCGATGATAGATAGCGCCAAGGCGACACCCAAAAGAATCAGCGCATCGTAAGGCAGCACTATGGCGGTGCGCAGATCGCCGATACCCTTAAGCGTGGTCGAAAACACCTCCCAAGAAGGAAGTGCTATGTAGAAGCAGGTCACGATCAGTGTGGCGATGAAGGAGTCTATTATCGCCATTCGGTAGAGTTTGCCGCTTTTTATCAGAAACGACGCGCCGAAAAGCTCCATGATCTCGATGCGCTCTTTGTGCTCGTAAACCCAGATACGCATCTGGCGGTGAATTAACATCACGCCTAAAAGCACGATGAGAAACGCAAAGCCGTAAACGAGGCTTTTGATAAGCAGTAAAATTTTAAAAATTTCATCGTGGGTCTTTTTAAAAATTTCAACCCGCGTGAGCGAGCCTATGGATTTTAGATCCTGCTCAATCTTGGCAAGCTGCGCAGCGTCGGGGAAGCTTTCGAGCTTGACACTATAAAATTTAGGCAAATTTTTACTAAGCTCGGCAAAGGCGTTTTGTGAAATTTTACCCTTTAGCCGCTCGGTTATGCCCGCTGTGGAAATTTCGCTAAGCGAGCTGATTTTCGGTACCGCTTTTTGCGCGTCTTGTAGGCTGAGCGGAGTTTTGGAGACTAGCACGATGTTGTATTCGTTTTGGATCGAGCGCTCGTAGCTTTTGGTTAGGTTGCTCATAAAAATTCCAAACTGCACTGAAAAAAGCAGCGCGACGAGCGAAAAGATCACGCCGAAATGGGTTTTAATCGATTTCATTTACTTTAGCGTCCTTAATCTCAAAATGTCGGTGCCTAAAACGCAGCGTGGCGGGCATTTTATGCGTTACGATGACGACGCAGGCGTTCCACGACTCGCACGCCGAGCGCAGCAAATTCCAAATAATGGCGCTGGAGTAGTCGTCTAAATTTCCCGTAGGCTCGTCGCACAGCAGCAGCCGCGGATTATGCGCCATTGCACGCGCCAAAGCCACGCGCTGCTGCTCGCCGCCGCTAAGCTCGAGTGGATACTTGCCCATCTTATGCCCGAGCTCGACGTGGCGCAGTAGCTTTTTGGCTTGGTCTTGGCAGACCTGCTGATTGTAGCCCATTATCATTAACGGAAGCATTATGTTGCGCTCGATCGTCCATTCGTTGATCAGGCGGTAGTTTTGAAAGATAATGCCGATGCGCTGGCGCAGGGTGCGCAGATCGGAGTTTGTGATGCCCTTTAAATCGCACAAGCAGACGTTCAACTCGCCGCCGATGATGTCGATGCCGCCGTAGAAGGACTTAAGCAGCGTGGATTTGCCGCTGCCGCTCTTGCCCGTGATGATGACGAAGTCCTTTGCGCCGATGCCGAAGCTCGCGTCTTGGATGACTGCGCCCGCCTTTTCGTAGCCTAGCGTGAGGCCCGCTGCGGTGATGATGTTGTAATCGTCCGTTATCTCTGCCATTGTGAAAATATCTCCGAAATTTTTTGATGTGCCGCGTGGTTTTCGCGCGTAGGAAGCGGGCGGCGGATGAAGTAGCGCGTACCGCTTGCGTTTGCGCGGATGAAACACTGCTGCGGAAAGTCGAATGCCCCGAGTGAAAGCAGGATTAGCACGTCCTGCGGCTCAGCGGTGCATGGCTTGCTTTGCTGTTCGGCTTGCTGCTCGGCGTAGCTTGGTTCACTTTGCCGTTTATCTTTCCGCTCGGCGCGATTTAATTTGCTCTGGTGTTCGGCTCGTGGCTTTGCACAGCCTTCTAGGTTGCTTTGCTGTTTATCTTGCTGCTTGGTGAAGCTCGGCTTGCTTTGCCGTTCGGTTTGCGATCCCTTTTTGCAAGGTACGACGCTTGTATTTGGTGCCGCGTTTGCTTCGTTTGTGCGGGCTGCTGCGAACGAGCCGCCTGAATTCGGCGCATTGCTCGCATCTATTGCATCGATCGTTGTGGGTATATTGCCCGTGTCTGTCGCGTCGGTAGCTGCAAGCGCGCTCTTTGCGCCGCTAGAATTTAGCGCGTTGCTTGCGTCGATTGTTGCGATCAGGTCGTTTGCGTTTAGTGTATCGCTTGCGGAGGCTGCGCTGTTTATCTGCGTGCCTTGCTTTGTTGCGATCTGCTCGCAGGCTAAAGCGCGTTTTTCGCTCGGGGCGGGGCGGCTAAATTTAGCGCTTACTGCGACAGAAACGTCGCTCGTTAAATCTACGTCGCTTGCGTTCAAGCAATTCTCGTTTAAATTTGCGCTGTCTTTTGCGTACGCTTCATTAGCACTGTTTGTATTCAGCGGGGCGCTTGTTTTTTTTAGAATTTGCGTAGCGTTCTCGCAAGCTAAAATTTTATCGCCCGCTGTCGTAGCTAAAATTTTGCCGCCGCCTAACGAAATTTCATCCATGCTCGCGCGCTCGGTTAAATTTCCGCCGCGCATTGCGTCTAAATTTGTAGCCTCATCGTTTATAACTTCTCCCGCGCTGCTTAAATTTGCGCCGTCCGCCGCGCAAGTTCCGCCTGCCTCCAAGCTTTTTTGCGCGTCAAAGTAAAAAATTTCCTCAAAATGCACGAAAAAATCCTCGCCTTTGAAGGTAGAATTTTTAAAATTTCGCGCGATTGCCGCCGCGTCAAATTTTAAAAATTCCATCTCAAACTGCTGCGGCTCGCCCAGACCCGCAGTTTTGTTCTCGTAGATCAGATCATAGATGTCTTTGTCCATCTTGCGCCATCTATCCTCGTATTTGCTCGCTACGGCGGCGTCTCGGTTTTTAAAATGCAAAATTTCGCCCGCTTTGCGCTGCACGTAGGGCGAGAGCTTTTGCATCGTGTAGAGGAAGTACTCCTCGCTGTCGGTGCGAAGCTCGAAGCGACCGCCGAGCTCGAGCGTGCGTGCGATCTGCGAGGCGAACTCGTCGCTTATGACGCGGCGGTGCAGTGCGTCGTCCCACGGCACGGGGAAGTGCAAAAACACGCGCTGCAGGCAGCCCGCGGGAAGCAGGCTCAGTAAAACCCGCGCGTCGGTGGCTATGAGAGCGATGTTTTGCAGCCCCTCGCGGATCGCTAGTTTTGCGACCTGTTCGATCGCGGGCTTGTAAATTTCGATACCGATTAGCAGCGCGTCTTGATTTGAGCGCGCTTGATGAAGCAGGTGTCTGCCCGAGCCGAAGCCGATCTCGATAAAAATTTTATTAAATTTAGAGCTTTTTACGAGGGATAAAATTTCATTTTCGTCCAAAATTAGCGGCGTTTTTTCGGTAAGCGAGCTGTCTTTGTAAGCAAACGCCTGCGAGATGATCCGCCCGCAGAAACGCTCTTTAAAAATTTCGAGCGCTCGCTGCAGATGGCTGATCTTGGCGGGCTTGGTGATCTTTTCGCCCTTTACTATCACCTTGTCGCCGCTGGGCTTTACGATGATAAAAAACTCGCTATCAAAGCTTTTAGTTCGTACGAGCGTTAAATTTCTGCCGCGCGCCGTTTCTAAAAATTCGGTCTCGCCGAGCTTAATCGGCAGCCGCGGCAGGCTCACGCTTTGGGTTATGAAATTCGGCAAACTTTATTCTGCCTGCGCTGCGGCAATGACTGCACTAGGCTTGGACAGCTCTCCGTTTTCGGTTTTGACGGTGATGCGGTATTCATATCCTTCGCCATAATCGATATTGTCGATATATTCAGCACTAAGTCTGCCGCGAACCTCTTTAATCGTGCTCCATGACTCGCCTCCTTTAGGGCGGCGCTCGATGAGATAGGAGCTTACGCGAAGATCCGGATGCGGACGCCAGATGATCTTAACGCGGCCCGGAAGCCCGTAGATCGCCTGCGCAAACGGCACGGACTCTAGCATCTTCGCTGTGCTTGCGATAGCGACTGGAGAAGGAGCCGAAACGCCCTTGGCGCCGTATGTGCGCACCGTGTATTTATACGAAGTGCCCGGCTGCAGCCTCGTATCTACGTAGTGAGTGGAGTATGGATCTGTGATGGTGGCGATCTTTTTGGCTTCGCCGCCGCTTGCAGGCGCGCGATAAACGATAAAGCCCAACACGGCGGTATTGCTGTCGTATCTGGGCCACTCAAGCCCGATCTCATCGTCGCTCGTGATCGTCCTAACCCCCTCTATGCGCGGAAGGCTCTCGTCGCTTGCACTAGGCGCGCTAGACATAGCGCAACCACCCGCTAATATCGCTAAAGTAGCACTCAACGTTAGTCGGTAAAATTTTTTCATAAATTTCATCCTTTACCTTTTGATTTGTCGTAAAATTTAGAAATTCGCTCGGCAAACTCGCGCATATTTTCACCTCTTTGCCGCTTCGCGGATGGATGAAATAGAGCAAATAGGCATGGAGCAAAATCCTGCTAATTTTAGCGTTTTCGCTCTTAAATCCGTATAAATGATCGCCCAAAATGTGCCGATTTATCGAGCTTAAATGCACGCGGATCTGATGCGTGCGACCCGTGAATAGCTTCGCCGCGACGAGATTAAAGCTCTTTAGGCTTATCGGCGGCAGCTTTTCATTTTGAGCGGGATTTTTAAAATTTAAAAATTTATTCTCGGCAAGACGAGCGCTCTGGGTTTGATCCGCACTCATATCGGCGGTTAAAATTTTATCCTCGCTATCTACGAGATTGTTTGGAATTTTACCTGCGTTGCCCGTGCAGCTGCTTGGAATTTTATCTATGCTTTGGATCGGAATTTTATCCGCGCTCCGCATGCAGTTATTTGAAATTTCGTCCGCGTTATCCGCGCCTGCGTAGTCGTTTAAAATTTCATCCATGCCCGCGCTCTTGCTCGCGCTCACGTCGGTAGCCGAAATTTTATCCGCGCCCGCAGTTGGGTCTGTATTTAAAATTTCATTCCCGCGAGCGCTTACGTCGGTCGCTAAAATTTTACTCGTATCTGTGTCCCTTCTAGCGCTTAAAATTTTATCCCCGCCTGTGGACACGGCCGAAATTTTGCCAGCGCCTGTAGTCGTGTCTGAAATTTTATCGGTAGCCAAAATTTTACCCGCATCACCCATTGAAATTTTATCCGTAGCGTCGCCCAAAATTTTGTCTTCAGTGGAAATTCTACTTACGCCTGCGTTCGCAGCCAAAATTTTATCGACGGCTGAAATTTTATCCGCACCTGCGCTCTTGTCTGCAGTCGCGCCATCGCACGCGCCTAAAATTTCATCGCGCTTCTCGGCGGAGTTTTGAAACTCCACTAGTTCCGCTCCGCTTAAAATTTCATAAAACGCGCTCTTTGCGCTGCGTCCGCCTGGTACGATTCCCATCTTTAGGCGGTTTGCAGGATTGCGAGCGATCGGGCGCTCAATCACGCAGGGCTGCTTCAGCGGCAGGTCGATGAGCGCGAGGTATATCCGCCCCATGCTCTTATCGCTTAGCTGCGCCGAGAGCGCGGCATGCGCGGCGTTATTTTTAGCGACGAGCAGGGCGCCACTGGTGAGTTTATCCAGGCGGTGCACGATGCCTGCGCGAAGCTCGCCGCCGAGCGTGGAAAGCAGATAGCCACGAGACTTAAGCCAGTCCACGAGCGTGGGCTCTTTGACGCTCGCGGCGGGGTGAACGGTAAGGCCCGCGGGCTTATTTACCACGAGCAGATCATCGTCCTCGTATAAAATTTCAACGTCGAAGTTTAGCCTCTCCGCGCTCATTTGCTGCGACGTGGGCGCGGGGTAATCGATGTGCACGAGCTCGCCCGCAGATAGCTTGTAAGCGGGTCTGCTCTGCACTGCGCCATCCACTCTGACCGCTTCGGATTTGATTAAATTTGATATTTGGTTGCGCGAAATTCCTAGCTGCGAGCTTAAAAAAACGTCGAGCCTTTCGCTGCATTGTGCTATTAGATTATCCAAATTTATACCTTTTTTGGCTATTCTTACGTCAAAATTTTAATTAGGATTAAGCGTTGTTTAAAATTGACAAAAAGATTTTAGCATATTTTGATTTCATTCAACCTTTTTTGATCGTGCCGATAGTGGTTTTTTCATACGTTTTAATAAGCGAGGCAAACGACGTGCTGTCCTCGAAGCAAGTCGTTTATTTCGGCGTCGGATTTGCCATTTTTACGCTGTTTTTTCTCTTTCCGATACGCAAATTTTTATATCTCATACCGATATTTTATTGGATCAACATCATATTGCTGCTCAGCGTCGATTTTTTCGGCGTTAGCAAGCTAGGAGCAAGGCGCTGGCTGGAGATTCCGTTCGTGCATTTTACGCTGCAGCCCAGCGAGGTGATGAAGCCCGCGTTTATCCTGATGCTGATGTATCTGATACACAAAAATCCGCCGCCGAAAAACGGCTACGGGCTCAAGGATTTTTTGCGCCTTAGCTTTTACATACTTCTGCCTTTTGTTCTGATCGCAAAAGAGCCCGATCTAGGCACCGCCGCGATACTTTTTTTGACGGGATTTGCTATTCTTTTTATCATCGGCGTCGATAAAAAAATTTGGCTTACGCTGATCATCGTTTTTGTGGCCAGCTCGCCGATTTTGTACGAAAACATGCATGATTATCAAAAAAAGCGCATCGCCGATTTCATAAGCGAGGAGCCCAATTATCAGGTAAAGCAGGCGATCATCGCTATCGGAAACGGCGGCATCTACGGCAAGGATAAGGATGAAGCGACGCAGACGCACTTTAAATTCTTGCCGATTGCGACGAGCGATTTTATCTTCGCTTATACGATCGAGCGCTTCGGCTTCGTGGGGGCTGCCGCGCTGATCGCGCTGTATGCGCTGCTGATACTGCATCTGTTGAGCCTGAACTACGATTTTAAAAACGATTATCTGATACGGGTCTTTACGAGCGCGCTTGCCTCGCTTATCTTTATCTACGCGGGCGTTAATATCTCGATGGTGGTGGGTTTCGCGCCCGTCGTAGGCGTGCCGCTGCCGTTTTTCAGCTACGGCGGCAGCAGCTTCATCACCTTTATGATCCTTTTTGGAATTTTACAAAATTTACTGACGTTTAGGATGAAGGATAACTACAAGACCTATAAGATCAGGATGTAAATTTGGCGCCGCGTGAACAGGGTAAATCGCGTGGAGCTTGGTTCTTCGCTTCGGCGGCGAAATTTTAAGCGGGGCACTAAATTTTTAAAACTCGCTACAAAATCACGCCGATGCCGAGCGTAAAGACCACCGCGAAAAAGGCGTATGTAAAGGCAAATTCCAAAGTTTGCGAATTAAAAAATCCGTAGTACAAAACGCTCGTGAAAAATCCGCCCACGAAGGCTACGGCAAAGATCCCGATCCGCGCCGCGACTGGCTTTGTGCCGCAAAATTTGTATAGATAAAAAACCCCGCAGAAGCTGATCGCAAACCAGATCATCGCAGGCATCGGCCCGCTTATGCCTATCATGCCGAAAAGATTGGCTAAATTTAAAAGCAGTAAAAATATCACCGCAAGCGCGATCAGCGCGGATTTGATCATCTATCGCGCCTTGCGTCGGGTGCGAAATTTTCAGTGCCCTGATTGAAATTTTGCGCGGAATTTTCGCCCGCGCCGCCTTCGCCCGCGCTACCGTTTGAAATTTTGAAATTTCCGTCGGAATTTTCATCAGCGCGATGCGTAGAATTTTCATCGGCGCCATCCGCGGAATTTTCACCGCGATCGTCATTAGAATTTAAAATTTCATCTTCGCTTTGAGAATTTAAAATTTCGCCGCTCTCTTTGTAGTTTTCGCTCTCGTTGCCGTCTAAATTTTTAGAGCTCTCGTCCGCAGAATTTTTATAAGCTTTGTTTGAAAATCTTTTGTGTCTGATCTGCAGATAAAAGACGAAGGCGACGAACGCCACCGCCGTGATCGCGATGTAGTAGCGGTTCTCGAAGAGCAGTACGCCCTCTACCAGCCCCGAAAACAGCGCCAGCAGCGAAGCGGTAAGAAACGGAAAGCGCACGAACTCCTTTTCGCCGATCGCTAAGGCGATGAGCGCGACGCCGAAGATCGTGGCGTTTAGCAGCGCGCCTAGGATTTTGATTTCGGCGAAAAGATTTGGATTTACGCGCGAAGTAACATAAAGCGCGAGCGCAACGGCTGCGAAAAGCAGGATCAAAAATACAATTTTTTTCATTTTGGACCTTTTAAATTTTATCTTTAAATTTACGATTCAGCTGCACCTTTAATGCACATAGAGCGCAGGCATCGGCGCGTTGCAACTATCGCGTTCGCAGCATTACGCAAATATCGCGCGTCCTGCGGACATAGCGCGAAATTTTAGGGCTGTTTTAAGTGCGACTGGCGCAATATGCACGCTTGCGGCTTAAAGCGCAATCCTAATTGTGCGGACGCGGTTTGAAAGACGGCTCGCATTAGCGCGACTAAATCGTTATTTTTGCGCGACTTAAATGCGATTTTGTCGGTAATTTTACCGTTAGCTGCACTCTCTGCGCTCGTAGCGCCAAGTCCGCGTTTAAAAATTTTACGCCAAGCTGCGCTAAAAATTCCGCGTCTAAGCCGTATACGTCCCCGGACCGCATATACCGCAAGACGCTCCGCAAAATTTACCGCCCGTAGTAAATATTTTGCACGCGAGCGAATTTTGCACCCAAGCGCCGCGCATTTTGCTTTAAATTTAGCGCGGTGGGCTTTAAATTTTAAATTTACCGCCTTCGCGCTCTGTTTATCCGCAAGATCTGTGCCGCTCGCCAAACTATATCCGCGGAGCAAATCTCGCGCCGAAATAAAATTTCATCTAGCTCGCAAAATGCGTAGCGCGTAAAATTTCATCACTTGTTTTTCTGAAAGTACGCGTCCACGCCGTTTGCGATACCTTGGGCGATGCGATCCTGATAGGCGCTTTTGCCTAAATTTTTACCCTCCTGCGGGTGCGTGATGTAGCCCATCTCCACGAGCACTGCGGGCATCGTAGCGCCCACCAGCACCCAAAATGGCGCCTCGCGCACGCCGCCGTCTCTGCTTGAAAAGCTCTTTTTGACCGAGCTTAGCATATAGCTTTGAATATCGATGGCAAGCTTGTTTGAAGAGATTATCTTCTCGCGGTTTAAGAAATTTAGGAAGGTCTGCTTCGAGAAGGTGTTCATATCCTCCAAATCGCCCCTGTTTTCGAGCGCGGCAGCGTTTTTACTGCGTTCGCTTCTAGCCGGGCTTAAGAAAAAGGTCTCCACACCGCTCATTTTAAGTGCTGAGCTAGCGTTAGGAGCGGCATTTGCGTGGATCGAAATAAACATATCAGCATTTCTTTTAGCGGCGAAAGCGGTACGCGATCGTAGATTTATAAAAACGTCGGTGCTGCGCGTATAAAGCACCTTGTAGCCGCGCTTGGTAAGCAGCGCACCGAGCTTTTTGGATGTGGCTAGCACGACATTTTTTTCCTTTAGCCCGTTTCCGACCGCGCCAGAATCGCTGCCGCCGTGACCCGGATCGATTACGATGAGTTTGCCCTTAGTGGATTTGTAAATTTTACCGGCGGCCACGGAGACCGATTTGGCGCCTTGAGATTCATCTATCGTGCTGATTTGCAGCTCGCTATCTTGCTCGCGTCCGCGCTTGCGCCCTGATTTTTGATCTTTGTTTTTTTCTGCGCGCGCGGATTTTGCGGCTTTTAAGCCTTCAGCTGTACTTAAAATCATCATATTGCCGCTAATTTCAACGTTTGCGTTGAATTCTTTCGGGTCGCTAAGTACGATGCGCACGGTCTTATCGTTGTATTGCGAGACGCGTATATCGCTAACGAAGCTATCTTTAAGCCGCGTTTTTTGTGACTTTTGCCGCGCGTTAAAATCAATCACGAAGCGAAAATTATCGCTACTTGCGATCGTAAAATCTTTATAATCGCCACGCTTTAGATCGCGGTTAAACTCAAGCACGATCTCATCCCCATCGCCACGCAGCGATTCTAGAGCGAGTTTGGCATCGAGGGCGGATTTTTTTACGCTGCTTTTGCGAAGCTCAGAATCTAATCGCTCGGTCGCAGCGCTACCTGCGGAATTCTGCGCTTGTAAGGAGTCGTCGGCTCCTGCGGAATTTTCGCTTGAGTCGCTACTATGTGCATCGTCTATTGAATTTTTTGCGTCGTCTGCGCCGCGGGGCCTAGTCGAGCGTAAAAACTCCAAATCCTCACTAGATAGCGAGCTTAGATCGGCTTCTTCTGGCGCGCGCGTCTTTTTGAGATTTTTGGAAGTGGAATTTTTTGAATTCTTAGAATTTTTAGAGGCGGAGGCTTTGGGGCTATGCGCTAAATTTGAAGCGTTTTTCTCGTCCGAGCTTTTGGAATTTTTTGCGTTTTCATCTTTGAGCTTTTTAGAATTCGTGCTGCTATCGCTTGCTTTGCCTTGTAATTTGGCTAGCGCAGATTCATAAGGCGAGGAGTCAAGCCCTAAATTTTTCGAGCTATAAACTAGCCTCTTTAGCGCTTTGATGCGGACCTCTTTATCGGACGCGCCTTGGTAGAGCGATTTTAGCTCTTTGTGCAGCGAGCGCTTGTAATTCGGCGTCGCTACGATAAAATCCTTGTCGAATTTCGCAAAAAACGCCTCACTGGAAGCTCCAAACGCCAATACGCAGCTAAAAGCTGCGATTAGAAAAATTTTAATTATCTTCGCCATTTACAAGTTTTTCTATCAATTCCTTCACGGATATTATCTCGTTTAATCGCCATCCGTTCGCACCGGTAAAAAACAGACCGCTTTGCGTTTTGCCCAGATATGCGTCGCTTAGGCGGTCGGCGATGCAGTATCCTACGGCGTTAGCGCCTTTGCCGCGCTCGCATGGGCTTACGCAGTTGCTGATACAGCGGATCTTAGGCGCCGTGCCTGCGGCGATCATATCTTGCAGATTGGTATGAATTCCTCGCGCGGGATAGCCTACGGGCGATTTTAGAAGCCGGATGTCCTCTTTTTTGGAATTAAGAAGCACCTGCTTAAATTCCTCCGCGGCGTCGCATTCAAAGGTGCCGATGAAGCGCGTACCCATCTGCACGCCGTCGGCGCCCAAAGACTTCACGCGATCGATGTCAGTTTTATCCCAAATTCCGCCTGCGACAAATAGCGGGAAGCTGCCCCATTGCGCAATCTCCGCTTTTACTTGCGGGATTAGATTATCCAGCGCAAACGCGGGATCGCCGCACTGCTCGTAGGTAAAGCCCTGATGTCCGCCGCTAAGAGGGCCTTCGAGCACTACGGAGTCGGGAATTCTGTCGTAGCGCTGCTTCCAACGCTTGGCGATGATCTTAAGAGCCTTAGCGGAGGAGACGATGGGCACGAGCGCGACGTCCGGAAAATCAGCCGTAAATTCCGGCAGATTGGTAGGGAGTCCCGCGCCGCTTATGATGATGTCGATCCCTGCCTCGCACGAATCCCTTACGATGCGCTCGTAGTCGTTCGCCGCGCACATTACGTTCATCCCCAAAGGCGCATTGCCGCAAATTTTACGGGCGTTTTGCACGATGGCAAAAAGCGCCTCCTTGCTATAAAAATTCTCGCTTTGATATGGTCTGCCATCGAGCGATTTTTTGGCAAATTTAAGATTTTCGTAGTAGCCGGTGCCGACCGAGCTAATGACGCCTAGACAGCCGTTTAGACTGACATTGCCGGCTAGCTTGTCCCAGCTGATACCAAGTCCCATGCCGCCTTGAATTATCGGGTGCGCAATCTCGTGTTTGCCTATTTTTATACTCATTAATCCACCTTTAATTTAGCGAATTTTTTCTTCCCTACTTGAAGCGTATATTCGCCCGAGCTAAGCTGAAGCTGCTCATCTAAAATTTTATTTTGATCGATACTGACGGCGTTTGATTTTATCAGCCTGCGCGCATCCGAGCTAGAGACTGCGAGCTTGCAGCTGATGAGCGCCTTTACGATCCATGCAGGCGAGCTTACGTGATATTCCTTGATCTCGCTAGGAAGCTCGCCGGCGCCGTGGACGCGGTCAAATTCCTGCTTAGCCTCAAAGGCGGTGTTTTCGTCATAAAATTGCGTGACGATCTCGGAGGCAAGCTCCTCCTTAACCGCCTTAGGATGGATCGAGCCATCCGCCACAAAGCCTTTTATTAGCTCAATATCTTCGCTGCTTTTTTGGCTTAGTAGATTATACCAATCCCACATTAACGCATCGCTGATACTCATCACCTTGCCGTACATATCATGAGGCGTATCGGTTACGCCGATGTAGTTGCCAAGGCTTTTGCTCATCTTATTCGCGCCGTCGGTACCTACCAAAAGCGGCATCATCACGACGCTTTGTTCTTTGCCGACATCATAAATTCTTTGCAGCTGGCGACCCATTAAAAGATTAAATTTCTGATCGGTGCCGCCGAATTCTATATCGCATTTCATGCAAACGCTGTCGTATCCTTGCAGCAGCGGATACATAAACTCGCTGATGCTGATCGGCTGCTCGGCCTTGTAGCGCTTCTCGAAGTCGTCGCGCTCGAGCATCCTGGCAACATTAAAAGTGCTTGATAGCTCGATCATACCGCTAGCACCCAGGCGGTTGGTCCATTCGGAATTAAACATTACCTTAGTTTTTGCGGGATTTAAAATTTTAAACACCTGCTGCTCGTAGGTTTTGGCGTTTTGAAGCACAACTTCGCGCGCTAGTTTTTTGCGAGTCTCGCTCTTGCCCGTAGGATCTCCGATTTGAGCGGTAAAATCGCCGATTAGAAACTGCACGATCGCGCCGTGGTTTTGCAAAAATGCAAGTTTATTTAGTACGACGGCGTGCCCTAGGTGTAGATCCGCAGCAGTGGGGTCCATGCCGATTTTGACGTAAAAGACCTCGCCGCTGTCGTAATAGCGCCTAATCAGTGCCTCTATTTGCTCTTCGCCGATGATCTCCGCGACGCCGCGCTTAAAATTTTCCATAATGCCTTGAATGTCAGCCATTTGCTCTCCCTTATTTAGTTTTTATATACGTCCGTAAGCGATACGAAATCCACGATTTTAAAGCGGTTTTTGAGTTTGTCTTTAATCTCCGTGGAGTCTAAATTTTCGTTTAGCTCGATGATAATCTCAAAATAATCCGACGTCGTTTCGCTATTTTCGTTAAGGCTTATCGATACTAGATCGACCTCGAGCTTGACTAAATAGTTCAAAAACGTCGCTAGCGAGCCGCGCTTGTTTTCTAAATTTAATATGATCTTGTAGCGGTGCGGCGCATTACGCGTCCATTTTACGAAGATCATCTCATCGGTTTTGATTAGCTCGCTTGCACGTTCGCACAGCTTGTGATGCACCGTTACGCCATGTCCGTTGCGAAAGCCGATGATGTCGTCGCCACGCTTTGGGTTGCAGCAGTAATCAAACTCAACCTCGTCGATTTTAAAATTTGAATACACCACGATGTTGTCAAATTTTTGCTTCTCGATCTCATACTTGCTGCGAAATTTCATATTGAAAAATTTCTCTTTGAGCGGGTATTTTTTCAGCGCGTTTACGACGTCTTTTAAAAATACCGAGTCATAGGCAACTTTACCGATCTTTTTGCTTAAATTTTCTTTTTCGAGCCAGCTTAGAATGCTCTCCTTGCTCGTCGTAAAGATCGCGCATAAAATTTTAATCGCTACTTCAAAATTTATATCTCTGATCTTTTGCTTGCAAAATGCCTTTATCGTCGCGCGCGCCTTGCCGGTTTTTACAGAGCTTAGCCAGCTGCAGCGGTAGTGTGGCTCGCTTCCAGTGATGATATGAACGATATCTCCGTTTTTAAGCTCCGTAAGAAGCGGCACCTTGACGCGGTTTATAAAGGCCTCGGTCGCTTTTAAGCCCACTTGAGAGTGTATCTCATAGGCGTAATCAAGCGCCGTAGCACCGCGCGGCAATGTAAAAATTCCGCCCTTGGGCGAATACACGGCGATATCTTCTACGTAGAGGCTGTCTTTAGCGTATTCGTAAAGATCCTCGGCGTTGGCGTCGTCCTCTTCCTGCATGCCGATGTCGTTTAGCCAATCGAGCTTCGGATTGATCGAGCCGCTATATTTATATTTCCAGTGAGCGGCGACACCGAATTCTGCGGTGTTGTGCATATCGAAGGTGCGGATCTGCACCTCTACGATCATACTTTCGTTAAAGACGGTCGTGTGGATCGTCTGATATCCGTTTTGCTTCGGAAGCGCGATATAATCCTTAAAGCGCGATATGAGCGGATTAAATTTAGTATGGATGATGCCAAGAGCCAAGTAGCAATCCATCGGCTTTTGCACAATGATGCGTATAGCTAAAAGATCGAGCACCTCCTCGATCGAAATTCCTTTGCGCTGCATTTTTAAAAAGATCGAGTAGTAGTGCTTCATCCGCTTTTGGATCTCAAAGCTGCCCTCGCTAAAGCCGTTTGAAAGCATATACTCCTTGATCTTTTCGCTAAATTTGCTCAAGCTCATCTGAAGCTGCTGCTTATGCTCCTCGACGTAATCGGCGATCGCCGAGTACTCTTTAGGCATGACGTATTTGAAGCTAAGATCTTCAAGCACGTTTTTGATCGATGAAATTCCAAGCCTGTGCGCGATCGGCGCATAAACTAAAAGCGTCTCCTCGCCGATACGTTTTTGTTTATCGGGGCGAAGCGCGTCTAGGGTTAGCATATTGTGTAGCCTATCGCAGAGCTTGACTACCAAGACGCGCTGATCGTTAATGGAGATCATCAGCATCCTGCGGAAGGTAAGCGCAGTGGTGCGTAGCTTGGCGTTACTATCGCCGGATGGAGCTAATTTATCCTCTCTGATGTTTACGATTTTAGTAAGCCCTTCTACGATTTTGGCTACTTCGTCGCCGAATCTTTGTCTAACCTGCTCGATGCTGTAATCTGTATCCTCTACTACGTCGTGTAGTAGCGCAGATATCACCATCGCGTCGTCTCCACCCATAAAAGATACGAAGCAAGCTACCAAAATCGGATGGATCGCATACGGCTCGCCACTTTTGCGAAACTGCCCGTCATGCTGCGCGATGCATAAATTTATAGCATCCACCAGTAACGGAGTAGGCTCTTTTAGATTATAAAGCAGCTGCTTGGCGCTTTGAATGTCTTTGGTATCGACGACATCGTCGATGAGACTTTCTAAGAAGTTATCATTAATCCTTGTCAACGATTCCATCTAATGCGATCTTACCTTCGGCTAGTTCCAAAATTGCTATATCGGCAAATTTCATCCTGCGAGTATCTACGTTATCTATTAACGGCGGTTCGCCTGCAGCTAGCTGCTCGGCGCGTTTGCTTATCATCAAAGATAGCTTATATCGGTCTCCGCCGGTTACTTTTAAAGCCTTGGCTACAATTTGTTCGGTTCTCATCAATTCTCCTTAAATTTAAAATTTCAGTTTTTTACGATCGAGCAGGAGCTTAGATCTCCGCCATCGACGATTTTGTATAAATTTCCGCTCTTAAACATATTGCATACGATGATCGGAAGTGCATTGTCTTTAGCAAGCGCGATAGCCGTATCGTCCATCACCCTGATGTTGTCGTGCAGGGCTTGATCGTAAGTGACTTTGGAAAGCAATTTGGCGTCTTTAAATTTTTGCGGATCTTTGTCGTAGATCCCCATTACCTTCGTGGCTTTGATGATGGCGTCGGCTCCGATCTCGATAGCGCGGAGCGTACCCGCGGTATCGGTCGTGAAGAACGGATTTCCCGTGCCTGCGGCAAAGATCACGACGCGACCTTTTTCGAGGTGCCTTTTAGCGCGGCCGATGATGAAGGTCTCGCAGATCGCTTCCATTTTTATCGCGCTTTGCACGCGCACGTCCATGCCTGCGTATTCTAGTGCCTCTCTCATCGCAATTGCGTTGATGACGGTCGCTAGCATGCCCATATGATCGCCGCTGGTGCGTTTGATGATACCGCTAGCTGCGGCGCTTACGCCTCTTATGATGTTGCCGCCGCCGATTACGATGCCTACTTCGATGCCGCCCTCTACGAGCTGCTTGATCTCTTTAGCGATAAATTTTAAAATTTCGCTGTCAATCCCAAAGCCGTTCTCTCCCGCTAGCGCTTCACCCGAAAATTTTACGAGTATGCGATTGTATTTAGCCATAAATTTAGCTCCTAATAAAATTTTAAAATATTATCCAAAAGTCGTTTAAAAATAACTTTTTAGGCTATTTTAGATGATCTTTAAGGCGGTTTATCCAGATCTTTTTCGGAGCGATTATCTCGCTAGCGCTACCGTTTACGGCGTGATAGATCAATGTACCGTGTAAGCTCGCGTAGTAGCGGATTATGAGGCGCTGCAAATAGGGCTCGTAGCTCGGCACGAACCAGCCGTTATTACTGATCGCTACGACATATTTGGGCGAGCCCTCGTAAAGCTCCGCGCGCGTAGCCTCGTAGCAAACTGCGCTTCTTACGCTCTTGCCGCCAAGCTCGTAGTCGCTAAAACCGCTAGCGGTCGAAAAATCGGTCGCGCCGCCTAACAACACGCGGTTTATGAAATTTCGCGCAAATTCAGGCAGCGGCACCATTTCGCCAAACGGCACCAAAATATGCTTATCGAAGCGCTTCATTTCCCCGTTTGCAAAAAGATAGGCGCTGTTGTAAAATTTCCCGTTCTCATACGCTTCTGCACCCGCTACGATAGTAATTGCGCGCGATTTTTCCTTTAGAGCTTCAACAAGCACGTTTTCTAAATTTAGCGGCATCGCAAAGGCGCTCTCGGGCAAAATTATCGCGTCTTGTCCCGCTGCGATCGCATCATCAATCCGAGCTAAATTTGCCAACGCGGCGGATAAAATTTTATCCTTCGCCCAGATGTCATGCTGCGAAATATCGGTGTTTGCGAGTGAAATTTTAATCGGTAGCGGCTCGGCTTCTTTTTGGCTAAATTGCAGCGCGCAGATCAAAAATACCGCAAAGATCGCGGCGTTAAGCTTAGCTGCCGCGCCGCGCCCCAGTAGATACAAAACCGCGCAAAGCCCCGCTAAAATCAGAGCCAGCGCGCTAAGATCGGCTCTGAAAATTCCATGGCTTAGAAGCAGTTCAAAATTTAGCCAATCAAAGCCGAAAGGATGGATAAGCTTCAGCGCTAAAAGGCACACGGCGCGCAAAACGGGCGCGTCAAAGATCGCAAAGATGCGGAAAATAAAGGCGTAAACGAGGCAAATTCCAAGAATTTCAAGCGGGATTAAAAACGCAAGATCGAAATAGATCAGACTGAAGCTGATCCAGTGCATCCACAGCGCGCCGATAAAAAATCCGCACCAAAACCACTCCGCCTTGTTTGCTTTTAGCAGATAAAAAAGTGCCGCTATCGCAATTAGAGGCGAGAAAAATTCCGCCGCCAAAGCAGCCAAGCCGTCAAATTTAGAGCTTAAAATTTCTACGAAAATAAAATTTGAAAGCGCAAGGGCAAGAACAAAGCCTTTATTTATGTAACTTAATGTAAAATAGCTACTTTTTAAATTTCTAATGAAGGAAACACATGGAACAAGGAAACTTCTTTGCATCAATCCTGCCTATCGTCGTAATCTTTGCGATTATGTATTTTTTGATTATCAGACCGCAGCAAAAGCAGGCCAAGGATCATAAAGCGATGGTCGATGCGCTCGGCAAAGGCGATAAGATCATAACTAGCGGTGGCATAAAATGCACGGTCGTGAAAACAAACAATGATTTTATCACAGTTAAGCTTAACGATGAGGTCATGGTTGAGCTGGATAAACAATTTGTGGCAAGAAAATTAGATGAGCAGTAAAATTTCATACCGCCTGCTGATCTTTTTGGCTGCGGTTATTTTTTCGGCGATTTTTGCCGCGCCTTCGATCTTTCAGACCGAAAAGGGAAGCAAGATAAACTTGGGTTTGGATCTGCAAGGCGGCCTACATATGCTTTTGGAAGTTCAAAGCGATGAAGCGGTCGTTTCAAAGATCAAATCGATCGCTGCGAGCGTCAATTACGCCGCCAAACGCGATGATCTGCTGATGGACGGGCTAAAATTGGAAGGCGATTCGTTTGAGTTTGAAATTTTAGACGCGGACGAGGCTTCTAAATTTGATGCGATTTTGCATAGCGCCGCAAGCGGATTAGACATTCAAAAATCTGGCGAAAAATACCGCGTCACGCTGACGCCCGAGGAAGTCGAAGCGACTAAAAAATACGCGATCGAACAGGCCGTAGAAACTATCCGCAACCGCTTGGATCAATTCGGACTTGCGGAGCCGACGGTAGCAAAGCAGGGCGAGAGCTATATTTTGGTTGAGCTTCCGGGCGTCAAAAGTGCAGCGGATGAGCAGCGCGCCAAGGATCTGATCGCCAAAGCGGCCCACTTGCAGCTTATGGCGGTGGACGACGTGCGCCAAGATCGCGCGCAGACTATTAGCGCAGCGGATGCCAGAGCTTACGGCGACGTGATCTATCCCGACGTTAAAAATCCGAATTACAAGTATCTCATAAACGAAATTCCTGTCCTTGATGGCGCGATGCTAGTTGATGCGAAGGTAGCTTTCGATCAGCACACCAACCAGCCGATCATAAATTTTACGCTAAACTCTCAAGGCGCTCAAATTTTTGGCGATTTTACCGGCAAAAACGTCGGTAAGCGCCTTGCGATTGTACTTGACGGCAAGGTTTACTCCGCACCGCGCATTAACGAGCGCATCGGCGGCGGCAGCGGTCAGATCAGCGGCGGATTTAGCGTCGAGGAGGCGCACGACGTAGCGATTGCGCTTAGAAGCGGTGCGCTTTTGGCTCCTGTTAAAGTCTCAGAGACACGCAGCATCGGCCCTAGCCTAGGACAAGATAGCATCGATAAAAGTATGGCGGCGCTTAGTCTTGCAGCGGTTGCGATTTTGATCTTTATGATTTTATACTACGGCGTAGCGGGACTTTTTGCCGATATCGCGCTTACGGTCAATATCTTGTTTTTGATAGCTTGTATGGCGCTATTCGGCGCTACTTTGACGCTTCCTGGAATGGCTGGAATCGTACTAACTATCGGAATGGCGGTAGATGCGAACGTCATCATTAACGAGCGCGTTAGAGAGGTGCTAAGGACGGGAGTTTTAATCCGCCAAAGTATAAATAAAGGCTATGAAAATGCGATGAGCGCGATCGTGGATTCAAATATCACTACGCTAATTACTTCTGCTGCGCTTTATGCTTACGGCACCGGTCCGGTGAAGGGCTTTGCCGTCACGATGAGCATCGGTATCGTAGCGTCGATGATAACGGCTATTTTAGGCACTCACGGAATGTTTGAGTTAGTAATGGATAAGATGGAAAAGAGCAAAAATACCGCGCTTTGGCTCGGTTATAAAGTAAGAGGAGGCGCAAATGCAAGTGTTTGATAAGGGCAAAATTTATGATTTTATGAAATTTAGATATTTTACTTTTGCGCTTTCTGCTGTTTTGATAATAGGCTCTATTGCGCTATTTTTCATTAAGGGCATTAATTACGGCATCGATTTTAGCGGCGGTACACTCATTCAGGTTAAATACGACGCTAAAGCACCGCTTGATGAGATCAGAAAACGCTTCGAGGCGGCAAATTTAGGCAATATCAACGTTACGGAATTCGGTAGCGATCAAGAAGTTACGATTAGATATTCAGGCGCTGCGAGTGAACTGGGCGATAATCCCGCCTTGGCGGCGCAAAAAATTTTACAAGGTAGTGGAAACTTCGACATTCGCAAGGTCGATATCGTAGGTCCTAAAGTCGGCGAGGAGCTTCGCACAAACGGAATTTTAGCGGTATGTGTGTCGTTTGCGCTCATTTTGGTTTATATCACCCTGCGGTTTGAGTGGAGATTTGCGGTCGCCGCAGTGCTATCGGATCTGCACGACGTCGTAGTTGCCGTAGGTGCGATGATTTTAGCCGGTGTGGATTTCAACCTTGAAATTCTAGCTGCACTACTAACCATAATGGGCTACTCGCTAAACGACACCATCGTTGTTTTCGATAGAATTCGAGAAGGTGTAAAAGATAGTAAATCGATTAAGCTTGATGAGGTTATAAACGAATCGATCTCTCACACGCTATCGCGCACGCTGCTTACTTCGCTTACTACTCTCATCGTCATCGTGATTTTATTCGTCTGGGGCGGAGAGATGATCCACGGCTTTAGCTTCGTGATGCTAATAGGCGTCATAGCAGGAACTTTCAGCTCTGTATTCGTAGCTGCTCCGATGCTGATTTTGTTTAAATTTAACGTTGAAAAGTACCGCGCGTTTTTGGCTGAAAAACAGCGCCGTATCAAAGAGAAAGAAAAGAATCGCGCCATGTATGAAAAAGGCACGGTGTAAGGATAAAAGATGAACTGGGGAAGGGTAATTTACATATTTTTTGCGCTGATGAGTATGACTACGATAGGCGGGTTTTTGTATGAGAAGAATGAAATTTTACTTTTCATAGCAACCAGCGTGAATGCAGTCTCGACGCTTTTGAAGGTAGGCGTGCGAAATATGCTAGCAGCTGAGCTTTTTGCAAGCTCGCTCGTAGCGGATCTGCATCTCATACCGGCGTTCGTTTTGATTGTAGTAGCGCCGGGAGATCTGTCGATCGTGACCTCGCTTGCGATCGGCGCGCTACTTGCAAACTTTTTCTCGCTAATTTTAATAGCGATTGAGTCAGCAAAAACTAAAGACGAATTCTAGGAGCGCAAAATGCCTTACGATAGTAAAAGTATTGAGCTTAAATGGCAGAAAATTTGGGATAAAGAGGGAGTTTTTGAGCCTAAGGACGATTATAGCCTGCCTAAAAAATATATCCTTTCGATGTTTCCCTACCCAAGCGGCCGCATCCACATGGGGCACGTGCGAAACTATAGCATCGGCGACGCACTGAGTCGCTATTATAGGCTGCGCGGATACAACGTGCTTCAGCCGATCGGCTTTGATAGCTTCGGAATGCCTGCGGAAAATGCGGCGATCAAACACGGCATTCACCCTAAAACTTGGACTTACGAAAATATCGATTATATGAAAAATGAGCTGCACCGCCTGGGTTTTAGCTTTTCGGCTCGCCGTATGCTCGCTACCTCCGATCCGCTTTATACGCGCTGGGAGCAGGAATTTTTCATCAAACTTTTTGAAAAAGGACTCATCTACAGAAAAAGCGCCGTGGTAAATTGGTGCGAGCACGATCAGACGGTTCTTGCCAACGAGCAGGTTGAGGAGGGCAGGTGCTGGCGCTGCGGCAATGAGGTCGTGCAAAAGCAGATGCCTGGCTACTACCTAAAAATCACCGCCTACGCGCAGGAGCTTTTGGATTGCCTAAAACAGCTTGAGGGCAAGTGGCCCGCTCAGGTGCTTACGATGCAGGAAAACTGGATCGGACGCAGCGAGGGTTTGGAATTTAGCTTTAAATTTGACGAGCAAAGCAGCGCCAAACTTGGCGGCATCGAGGGCTTTAAGGTCTTTACGACGCGCCCCGATACGATCTATGGCATGAGCTACGCGGCGCTTGCGCCGGAACACGAGGTTGTAAAGAGGCTTTTGGATGAAGGCTTACTCGACGTGGAAGCTACGGCGAAGGTGAGAGAAATTTTAAATCAAAGCCCGCGCGAGCGCCAAGCAAGCGATAAAGACGGCGTGAGCCTCGGAATCAGCGTGCTTCATCCGCTAAACGGCAAAAAGATCCCCGTTTGGACCGCAAATTTCGTCCTAGCAGAATACGGCGGCGGCGCGGTTATGGCGGTGCCTGCGCACGATGAGAGAGACTTCGAGTTTGCGAAGAAATTTAACCTGCCGATCATTCAAAGCATCGTTCCAAAAAGCGGCGATTGCGACGCTAGCAAAGCTTACGTAGAGAGCGGAGTTTTGGTAAATTCCGAAGAGTTTAGCGGCATGGATAGCGAGAGGGCAAAAAGCGCCGTCATCTCAAAATTTGAAGAGCTAGGGCTTGGGCGTCGCGTGGTAAATTTTAAACTGCGCGATTGGGGAGTGAGCCGCCAGCGCTACTGGGGCGCGCCGATCCCGATGATCCACTGCCCAAAATGCGGGCTCGTAAGCGAAGAAATTTCAAATCTGCCCGTAGAGCTTCCGCAGGATATTAAGATCACTGGCAAAGGCAATCCGCTAGACGCGCATCCTAGCTGGAAGTTTTGCAAATGCCCTAAATGCGGCGGCGACGCGGTGCGCGAGACCGATACGCTCGATACATTTTTTGAAAGCTCGTGGTACTTCGCGCGCTACGCAAGCGACGAGCGGACGTGGCGGCAGCGAGCGTTTGACGAGCAAAGCGTGAACTACTGGATGAACGTCGATCAGTATATCGGCGGCATTGAGCACGCGATTTTGCACCTTTTATATGCGAGATTTTTCCAAAAGGCTCTTCGCGACATAGGCTATCTGCGCGATAGCGAGCCGTTTGAGCGGCTGCTAACCCAGGGTATGGTGCTAAAAGATGGCGCAAAGATGAGCAAAAGCAAGGGAAATACCGTCGATCCCGATGATATTATCGAGAGATACGGCGCCGATACGGCGAGACTTTTTATACTTTTTGCCGCGCCTCCTCAAAAGGAGCTTGAGTGGAACGACAGCGCGGTAGAGGGCGCGTATAAATTTCTTAGCCGCCTCTACGATCGCGCCGAAAATGCTTATGCTACTGATAAAATTCCGCAGATCGACCACGCCGCTTTAAACAAAGAGGAAAAATACGCCCGCCTCAAAGTTTACGAGGCGCTTAAGAAATCACAGCAGGTTTATGAGAGCAGCTTTGCTTTTAATACCCTAATCGCCGCGTGTATGGAGGCGCTAAACGCCCTAAACGCGCAGAGCAACAAAGACGTATTCACCGAGGGTTACTTTGTGATTTTAAACCTGCTCGAGCCTATCGTGCCGCACATCTGCGCCGAGCTTAGCGAGAAGCTGTTTAAGAGGCAGAATTTCGGCGAACTGCGAGTTTGCGAAGAGGTATTCGAAAGCGATACTATTAAACTTGCCGTCACGATTAACGGCAAAAAACGCGCCGAGTTTGAAGCGGATGCAGGCCTAAGCGAGGGCGAAATTTTGAGCCTTGCGAAGCAAAACTGCGCTAAATGGCTAGAGGGCAAGAGCATCGTAAAAGAAATTTACGTCAAAAACAAGCTCGTAAATTTGGTGGTAAAGTAGGCGAAGATGAGAAAAGCTTTAACCATTTTTTGTTTGATTTTTTTAATCGGCTGCGGCTACAAGCCCGTTTCAAGGATTGCAAAAGAGACGATGAGTGGAAGCGTATTTGTGGATGTGATGATGAGCAAGACCGATCCGCAAAACACTGTCGCGATCAAAGATGCGATCAGGCAGGGTATAGTTCAGCGCCTAGGGATGAGCCTTTCGGATAAAAACTCGGCGCAGACGATTGTAGTAGCGAGCATAAAAAGCCTAAGCTTTAGCGAGCTTTCATACGATCAGTTCGGCTACGTCACTAGCTACCGCGCAAATCTCATCGTAAATTTTAGCACCAAGCTTAAAAACGGCGAGGTTTTCAGCAAGGATTGCGTGGGCGATTACGATTTTAAAGTTAGCCGCCTAGTCAAAAATAGCTACGATACGAGCTCGATCATTAGCGATAAGGACCGCTACAAGGCGATCGAAAATGCCTCCGCGCAGGCGTTTGACGAGTTTATTTCGGCGCTTGCGATTAGGGGATTCAGACTTGAGCGGGCACAGCATTAAAGAATTTTTGCAAAATCGCCCGATTTATTACAAAAAAATCGACTATGAGCGCTTCCCACGGGCGTATGCTGCCATTAAAGATAAAATTCCGCTCAAAAACGTCATCCAGATCATCGGCACCAATGGTAAGGGCAGCACCGGGCGGTTTTTGGCTAATGCGATCGCCGCAGCGGGCTTTAACGTCGGGCACTACACCAGCCCGCATGTTTTTAGGCTCAACGAGCGCATCTATCTAGGCGGACGCATCGCGCAAAGCCCTGTTTTTGCGTTAAATTCAGGCGCTTCAAATTTTAAAAACGAGCAAAATTCCGCTTCGGCGTCAAATTTTACGGAAAAACAAAATTCCGCAAAGATGCAAAATTTTGCGAGCAGAGAAAATTCCGCCTCTCAAATTTCTATTTCTAATTTGCAAAATTCCATCACGCAGGATTTGCATAGCAAGCAGAATTCCGCCCTGCAAAGCTTCGTTTCTACCACACGAAATTTTTGTAGCGAGCAGAATTTTATCGGGCGAAATTCCATAGATACGCAAAATTCTGCTTCTACACAAAATTTATGGAATTCTCAAGATCTCAAATTGCCGTCTGGGCAAAATTTCAAATTCTCGCCGGAGCAAAATTTTAAATCCGCTCAAAGCTCGCTTCCCATTTCGCTAGGGCGCGATGCTACGGATGAGGAGCTTGATTTCGCGCATGAGTTTTTGCAAGAGAGCTTGCCCGCGGAGTTTAAAGATAGCCTGTCGTATTTTGAGTATCTCACTCTTGCGGCGGCAGTGCTTTTTAGGGATTGCGATTACTGCGTGATCGAGGCGGGGATGGGCGGCGAGTTTGACGCTACGTCGAGCTTCGGGCGCATGCTGTCGCTTTTTACACCGATCGGCACCGATCATTTGGGCATGCTAGGACAAAATCTAGAGCAGATCGCCCACACCAAGCTCATTACGATGGATAAGGAGGCGATTTTAAGCGATGAGATGAGCGAGGTTCCGCTTCGTATCGCAAGGCAGATCGCAGAGCAAAAAGGAACTCATTTGAGGTTTGCAACAGAGCTTTTAAGCAAGAGCGAGCAAGCGCAGATCGCGGAGTTTTGCGCGCACAATAATATGCCTAAATTTCAAATTTCAAATTTAGCCCTAGCGCTTGCTGCGATGAAATTTTTAAATTTGAAATTTGAAATTTCACAGCTGCTGCCTCTAAATTTACGCGGCAGGATGGAAGTTTTGGCGCCAAATTTACGCGTGGATGTCGGACACAACGAGCTTGCGGCACAGCAAATCGCCCGCGAAATTACCGAAATCTACGGGGGCAGAAAGATCGTGTTGATTTACAACGCTTTTGCCGATAAAGACGTAGCCGCGGTGCTACGGACTTTAGCACCCGTGATAGAGCGCGTAGAGATCTTTAACTACGAGGTTGCGGATCGCGAAATGGCGGCAGAGGCGATAATCCGTGCGCTTGACGCGCTTAAAATTCGGCATTCGCCGTTTCGTGGTGAGCTTAGAGCGGACGAGGAGTATTTGGTTTTTGGCTCGTTTCATTTGGTAGAAAATTTCATTTTATGGCTTGAGGCGCGCCGTGGCTAAAACTAAACTCACCCTAAGCGATCACTTCGGCACCAAGACGCTGTATTTTGGCGAAAATTTTAGATTTCAACTTAAAATTTTATCCGCGTTTTTTGTAATTTTTCTGCTCGTTCTGTTTTTTGCGATCTTTAAACTCGCGAGCGACCGATCAAATTTAAAGGAGCTAAACAAAACCCTATACGCCGAAAATCTCGCGCTAAAAGAGCAAAATATCGCGCTTGAGAGCAAAAATGAGGAGGTGCTTGCCAAGCTGGACGGACGCGAGGACGATGGAGGGGGGCTGGATAGTGATATCCAGGTAATGCTTGCGATGAATGAGATGAAAAAGGAGCGCAAAAAGGGCTCCGGCGCGCACATCGCAGCTAGCGAAAAAACGGCGAGCGCGATTCTTAGCGCTGTGCCTAACGGACTTCCGATGCAGTATCGCGGCGTTACTAGCCCTTTTGGGATGCGCACTCATCCAATCAGCGGCGTTATGAGGATGCACCACGGCATCGACTTGCGAGCGAGCGAGGGCACTCCGGTGTTTGCGACGGCAGAGGGCTTCGTGCAGTTTGCAGGTGGCAGTGGTAGCGGATATGGAATTTTGGTGATTCTATCGCACAATTACGGTTTTGAGACTCGCTACGGCCACCTTAGCTCCGCGGTCGTAACGCCCGGTTCTTGGGTTAAAAAGGGCGATCTTATCGGCTATAGCGGTAACACCGGCTATAGCACCGGTCCACACCTGCATTACGAAGTTAGGTTTTTGGCTCAAAGCGTCGATCCTGCAAATTTTATGAGCTGGAACGCGCAGAATTTCAAAAATATCTCGACCTTGGAGCCTAACGTATCGTGGCAGGAGATCGCAAACGTCGTGCAGCACCAGATCGAAAGGTTTAAATAATGCAAGCCGAGGTTTACGAATACTTTTTGCAAAACCAAAAAGAGCTTTTGATCTGCGAGGACGATAAAGAGGCTGCGGCGTGCGAGCAGGTGCTTAAATTTATGGGCTACGCGACCTTTTACCTGCCCGATTTTAGAGCGAGCTTCGGCGAGGATCTGCGCAGCTACATGGGTGAGCTTGCGGGTATCAGCACCGCTCTTAGCGCGTTTTACAAAGCAAGCGGCAAAAAAATTTTAATCTCGCCCGTCCGCACGATCCTAAATAAACTCCCCGCCGCAAGCCATCTGCGCCCGCTAAATTTAAAATTGGGGGCTGAGTTAAACTTAAGCGAGCTGAAAGATGAAATTTTACGCCTGGGATACGACGTGCGCGACATCGTCGAAAGTATGGGCGAGGTTAGCTTCCGTGGCGAGGTCATCGATATTTTTTCGGTAGGGAGCGAAAGCGCGGTTAGAATTCTACTCGACGGCGAGAGGGTTGAGAGTATCAGGCGCTTTGACGTTGCGACGCAAAAAAGCGAAAAAGATGAGCTTGCGCAGACCGAGATAGCGCCGTTTTTGGCAAATTTAAGCGAGGACGAGTTTGAAAGCGTGAGCGAAAAGATATCGCGCGCGGATAGCGACGCGCTAGCGCGCGATCTGGGCTCACTCGGGTTTTGGTTCATCGAGGGCTTCGTAGATTACACGAGCGCGTTTGATTGCGTCTTGCTGCACGAGATCAAAAAGGATGAAATTTTTTCCGAGCGCAATTTGGATTTTTTAGACGCGATCGAGGTACTGCCCGCGGCGCGTAAATTTAAAGACCTCGCCGTGACGCCGTCGCAGGAATTTTTTGAATTTCACCACAGCGAGGCTATCACGCTAATCGCGCGAAACGACGCGCTGCTCGCGCCGTTTGATCTTAGCGGATTTAGCAATATCGAAATTTTACGCGAGAATTTCGTCGTAAATTTAATAAGCGCCGAGCGGATCATCCTTTCGCTAAACAAAGCGGCGCCTAAAAAGCGCGTGCGAAGATCGAGCCTGGCTCTGGATGAGCTAAACGTGGGCGATTTTGTCGTTCACGAAGATCACGGTATCGCTAAATTTAACGGGCTTGAGCTCATCGAGGTGATGGGGCGCAGCAAGGAGTTCGTATCCCTGCTCTACGAGGGCGGCGACAAGCTGCTGCTGCCGGTAGAGTATCTAAACAAGATCGATCGCTACGTAGCAAGCGGTGGCGCAGTGAGCTTGGATCATCTGGGCAGGGCGAGCTTTTGCAAAATCAAAGAGCGAGTGCGCGAAAAGCTCTTCGCGATCGCTTCAAAGATCATCGCACTGGCGGCAAAGCGCGAGCTGGTGCGGGGGCTCGTCATAAAAAACGAAAGCGCGGATTATGCGAAATTTCTAAGCGCAAGCGGCTTTAGCTACACGAGCGATCAGCAAAAGGCGGTGGACGCGATTTTGGCGGATCTACAAAGCGGCAAGGTGATGGATCGCTTGCTTAGCGGCGATGTGGGTTTTGGAAAGACCGAGGTTGCGATGAATGCGATATTTGCCTGCATCCGCAGCGGTCATTCGGTGCTGTTTTTCGTACCTACGACGCTACTTAGCTCGCAGCATTACGCCACGCTTAGCGAGCGTTTTAGGGAGTTTGAAATTCCCGTTTTCAAGCTCGATCGCTTTAGCAGCGCGAGGCAAAAGAGTGAAATTTTAAAGCGTCTGCAAAGCGGCGAGGCGATCGTCGTGGTCGGGACGCACTCGCTTTTAAATTTAAACCCCGCAAATTTAGGGCTTATAATCATCGATGAGGAGCATAAATTCGGCGTTAAGCAAAAGGAGCGGCTCAAAGAGAAAAGCGCCACCTCGCACCTGCTTAGTATGTCTGCAACGCCGATACCGCGCAGCCTGAATATGGCGCTAAGCTCGATTAAAAGCTACTCTACGCTGCTTAGTCCGCCGCAGGACCGCCTGGACGTGCGCACCTTCGTCAAGCAGTGGGACGAAAAGATCATAAAAGAGGCGATCTCGCGCGAGTTGCGACGCGGCGGGCAGATTTTTTACGTCCATAACCACATCGCGACGATGCAAAGCGCCAAAAAGAAGCTGCTTGAAATTTTGCCGAGCCTTAAAATTTTAATTCTACACTCCAAGATCGACGCTAAAACTACGGAGGATGAAATTTTAAAATTTGTAGCGGGCGGATACGATCTACTGCTTTGCACCAGCATCGTAGAAAGCGGCATTCATATGCCGCGCGTAAATACGATCATCGTCGAAAACGCCGATAAATTCGGTATCGCCGATCTGCACCAGCTGCGCGGTCGCGTCGGGCGCAGCAATAAGCAGGGCTTTTGCTACTTTTTGATCGAGGATAAAACCGCTCTTACGCAGGACGCGCTAAAACGGCTCGTAGCGCTTGAGAGCAACTCATTTTTGGGTAGCGGCTCGGTGCTGGCGTATCACGATCTGGAGATTCGCGGCGGCGGAAACCTGCTTGGAGAGGCGCAGAGCGGGCATATCGAAGCGATCGGCTACTCGCTTTATCTAAAGATGCTCGAAGAGGAGATCGGCAAGCTGCTAAGCAGAAAGAGCGCCACTGCGAGCGTGGAGCTTAAAATTTCGGTAAACGCCTTTTTGAACTCGGAATTTATCAGAGAGGATCGCCTGCGCTTGGATCTTTACAGGCGGCTTAGCAAGTGCGCCGAGGCGGGCGAAGTGCTTGAAATTTTCGGCGAGATCGAGGACCGCTTCGGGCGCGCGGACATTTACACTAAGCAATTTATCGACGTGATGATGATTAAGGTTTTGGCTACGAAGCTTGGCTTGCGCGTGATTTCGAGCATGGACGAAAATATCTTAATCACTCTTGCAAATGGCGATAAGGTGCGATTAAAGGCACAGACGCGCGACGATGACGACGTGATAAGCGAAATTTTGATCTATCTGCGAAGGGAGCTAAAAAATGCGAACTTGCGATGAGAATATCAAAAAAAGCGGGAGCAAAAGCGGGAGCGAAGATTTAAATTTGGACGCGGCGAGCGGTTTAAATTTAGCGCCGCAGGCCGTCCTAAAAAGCGCGCAAAGCGGCGCCCGCGAACAAATTTACTTTAGCGATTTTAGCGCGATTGATTGGCATGCGGCACAGGTCGCCGTATTTCGCGCGAATAAAAAGGCGCTAAAAATCGTTCGTGATATCGATTTCACGGGTATTGACGCGCTTGTGGGGCTAGAGAGCCAAAAATCGGCTCTTATAAAAAACACGGACGCCTTCCTGCGCGGCTGCAGCGCCAACCACGCACTACTATGGGGCGAGAGCGGCTGCGGCAAATCAAGCCTTGCGAAGGCGGTTTTTTCTAAATTTATCCCGCAAGGTCTTAAGATCATCGAGATCGGCAGGGATGATCTGGGCTATCTCGTGGAGATAATCGACGCGGTTCGCGAAACAAATTTTAAATTTATCATCTTTTGCGACGATTTGAGCTTCGAGCTCGGCGAGAGCGGTTACAAGCACCTAAAACCGCTGCTTGAAGGATCCTTAGAGCGCGCGCCGCGCAACGTGCTGATGTATGCGACGTCCAACCGCCGCCACATCGTAGGCGAATGCGCAAGCGATAACGACGCCGCGCAGATCAGCCGCGGCGAGCTGCATCTAAGCGACGCGGCGAACGAGCGAATCAGCCTTAGCGAGCGCTTTGGGCTGCAGCTAAGCTTTTACGGCGGGAGCATGGGGGAGTATTTAGGGATCGTAGATGCCTATTTTGCGGCTGCGCAAGGTATGAGCGTGGCGGAATTTCGCTTGAGCTTTGCTGCAAATTTAGACGCGCTGCACGCAAAGGCGCGGGAGTTTGCGATGCTTCGCACAAGCCGCAGCGGCCGCGCAGCAAAGCAATTTTTCTTGAGCTTTGGCGAGGAATTTTTTGCAAATTTAAAAGGCGGCGGCAGATGAATACGGCACGCGAATTTAAATTTGGCGTAAATTTTATCGCGGTAGCGAAATACGTGCGACAAACTGCCGCTACTGCGCGAAATTTTAAAAACGCTGCTAGAAATTTCGGAGGCGCGAAATGAGCGCGACCGAGCTTTTTATCGCGCTTTTTCACGCCGTGAAAATCAAGGATTTTCGCTGGTGGCCAGGGTTCGGAAGCTTTGAGGTGGTCGTGGGGGCGATTTTGATCCAAAATACGGCGTGGCGCAATGCAGACGCGGCACTGCAAAACCTGCGCAGCAAGGGGCTTTTGAGCTTAGAGGGGATTGCCGGGTTAGACGAAGCGGAGCTTGCGGAGATCATTAAAGTAAGCGGATTTTATAATCAAAAAGCTAGGCGCCTAAGCTTGCTTTGCAAAGTGATAATCGCGGATTTTGGAGACTTTGAGAGCTTTAAAGCGGGCGTTAGCCGCGAGTGGCTGCTAGCGCGCAAGGGGATCGGTGCGGAGAGCTGCGATGCGATCCTGTGCTATGCGTGCGAGCGCGCGGTGATGGTTGCGGACAGCTATTCGGCGCGGCTGCTGGGCGCTTTAGGCTATGAGTTTGAAAGCTACGACGAGCTTAGCGCGTGGTTAGGCGAGCTAGAATTTGAGCGGATCTACGAGTTTGTAAATTCCGCCAACTCTCCTTGCGATGCGGCGGCAAAAGCAGGGAAGCTGGAGAACGAAAACGGCGTGTATGCGCTATTTCACGGGCTCATAGTGGAATTTTGCAAAGCGCATTTGAAAGGTAAAATTTTCGACGAGAACGCGAAAATGATTTTAAATGATTTGAGGTAAATATGTTTAACACTAAAATTTTAGAAAATTTGATGGTTGCTTTTTGCTTTTGTATAACGCTTGCGTTACATTTACTGATATTTAACCATTACTTCTCACTCCAAGAAGGCTGGTGGGAAACCTATGCTTATTTAGTAAATAAAGGAGAAGTGATCAATAAAGATTTTTATCTAGCATGGACTCCGTTATTTGTATATATAAATGCCTTTTATCAAAAAATATTTGGGATAAATTTCTTTGCATTTGCCTGCATCGGCGTAGTAGCCGCAATGATACAGGTAATCTTATTGTATTTGGTTTTAAGAGAATTTTTTTCTAAAACAAGCAGCGCCGTGGCTGCACTTTTTGCGACATTTTTAAATATAAATAGCGGCACCTATATCGCCAAAGATTATCATACATACGTATATATTACAGAATTTTTGACATTGCTATTTTTTATAAAATATATCAAAAATTACAATTCTAATATGGGTAGAATTTATCATATAATTGGAATTTTGTTTTGTATTTTATTGTTTTTCATTAAACAAAATGTGGGTTTGGTTCTTTTTGCTAGTTTGTTTGTCGCATATGCTTTTGTTGCTACAAGTTTTAAAGATTATATAAAAAGAATCGGTTTTTTACTCATTACCTCTGCTATATTTTTTACTATTATGAATTTTGTCATTCCTTTTAATTTATCTTCTATAACAGAAAATGATTCCAAAGGCAGCTTTTTCGCTATGGCTACTAGATTTATCACATATCCTTTAAATCAAACGATACTAAAAAACTCACTTATTGTATCGATAGCTGTACTCATCTTATATGTTATAAGATCAAAAATAGCGGAAATTTATACTAATTTATATGAAAAAGCTATAGCCAAAACTACAAGAGAATTTCGTATATTAATGCTTGTAATATTACATATAATTTTAATATATTGTATGTTTATTAAGATGAGCGGTAGCGGGATAGAAATAAAGAATTTTATATCTCTTTCAATAGGTATTATTCTATTTTTGCTGTATATATGTTTCAAGAGGAACGATGTAATTGGCAATTCATCAAAGATATATGCCTTTATGATTGTAGCCATGGCCGCCATATCTTATTCGGGTACTTTGGCTGATGCTTTTACGGCGAGTGGTAATATGATATGTATAGCTTTTGCCAGCGCATTTATTATAAATATAAGTAGATTAAGACAAATAAAATACATT